>Ga0214921_10000268_pt1 | contig 102648 bp, 102 predicted proteins | sample LL1505_MetaG_FD_177992 | JGI IMG/M metagenome (GOLD analysis project Ga0214921, IMG submission 177992) | Freshwater microbial communities from Lake Lanier, Atlanta, Georgia, United States - LL-1505 | ecosystem: Environmental > Aquatic > Freshwater > Lake | place: USA: Georgia | collected... | reverse complement strand
CAAAGGTGGTGCCGGTAAGCCAGCCACCCAAAGCCAAGTAGGCAGTTGGGAAAAGCAATAGGCCAGACCAACCAACAAATACAAAGCGGTCGCGCTTCAGCCAGTCATCGAGGACGTCGAACCATCCGCGTTGGCTTACACGCCCAAGGGCGATCGTCATGGGGAGTTCTTCACGAAGCGTTACATCTCGAACCATACCCACTGCGCCGCCCCGTTGCAGGGAAAACCGGCCAAAATACGCACATCTACCTACGCCCCTGGCTCCCTAGGCTGCCGCCAGCAGCGTTTTTGCCATGTTTGTTGTTGAGCTCAGCCTCAAGCTTTCGCCCATGCCGATTTCGGTGCAACGCAAGGAACTGGAGGCCGCCCAAGCCCTATATCAAGAAATACGTGGGGCCATGCAACAGGGTGAGCCGCAACTGCTGGAACTGCGCTGCGAAAAAGCGGAAGAGAAGCAGGTAACCCTGCTGAGCGCTGAAATTTTGGCGGTGCAGCTCTATGAGAAAAGCGCCCTTGGTGCCGGCAGCAAGCGCCCTGGTTTCAGCCTCGGCGCTGAATGAAGCCCATCCTTGAGGTGGATCGGGTTAGCTACAGCTGGCCCCAGGGCCGCCCTGTGCTGCAGCAATGCTCGCTGCAAATTCCCCGGCCTGGCCTCTGGATGCTGGTGGGCGGCAATGGCAGCGGCAAAAGCACCCTGCTGCGCTTGATTGCTGGCCTGCTCAAGCCCACGGCGGGCCAGATCCACTGCTCAACAGCTGCGGCACTTGTTTTTCAAAACCCCGACCATCAACTGCTGCTGCCAGGCTGCGGCAGCGAACTCTGCTTCCACTTGCCAAAGGGGGTTAAGCCCCAGGCGCAAAGCATTGAGGCAGCCCTCAACCAGGTGGGGCTAGCTGGATTTGCCGATCGCCCGATCCATAGCCTCAGCGGTGGCCAAAAACAACGGCTTGCGATTGCATCCGGCCTAATCAGCGGCGCCAGGTTGCTGCTGCTGGATGAACCCACCGCCCTGCTCGATCCTGAAAATCAAAGGACAGTGCTCGGCTTAATCCGCCAGCTGTGCAATCGAAATCACCTGGGGGGCAATGGCCTCACAGCCCTTTGGGTTACCCACAAATTGGAAGAATTGCACCAATGCGATGGGGCCTTGAAGCTGGATCACGGCATTGCCGGCAACTGGATTGCGGGGTCTGCCATGGCAAGCGCCCTGGAGGGGTTGCCCAGGGGGCAGGCCGGCGGTTAAGTTCGAACTTACCCTTTTGGGGTGCTTTCCTCGGTAGCTCAGTGGTAGAGCGATCGGCTGTTAACCGATTGGTCGCAGGTTCGAATCCCGCCCGGGGAGTTTTCGAATAGAGTTAAATTTATAATTAAGCTAAGTAATTTAGACAAACAAATAAGTAAGCAAATAATTTACATTAATTTGTTTTAATTTTTAATATATTAGTTTTAAGTATTTTTTTATTAAAATCTAGTATCCAAATTGCAAGTATATATTATTTATTTTTTGTTTAACAATTTGTCATTTCCAAATCTGTAGCAAATCAGAATATCCTCCGGCTAAGACTAGCCAGACTCAGTCGATCGATTGGAGGCCTTGTGCTAGCTCGTCTGATTTTTAATCCTCTATAGTAAATAAGTAGTTTTGAAGGCGTCCTGGGCTCAATGCCTGGGTTTTGCTTCAACTGATTTAGCTAAGCACAGCTTTTACCTCACCCAGCAGCATTAATGAAGCCCTGCATCCTCTTAATCGAAGACGACCGGGACATGCGTGAGCTCGTGGCTGGCAGCCTTGAGCATTCCGGTTTTGATGTGCAAAAAGCAGAAGACGGCATTAAGGGTCAAGCGCTTGCTCTGCAATACGCGCCAGATCTAATCGTGCTCGATTTGATGTTGCCAAACGTGGATGGTCTCACCCTTTGCCAAAGGTTGCGGCGCGATGAACGCACGGCTCAAATACCAATTTTGATGCTCACCGCCCTCGGCGGCACCAAAGACAAGGTAACTGGTTTCAATTCTGGCGCCGATGATTACCTAACCAAACCCTTTGAACTTGAAGAATTCCTAGCTCGCATCAAGGCCCTGTTGCGCCGCAGTGATCGGGCACCCCTTTCAAGCAAGCACAACGAAATACTCAATTTCGGACCGATCACCCTCGTGCCAGAACGCTTCGAAGCGATTTGGTTTGAGCAGGCGGTGCGGCTTACCCACCTTGAATTTGAACTACTCCATTGCCTTTTGCAACGCCATGGTCAAACGGTTGCCCCCTCTTTGATTCTCAAGGAGGTGTGGGGTTATGAACCAGACGACGACATCGAAACCATCCGCGTTCACATCCGCCACCTGCGCACCAAACTCGAGCCAGATCCCCGCAAACCAAGGTTCATCAAAACCGTTTACGGCGCCGGCTATTGCCTCGAGTTGCCCTCTGGCAACCACTTAACCGATTGCATTGCCTTGATGGCTGAATTCCGCGCCCAACAGCAGCAGCGGGAATTAAGCGCACAAGTCCAGTAGAGCCACTTCCCACGCCAACCGTGGTTGCACATTTCCTTTTAAATGTTTCCCTAATCGCTCTAGGCGCTGCAGCTGTTTCACCTGCCCAGTGCTTAACCAAAGCCTGCGTTGCAAAAGGCCGATTAACCACAATTGTTGTTCGCCGTCCAATTGATCGCTGATTTGACGCGCTAAATCCATTGCTGCCATTGGATTTTCAGGCATCACAAGCAAAGCTTCTGGCAATTCCTGCCAGCGCCGCCGCCATTCCAGCAGTGCCCCTGGGGATCCTGCCGCAAGGGCCAATAATTCAGCTGGATCACCTTGATCAGGCACCACCTCAGCAAGTTCAGCAGGGGCCAAGGGGCGAAATGAAATCCGCATGCAGCGGCTCAAAATTGTGCTCAGCAATTGCTCTGGCGCCGCCGTTAACAAAATCAATAGGCCCTGGCCAGGCTCCTCCAAGGTTTTGAGCAAGGCATTAGCAGCTCCCTCTGCCATCCTTTCGGCCCCCTCCAGCACCACCACCGAACGGGGGGCCTCCAGGGGTGGGCGGGCCAAAAATCTGGTTACCTCTCGGATTTGCTCCAGCCTTAATTGGGGTAGCCCCTTTTTTTGCTGGCTTTTTTCGCTGTAGGTGGGCTCCACCCAAAGCAGATCTGGGTGGTTACCAAGCTCTAGGCGGCGGCGCAGCCCCAGATCCCCATTAAGGCCAGCACCGCTCAAACCTTCAATAAAACGGCGAGCCACTAGGGCTCTCCCCACCCCCTCGGGCCCGGCAAATAGGTAGGCGGGCGCCAGGCGATCTGCAGCCAAAGTTGCATATAGCAATTGCAAGGCCCTGCCATGGCCCACCACCCCGGCAAACAATGGGGCGGTCATGGATTTTGCACAAACCATTGCTGCAGGCAGGCTTGCAAACGCGCTTGCACCTGATCAACTGCACCTTGCCCGCACACCTGCTGCCACCCCGGCCGTTTCGCTAAGGCGCTGAAACCAGCATGCACCCGCCCAAGGAATGCCAAGCCCTCCGCTTCAATGCGATCGGCCCTTTCCCCCGCCCTGCGCTGCGCTGCCTCCAGGGGATCAAGGGCAAGCCAAAGGCATAAATCAGGCCGCAAACCAGCCGTTGCCAACTGCTCCAATTGATCGATCAAAGCTTGATCTAGGCCGCGGCCATAGCCCTGATAGGCGGCCGTTGACCCACTAAAACGGTCGCAAAGCACCCAATTGCCAGCCGCCAAGGCCGGTTCAATGCACTGCTGCACATGCTGGGCTCGATCAGCGGCATAAAGCAGCAATTCCGTGCGGCTATGGGGGGCTAATCCCTCAGGTGGATGCAACAACAATTGCCTTAGGGCAAGGCCTAGGGCTGTGCCGCCCGGTTCGCGGCTGCAGATCAAGCCAGCCCCAGGCGGCATCAAACCACTGCTGGGCAGCCAAGTGGCTAGGTGGCGCAACTGGGTGCTCTTGCCGCAACCATCAATGCCTTCAAGCACTAGAAATTTGCCCCGAGCAGTCATGGCAATTTCAACAACAGGGCATTGGCAACCACCGTTAGCGAACTCATGGCCATCAACAATGCCGCCAATGGTGGCGTTAACAGCAGGCCAAAACCTGGCAGCAGCACACCCGCCGCCAAGGGCAGCACCAGCAGGTTGTAGCCAAAGGCCCAAACCAGGTTTTGCCGCACTTTTGCCATGCAGCGTTGGGCCAGTTCCAAGGCCTGGGGTACCGCCATCAAGCGATCTCCCAACACCACTAAATCAGCGCTGTCTTGGGCGATTTGGGTGCCGGTGCCAACGGCGATGCCAAGGTTGGCCGCGGCCAGGGCAGGGGCATCGTTTAAACCATCCCCCACCATCGCCACCGGTGCTGCTGCCGACTCGAGTTTGGCCAATTTCTGGGCTGGGCTCAAACCCCAGCCCAACTGTTCCGGTTCAAAACCCAGCTCTCCAGCCAGCTGCCGCACCGGGCCCTGGCGATCACCGCTCAGGATTCCCAACCCATATCCCCTCTGCTTAAGCCTTTTCACCGCTGCTGCTGCATCGGGCCGCAGGGCATCCCGCACCGCTAATAAACCAAGCAGTTGCTTCCCATGGGCCATGGCAAGCACCGTGGCACCCGCCTGGCCTTGCTCCAGTTGCCAAGCCAGGGCCTCCGCCAGGGGAACAACCCCCTGCTGTTCAAGCCAATTGAGGCTGCCCAGGCGGCAGAGCTGCTCCATACCCTCCACTTTCCCCTCAACGCCTGCGCCCGCAATGGTGGAACTGGCACTGCAAGCAAGCAGCGGCAAACCCCTGCTTTCAGCAGCCTGCAATAGGGCCCAGGCCAGGGGGTGGCGGGTGTGTTGCTCCAGGGATGCGGCCAGTTGCAGCAAGCGCTGCTCCCCAAGGCCATCGGCCAGGCTCAGGCACGCTTCCACCAGGGGCCTGCCGCGGGTGAGGGTGCCTGTTTTATCAAACAAAACGGTGCGCACTTCAGCGGCCACCTGAAGCACTTCCCCGCCCCTAAATAGAAGCCCCAAGCGGGCGGCGCGGCCTGTGGCCACGCTGATGGCCGTTGGCGTAGCAAGCCCCAAAGCACAGGGGCAGGCCACCACTAATACGGCGATGGCAAGTTGCAAAGCCAAACCCACAGGGGTGTTTGCCCCAGCGCCAAGGCTGCGGTGGTGGCCGTGGCCATGGGATAGGCCATGGAGCACCTCAGGAAACAACTGAGTGCCCACAAGCCACCAAAACAAAAATGTGAGCGCCGCAAGGGCCAGCACTATCCAGGTGAAACGCCCTGCCCAACGGTCGGCAAGGGCCTGAATCGGCGCCTTACTCGCCTGGGCCCGCTGCACCAGCTCGATCAAGCGGGCCAAGGCTGAATCAGCGCCGCTGCGTAAAACCTCCAATTCCAATGGCGATTGCAGGTTGAGGCCACCGGCGGAAAGTTCAGCTCCCACCTGCACCAAACGGGGCATTGGTTCACCGGTTAAACCCGATTCATCCACACTGGAACAACCTGAAATCACCTTGCCATCAACGGGTAGGCGATCACCGGGCAAGATCCGCAAGCGATCACCGGGCCTGAGGCCACCAACCCGCACGGGCCTAGGCAAATCATCACCAACTAGCAGCAGGGCAGTGTTGGGTTGCAGATCAGCAAGGGACTCAAGGGCATCGCCGGTGCGGCGTTTGGCCCGGTCTTCCAGGAAGCGGCCCAGCAGCACAAAACCCAACAGCATCAGGGGTTCATTAAAAAAACAAGACCAGCCCACCCCAGGCCAAATCAAGGCCACCAGGCTGGCTAGGTAGGCGCTAAAAACGCCTAAACCCACAAGGGTGTCCATGGCAGGCACCCCAGAGCGCAAACCCTGCCACCCCCGCACCAGGATCAAGCGCCCTGGGCCCAGCAGAGCGATGCTGGCCACCAGGCCATGGAGCCGCATATCAGCAAGGGGGCCGGTTTCACTCAAGTGGGCGGCGCTGCTGATCACCAAAAGCACCAGGGCAATCACCAGTTCCCGCCAGCGTTGCCACCAGCCCAGGGGTGCCCTACTTGCCCGCAACTGCTCAAGGGCGCTTTGCTGGCTTCTAATCCGCCCAGGGAAACCAAGCCCCGCCAGGCTTTCCAGCAAACCGTTAGCTAGGTAATCAGCTTGGGCCGTGGGCTCAAGCTCCACCCAAGCGGTGCGGCTAAGCAAATTGACACTGGCCTCTAGCACCCCCGGTTGGGCAAGCAGTCGTTTTTCTACGGCGCTAACACAGCCACCACATTTCATGCCCTCGATATCGAGGAGTAAAGCCTGGGAAGTCATAACCCAGGTTAGGTAGTAAAGCTGCCCACGGGCCACACTGGGTTGAACTGAGCTAATGCCGTGCCGCGCAGTCAACGCAACGACAACTTCATCGACAAAAGTTTCACGGTGATGGCCGATTTGATTTTGAAGGTGCTACCCACCAACCAAAGGGCAAAGGAAGCCTTTGCCTACTATCGCGATGGCATGAGTGCCCAGGGGGATGGGGAATATGCCGAGGCCTTAGAAAATTACGAAGAAGCCCTGCGTTTGGAAGAAGACCCCAACGACCGCGCTTTCATCATCTACAACATGGCCCTGGTATTTGCCAGCAATGGCGACCACGCCAAGGCCCTGGAGCACTACGAACAGGCCCTGGCCCTAAATGCAAAAATGCCCCAGGTGTTAAACAACATGGCTGTTATTCAGCATCACCTGGGCAGCTTGGCCCAAGAACAAGGTGAAACCGATGAAGCTGATCGCTGCTTTGATCTAGCCGCTGATTATTGGACAAAAGCCATACGTTTAGCGCCCAATAATTACATCGAAGCTCAAAATTGGCTTAAAACCACAGGCCGCGGCAACGCAGATATATTTTTCTAACCAGCAGTATCTGCCCCTAAAGCTGCCACCAAAGCTTCTGCAATCGTGCCAGCTTCTAGCAATTGCAAATCCAAACCAGCTGCAAGGCGGCCGAGGCCGCTGCCCTTGGGTACCACAGCCCGGCGAAAACCGAGGCGAGCTGATTCCTGCAGGCGCAATTCCAGCTGAGCCACAGGCCGCAATTGGCCGCCAAGGCCCAATTCAGCAATCATTACCGTGCCAGGCGGCATGATCAGATCTCGATAGCTAGCTACCACCGCTGCTGCCACGCCCAGATCGGCAGCCGGCTCCTCCACTTCCAAACCACCCGCCACGGCCAAATAACAATCAAAGCGGGAAAGTGGCAGGCCTAAATGTTTTTCTAATACCGCAAGGATCTGGTGCAAACGGTTGGTGCCGATGCCGGTGGCCGTTCGCCTGGGGCTGGCGTAGCTGGTGGTGCTCACTAGAGCCTGCAGTTCAACCACCAGGGCCCTGGTGCCCTCGCAGGCCACAATCGTGGCGGTGCCAGCGCTTGGTTCATCACCACCTAAGAACAACTCACTGGGGTTGGTTACTTCCACTAGGCCCTGGCCGCGCATTTCAAACACCCCCAATTCATGGGTGGCACCAAAACGATTTTTCACCGCCCGCAGCAGGCGATGGCTTGCAAAGCGATCGCCCTCAAAGGTGAGCACCGCATCCACCAGGTGTTCCAACACCTTTGGACCCGCCAAAATCCCCTCCTTGGTTACATGGCCCACCAGCAGCAGGGCAGTGTTTTGGCTTTTTGCAATGCGTGCCAAGGCGGCTGCACATTCGCGCACTTGGGCTACGGAACCGGGCGCACTGCTTAGTTCAGCGGCGTGGAGGGCCTGGATGCTGTCGATTACAGCTACGGCTGGCTTCAGGGCCTGCAGCTCCTGCAGCACCATTTCCAGATCGGTTTCAGCCAATAATTGCAATTCAACGTTGGGATCGCTTGCCCCAGGGTTTGCCAAGCCGTTGGTTTGGCCCAGTTGATCCACCAGGCGCCGCCAGCGCAGCTTCACCTGCTGGGCTGATTCCTCAGCGCTCACATAAAGCACGGAATGACGGGTGGCCATCGCCTGGGCGCTCTGCAATAACAGCGTGCTTTTGCCGATGCCGGGATCACCCCCCAACAGCACCAGAGAGCCGGGCACCAAGCCACCACCCAGCACGCGATCCAACTCCCCATAGCCACTGCAAAGCCGTTGCAACGGCCGATCGCCAACGGCATAGATGGGCTCAGAGCGGCGGCCATGGGCTGAAATAACCCTTTTGCCAACCATCTGTTCAACGATGGTGTTCCAGCTGCCGCAGGCGGAACAACGGCCAAAAAACTGACGCGATTGGGCTCCACAGCTCTCGCATACGTAGCTGGTGCTGCTTTTTGCCAAAACGTTCTATGAAGATTGATGTGAATTACTACATAAAGGCAGCCAAAACTCAGTTGAGTGGTCCAACTGCTCCGTTGCCGGTTTTGACCTCTATGGCAGTTACAGCTGCTCCCCCCAACGGAAAAGAGTTAATTCTGGTGGTAGACGACGAAGCCAGTATCCGTCGGATCCTGGAAACGCGCCTCACAATGATTGGCTATCAGGTGGTTACGGCCGCCGATGGGGAGGAGGCCCTTGAGGCCTTCCGCCGCCAACCAGCCGATTTGGTGGTGCTCGACGTGATGATGCCAAAGCTTGATGGCTATGGCGTTTGCCAAGAGCTGCGCAAGGAATCGGATGTGCCGATCGTGATGCTCACCGCCCTTGGTGATGTGGCCGACCGCATCACGGGCCTTGAGCTCGGTGCCGACGACTACGTGGTGAAACCCTTTAGCCCCAAGGAGCTGGAGGCCCGCATCCGTTGCGTATTGCGCCGTGTTGATAAAGACAACCTCGGTGGTCCGGGCCTACCCAACTCAGGGGTGATCCAGGTGGGTCAACTGAAGGTGGATACGAATAAGCGTCAGGTATTTCGCAACGATGAACGGATCCGCCTCACCGGCATGGAATTCAGCCTGCTGGAGCTTTTGGTGGGTCGTTCTGGAGAACCCTTTAGCCGTGGTGAAATCCTCAAGGAGGTTTGGGGCTACACCCCAGAGCGCCATGTGGATACCAGGGTGGTTGATGTGCACATCTCGCGCCTGCGCTCCAAATTGGAAGACGACCCAGCAAATCCAGAACTTATCCTCACCGCCCGCGGAACCGGTTACCTTTTTCAGCGCATCATCGACGGCGCCAGTGGCGACGGAGGCTAAATCTCCATGGCGGAGCCAAATTCCCTACTGGGCCGCAGCAGGCGGCCCAGGCCCCGCCGTGCCATGCGCCGGCTGGTGATCTGGTATCGCCGCACCGGGCCGGTAATCAGCCTTGTAGGCAGTGCTGGCACCGTTCTTAGCGGCAGGTTTGGGTTTGGCTTTAACTCCGCCGCCAGCAACGGCCCCCGCGGCCCCCGCATAGCGATTGCCGTTGATGGCATGGGGGGTGACCATGCCCCCGGCCCCATCCTTGAGGGTTGCCTTGATGCCATCGAGCAATTGGCCTTGAAGGTGCTGTTTGTGGCTGAGGAAGCGCCCTTGCAAACCGCCATCCAAAACCTCAAGCTGCAGGAGCGGGTTGCCCAGGCCCAGGCCCAGGGATGCCTGCAACTACTGCCCGCCGGCCCCTCCGTGGGCATGGGGGAAGAGGCCACCACGGTGCGTCGCAAACGGGATGCCAGCATCAATCTGGCCATGGATCAAGTGAAAAGCGGCGCAGCCCTAGCGGTTTATTCAGCTGGTAATTCAGGGGCCGTTATGGCTTCTGCAATTTTTCGTTTAGGGCGGCTGAAGGGCATCGAGCGCCCTGCCATCGGCGCCCTTTTTCCCACCAAAGATGTGAACCGTCAGGTGTTGGTGCTTGATGTGGGGGCAAATATGGATTGCAAACCCAGTTATCTGCATCAATTCGCCCTGCTGGGCAACATCTACAGCCGTGATGTGTTGGCGGTGGCGAAGCCCCGCATCGGCCTTCTAAACATTGGCGAAGAGGAGTGCAAGGGCAATGATCTCGCCCTGCGCAGCTACCCCCTGTTGGCGGCTGAAAAGCGCTTCCATTTCGCCGGTAATTGCGAAGGCCGCGATGTGCTTTCCGGTCACTTTGATGTGGTGGTGTGCGATGGCTTCAGCGGCAATGTGCTGCTCAAATTTTTGGAATCCGTGGGCAGCGTGCTGTTGGAGGTGCTCAAGGCCGAACTACCCCGCGGTCGCCGCGGCAAGGTGGGGTCTGCATTCCTTCGCAACAATTTGCGGCGCATCAAAAAACGGCTCGACCACGCTGAACACGGCGGTGCCCTGCTTTTAGGGGTGGATGGGATCTGCGTGATCGGCCATGGCAGCAGCAAAGCCCTTTCCGTATTAGGGGCCCTGCGCCTTGCCCACACCGCCGCCAGCCATGGGGCCTTAGAAAATCTGCACCGCCTCAGTGAAGGGGATGGTCAATGAAGGGCATTCGCTTTTGCGCCACAGGAGCAGCCCTGCCCCATAACAGTGTTAGCAATGAGGCCCTCAGCCAACGGGTAGACACCAGCGACGACTGGATCCGCAGCCGCACGGGCATCGCCGCCAGGCGCATAGCCGGTGAGGGCGAAAACCTCACCCAGCTGGCCTCTATGGCTGGTGCCAAGGCCCTAGCTGCCGCCGGTTGGGATCCAGCAAGCCTCGATTTAATCCTGCTGGCCACCTCCAGCCCCGACGACCTATTCGGCTCCGCCCCCCGCATCCAAGCCCAACTTGGCGCCACCAATGCCGTTGCCTTTGATCTCACCGCCGCCTGCAGCGGTTTTTTATTTGCCCTGATTACCGCTTCCCAATACCTGCGCACCGGCGCCATGGGGCGGGCCCTTGTGATTGGAGCCGATCAATTAAGCCGCTGGGTGGATTGGAATGATCGCCGCACCTGTGTGCTTTTTGGTGATGGGGCAGGGGCATTGGCAATTGAAGCCTGCACCCCAGAGGAAGATGGCCTAATCGGGTTTCGCATGGCCTCCGATGGCCGTAAGGCCGATTGTTTAAACCTGCGCCAAGCGGCGGCTTTTGAGGATTTGATCCCAGGCATAACAAGCCAGAGGGGTGGCTTTGAACCAATCGCAATGAATGGCCAGGAGGTTTATAAATTTGCCGTGCGGGAGGTGCCAACAATATTGATGGAACTGCTTGGCAGCACAGGCACGAGCGCCGAGCAGTTGGATTGGCTGCTGCTGCACCAGGCCAACCAACGCATCCTTAATGCCGTGGCCGAACGGCTGGGGCTACCGGCAGAAAAAGTTTTGAGCAACTTAGCCAACTACGGCAACACCTCAGCTGCCACGATCCCAGTGATGCTCCATGAAGCCGTGAGCGATGGCCGCATCCAAGCCGGTGATTTGATCGCCAGCAGTGGTTTTGGGGCGGGGCTCAGTTGGGGGGCTGCCCTTTGGCGTTGGGCAGGCAGCCGGTAGCCTCCATGGCTAGCGCAGCTTGTAACTGGTATGGGCATTGCTTGGGTGTTTCCGGGGCAGGGGTCGCAAAAAATTGGCATGGCCGCTGGCTTGCTGGAGCATCCACTAGCAAAAGAACGCTTTGAGCTGGCCTCTGATCTGTTGGGCCGCAACCTGGCCCAGATCTGCGCAGGCACTTGCCCCGAGATCGAAAACGACCTTCACAACCTCAACAACACCCGCAACACCCAGCCGGCCCTATTTGTGCTTGAAAGCCTGCTGGTGGATCTGCTGCATCAACAGGAAAAGCAAGCAGATCTGTTGGCAGGCCACAGTTTAGGTGAATTAGTTGGCCTCTATGCCGGCAGTGTTTTTAAGCTTGAAACCGGGCTGCAGTTGGTAATTCGCAGGAGTGAATTAATGGCCGCCGCCGCCGAGGGCGCCATGGTGGCTGTGATCGGATTCAACCGCAGCAGCCTGGAGGAAGCCGTAGCTGCAACGGCTGATGTGGTGATCGCAAACGACAACAGCGATGGCCAGGTGGTGCTTTCCGGCAGCCAGGCAGCCCTTGATGCCGTGTTAGCGGCAGTTACCTGCAAACGGGCCGTGCCCCTTGCCGTTTCGGGCGCTTTCCATTCACCCTTCATGGCAGCTCCAGCCGCGGCCTTTGCCAAGGAGTTAGCTGCGCTGGCTTTTAACAACAGCACCGTGCCGATCCTGAGCAACACAAACCCCAGCCCCTGCAGTGATGGCAGCGATTTAAAGCAAAGGCTCGAGCAGCAGATGACCTCAGGGGTTCGCTGGCGCGAAACGATGCAGCAATTTGAGTTGGCTGGGATCCACACCGTGGTGGAGGTGGGGCCCGGGGCAGTGCTGAGCGGCTTAATAAAACGCAGCTTGCCGGCAGTGGTAACAGCCCAGATCAGCTGTCTAAACGATCTTGGTATCGCTTGAGATGCCTTCATCACAAAACTTCCCCCTAATCCTTAGGCCCCAACCGAGCCCCAGCTATCGCCTGGTGCAATGGCTATTGGTGGCACCAATTTTTCGTTTGTTATTTCGTGGCCGCTGCCGTGGCATGGATCGGGTACCCCGCCAGGGGCCCTTGGTGGTGGTGGCAAACCACGGTTCCCACCTGGATCCACCCCTATTGGGCCACACCCTGCCGCGGCCGGTAAGTTTTATGGCTAAGGCGGAATTATTTACGGTGCCTGTTCTGGGGCCGTTGATCCGCAGCCTCGGCGCCTATCCCGTTAGCCGCGGCGCGAGCGATCGGGAGGCGATCCGCACTGCCCTCGGGCGTTTGGAGCTGGGCTGGGCCACGGGGATTTTTTTAGATGGCACCCGCCAGGCCAGTGGCCGGGTTGAGGACCCCCAGCTGGGGGCAGCCCTGCTTTCAGCCCGCAGTGGGGCAGCGCTGCTGCCGGTGGCCCTTGTGAACACCCACAGGGCCCTGGGGCCTGGTCAAACCTGGCCACGGCTGGTGCCCCTAGAAGTGCGGGTGGGGCTGCCGATCCCGCCACCGGCCTCCCGCCGTCGCCCCGACCTGGAGGCCACCACTAGGGCCTGCCAGGAGGCGATCAATGCCTTGCTGGAGGCGCCTTCAGCTTCAACTGTTGGCGTAAATCCTTGCCGCTAACAACCCAAACCAAGGCGCGCAAACCATCACCCCACACCTTGCGGCGCGATTCCGGAACGCAGTTGTTGCCGCAGGGCACCGCCACCGGGCTGAGGTAAACCCCCCTGCTGCCCGCCACCAAGCGCCCCACCAGCAGGGCCCTTTCCATGTGGTCACTGCTGGTTACCAACAGCACGTGGCGCACCCTCTTGCGATGTAATTCATCCACCACGCTTGTGTAGTTGCTAAGGGTGTCGCTGGCGCGGTAATCCAGCTGAACTTTGCTGGGATCTAGGCCATGGCGGGCTAGCAGCCAATGGGCATATTCGGCATTGCTGCCACTGCTCACCAGCAGGGGCAATTGGGTACTGCGGGCCAGCTGGGCGCCCACCTCCTCCCGCTCAAGATCACCACCCAAAACCAAAATTTGTTGGGGTGGCGGCAGCAGGGGTTCCACAAGCTTTGCCCCGCAACTCCACAGCCCAACAACTAAGCCTGCCCCCAGCAATAAACGCCACATCAGCTTTCGATTGACGTTTTTTTGGCAGGTAATTCTTGAACAGGGGAGGTGGGGTAGATGGGCAACACCTGCTGCCAAGGGCCAGCGATGTTTTGCTCAAACAAAGGTTCACTCAGCTGCAACATCAGCCGGGCATCGTGCTCCGGTTGCATCTGCGCCTCCCAAAAGGCGCTGGTTAATCCAGCTGGATTGAGGCTTGGCGGCTCAAGCTCCTCAACAGCAGCCGCAACAACGCCGTAATAGCCAGCCACCACCCCCCTGCGGGGCAGGGTTTGACCAATCCAATGGGGACCTGTGCTTGCTAATTCCAGCCGGCGCCGCTCTGCAATCAGGCGCAGGCTGCCATAGCCATAAAGGGGTATTTGCAACTGCTGGGCCAGGGTGCGGGCTAGCACCAAGGTGAGCCGCGTGCCGGTAAAACTGCCGGGGCCGGTGGCCACCACCAACCAACTGAGCTCCCGCCAGCGGCTGGCGGGAAACAACTCAGCAATTGCATCAAATAGGCCGTTTGCCAATTCACGGGCTAAGGGGAAAGCAGCGGAACGGCACTGGCCCCTATCCAGCAAGGCAACCCCAAGAGTGCTGCTGCAACTGTGGAGCGCCAGGGCACAACTCATGGCAGCTGTTTAGCTTGAAAACTATTGCAGCCGCGCACATCCCACTCCACACCCCAGCTGTTTTCCACCTCTTGCACGCAAATGTGAATCTGGGGATTTAAGGGTGTGAAATCAGGATTTTGATTCAAATGGGGCACGCCATGCTCCTTTTCAACCCGGTGATAGGCAGTGCAGCGCTGGATCCAGGAACAATCCAGGCAAATGCACATGGGTGGGCTTGGTTGATAGCTGAATTGTGCCGTGAAATTACAGCGTCAAGATGGTGCCATGGATTTGCCAGCTACAGCCACCAGCACCCAGGGGGCGGCAAGCCTGTTGCGGCAGCGGCTAGCGCCGCAGAGCTGGCCGCTGGCGATCGAACAGTTGCCACCCGGCTGCGCCCTGGTGGGCGGTGCCGTGCGGGATGGCCTGCTGGATCGTTTGCCACCCCACCCCGACCTCGACCTGGTGGTGCCCACTGGGGCAATTGCCCTAGCCCGCCAGCTGGCTAAGGCCCACAGGGGCGTTGCTGTGGTGCTTGATGCCCCAAGGGATATGGCAAGGGTGGTGCTAGGCCCCTGGACCATTGATCTAGCCGCCTGCGCCGGCAGCAGCCTGGTGGAAGATCTGCACCGGCGCGACTACCGCATCAACGCCATGGCCCTCCCCCTAGGGGTTGATGGCCCCCTGCTGGATCCCCTCGGCGGCCTGGCTGATCTGGCCAAGGGCCAGCTCACTGCCATCAGCGAAGCAAACCTCCAGGAGGATCCCTTGCGTTTATTGCGGGGGCCGCGCTTGGCGGCGGAGCTGAATTTTCAGTTAGCCGCCAGCACCAGCGCCTTTGTGCAACGTCATGGAGCCTTGCTTAGCCAGGTTTCAGCTGAGCGTGTATTGGCGGAATTGGAAAAATTAGCCAGGTGCCCCCTTGGGGCCCAGGGCCTCCGCCAAGCCATAGAGCTGGGTTTACTGCAGCCATGGTTGGAGGAGCTGGCCCTTGATAACTTGCAACCGCTCAATGATGCGGGCCCCCTCAGCGCAGCTGAAGCATCTACTGCCTTACCCCTGGCGCGCTTTGCCCAGTTGTTTGGCGCCAGTGGTTTGGGGCGCCTGCGGGCCAGCAAAAGGCTGCAGCAACGCTGTTCAATTTTGCGTAAATGGTTACGAATTTTGGCTACTAGCCCCAGCCTTGGCGAGGAGCAACAACTGCTGCTTTGCCAGGAATTAGAGCTAGATCTAGCTGCCCTAGTGCTGCTTGCACCGCAGCAAACCAAAGGCTGGCTAGAGCGCTGGCGCAACCCAAACGACTGCCTGTTCCATCCCCGCAGCCCCATTGATGGGGTCCAATTGCAGCGAGAGTTGGGGATCAAGCCGGGCCCGGCCCTGGGGCTGCTTTTGGCTCAACTAACCCGGGCTCGCGCCTTTGGCAGGCCCCATAACCTGGAGGCCGCCAGGATCCTTGCTGAGCAAAGACCCCCTGCCGCATGATTAACTGCATTGTTCCTGGCCCAAGCTTCCAGAGCATCTGGTTATAAACAAAGGCCCCACGTTTTTTTCTTCCCATGAGCACCCGCCTCTACGTTGGCAACCTGCCCCAGTCGTTTAACCAAAAAGAACTGGAGGAACTGTTTGCTGCCGTTGGCGCTGGCGTGCGATTTAAAGCTGTTCTCGACCGTGATACGGGCGCCTGCCGTGGTTTTGGTTTTGTAAATGTGGACGATGCCAAACTCACAGATGCCGTAATCGAACAATTCAACGGCCGTGAATATGGCGGCAACCAATTAAAGGTGGAGGTGTCGGAGAAGCGTGAAAGCCGCGGCAATGAGCGCGCTGGCGGCAGTGATCGCCGCCCCAGCTCCGCCGGACCCACACCCGCGCGTAAATCAGTAGACAAAGTTGTGCATAGCGATGCACCTGCAGCAGCAGCCCCCGACCCCCGCTGGGCCGGCGAACTATCCAAACTAAAAGATCTGCTGGCAAACCAAAAAACAACCGCCTAATAATTATTTTTTGACCACACTTCATTTTTGGACCTGGCAAGGGAAGAGCGGTTCCCAGCAAATTGCCTACCGCCAGGCCGGAATTGCCAATGGTGCTGATCCAGTGGTGCTGGTGCACGGCTTTGGCGCCTCCAGCGGCCACTGGCGTTTCAACCTGGGCCCCATCAGTGAAGACAGGCCAGTATTTGCCATCGATCTGCTCGGTTTTGGTGCTAGCGCAAAACCCCGCTCCCAACTTGAGAATGAGGCTGCAAGCCCAGGGTCACTGCGCTACTGCTTTGATCTTTGGGCCGAATTGCTGAGCGATTTCATTCAGCAGGTGGTTGCCCCAGCACCAGGGGTGCAGGTGCAGCTAGTGGGTAATTCAATTGGTGCGATGGTTGTTTTAACGGCTGCTTGCTTAATGCAAAAGCAAGGGCAGCCGCCGGCCCAACTAATCCTGATCGATTGCGCCCAGCGCAGCCTCGACGACAAACGCGCCGCCCAACTGCCAGGCCTCGAGCGCGCCAGTCGCCCTTTGATCAAGCAACTGGTGCAGCAGCGGTGGGTGATCAACCCATTATTTCGGCTGTTGGCCCGGCCTGCTTTTATCCGCAGCGTGCTGCTTAGGGCCTATCCAAGCGGCGCCAATGTGGATCAAGAGTTGGTGGCCCTGCTGCACGGGCCCAGCCTTGCTGAGGGCGCCACCGAAAGCTTCCGCGGCTTTGTGAATCTCTTTAACGACCACCTGGCCCCAGAACTTTTTGCCCAGATAGAGCCGCCACTGCCGGTGCGTTTGCTTTGGGGTGCGGCTGACCCCTGGGAGGACCCCTTAGAAGCAGGCCGCTGGGAGGCGCAATTTGCCTGCGTAAAGGAACTAAAACTATTGCCAGGGCTAGGCCATTGCCCCCACGATGAGGCACCGGAAATTGTTAATCCAATTCTGCGCCAGTGGTTAGCTCAGCGGGCCTGAGCAATCAAATAAGACAGGGGCAGATCAAGAAACTTACCAACCCGAGGCACATAGGCCCTGTGGTTAAAAACGTCATAGTTGAGCTTTTCAATGGCATCGAGGATACCGCGATAGATGCGCAAGGAAGCCCACACCGGCCAGCGGGCATCAGCTGCCAACCAACGCACCCCAGATTCCGAAAGGGCAAACCAGTGGCGGGCCCGCTGCAACTGAAAAGCCATCAAGGCATTCCAATTTTCATTCAGGGTGCCAGCCATTAATTCCGCCTCTGAATAACCAAAGCGCTGCAGATCCTCTTGGGGCAAATAAATTCGGCCGCGGCCGCGATCTTCGCCCACATCACGGAGGATATTGGTGAGCTGGTTGGCAATACCAAGGGCCACAGCCGCTTCGCTCGTATTTGGTTTATTGCTCCATGGGGCGCTGATATAGGCAGGATCTAAACCCATCACCTCTTGGGTCATCAAACCCACGGTGCCTGCAACGCGAAAGCAATAGCTCTCTAATTCGGCAAAAGTGGCGTAGCGATGTTTGCGCAAATCCATGCGCTGGCCCTCGATCATTTCCAAATAGGGTTCAAGGGGCTGGGGGTAACGCTCGAGCACATCTGCCATCACCAGATCAAGGCCATCGAGCACATCACCTTGAAACAGGTTTCGCGTGCGTTGTTCCCAACAATCAAGCCGATCGCTCAATTCTTGCACCGGTAGATTTTGCGCCTCCGGGCTATCCATCAATTCATCGGTGCGGCGGCACCACACATAGATGGCCCAAATTGCCCGCCGTTTCGCCGGGGGCATCAACAGGGTGCCGAGGTAAAAGGTTTTAGCCCACCGCTCCGTTTCCAGCCGGCAGGCCTCATAGGCCTCATCAAGGGATGGCAAAACGGATTTCGAGGGCAGGGGGCATAGCACCATCGTTTAGCTCGCCACTGCAGCCGCGCAGAGTTTACCGCTGAGCACGGCACCTTCCATCGAAGCGAGATAGCGCTGCATGGTGTAGTCGCCAGACAAAAAGAAATTGGCGATCGGTGTGGCCTGGCTTGGCCGAAGGGCCTGGCACCCGGGCACGGTTTTATATACCGAAAGCGGTGTTTTAACCACTTTGCTTTTACGCAATTTAGCTGGCTCTTCCCCACCAAAATGCTGGGGAAATAATCGCTCTAGCTCACCCAATGTGGCTGCAACAATTTCACTATCAGGCCTGCCGATCCAATCATGGGCAGGGGCAAAAACCAACTCGAGCATCGAACGCTCTGGGTCTTCATACTCGCGGCAGGTATTACTCATATCTGCGTAAACACTAAGCAGGGGCGATCTGCTGAATAGCAGATGGTCGATATCAGTGAGCTTGCGATCAAACCACAGATGGATATTAATTACTGGCACGCCCCTTAAACCATCAAGGCGACTAAAAAATGGCATTTCCTTCCATGGTTCAGGCAATAGCAACTTGAAAGGATCCACCGGCAGAGCGCTCACATAGGCATCGGCTTCCGCCAGATAGCCCTCCTTGCCATTGATGCCAGCGATGCGGAAACCATTCACCTCGCCGGTTTCCGCCAACTGGATCTCCCGCAGGGGCGCCTCCAGATGCACCTCACCGCCGCGGGCTTGGATGTGTTCCACCATTGGCATACAAAGGCGCTCAGGTGGGTTGCCATCAAGAAAAGCCATCTTTGAGCCATTCTTTTCTTGCAAAAAGCGATTTAGGGCTGTTAGTAAAACTGTGCTGGAGATCTGATCTGGATCTATGAAATTAAGCGCCTTGCTCATGGCAATAAATACCTCATCATTCACCCGTTCGGGGATGTTGTGGAGGCGCAACCACTCCGTCCAGGAATATTTATCGCAGCTTTCCACATATTCCTGCCCCCGCAGCATTGCCGGCACCAAACCCAAGCCAAAGGCAATTTTTTCCGGCCAGGTGAGTAGATCGTTATTGCCAAGGATCGCTGCCACGCCGTTGAGCGGTGCCGGCAGATCAGGGAAATCAAAGCGGCTATAGCTGCCGGGCACCTCCCGCTGGTTAAAGATCATCGAATGGCTTTTCCATTGCAGCCGCTCTTCGATGCCTAGTTCGGCAAAGAGCTGAAGCATGTTTGGGTAGGCACCAAAAAAGATGTGCAAGCCGGTTTCATACCAATCACCGTCTTCGTCTTGCCAGGCGGCCACCTTGCCGCCGAGCACATTTCGGGCTTCGTATACCACTGGTGTGTGGCCAGCATCACTGAGGTATTTGGCGCACGACAAGCCCGCAAGACCTGCCCCGGCAATCGCCACCCGCATCTGCGCCCCTGTTCAAATTGAGCGCTCACCATAGAGTTAGGAACCCTCTCGCTGTTTATCGCCGGTGTCTGACACGCCGCTGAAGTGCACCACCCGCCATGTGCGGATATTTGCGGCCACCGTTGGCAGCGACGGCATCCTCACGGCTGCCAACGATCAACTAACCCTGGATTTGGATCCAGATAACGAATTTGAATGGGATGCTGCTCCCCTAACCAAGGTGCAGCAACGTTTTGCTGAGCTGGTGGAAGCCGCCGCCAACACCCCAATGAACGACTACAACCTGCGCGGGATTGGTTCCGCCTTGGAGGGCTATATCCGCCAGCTACTGCAGGCCGGTGAATTGCGCTACAACCTAAATAGCCGGGTGCTGAATTACTCCATGGGTTTACCCCGCAGCCCCGAATCCCCCTAAATGGCCCCCCGTCGCCCGCCTTCCCCCTACGACGACAGCGCCTACGAAAGGGAGCGCTACCAAGATCGCTATCGGGGTGGGCCCCAATCGAGTGGTGCTGGCAAAAAGCCCGGTGAAGGTTTAGCCGGCTTGAAGTTCAACATGGCCACCATCGCCCTGATGGCTGGGGTGATGATTTTGGGCATCGGCATCGGCACCGCCTTAAGCAGTAACACCGCCGGCAGCCAGGGCAATATTTCCAGCAGCCAGCAATTGGATATGGCAGTGCCCGATCCGGAATTTTGTAAGCAGTGGGGTGCTAGCGCCTTCGTGATCGACGTGGAGACCTACACCACGATGAACCCATCCTCAAGCTTTGTAACCCAGCCAAGCCTGCAACCAGGCTGTGTAATCCGCCGCGAAAATTGGTCGGTTTTACAAAAAGAAGGGGCGGTTACAGCTGAACAAATGCGGGAATGCAAGCAGCGGATGAATACCTTTGCCTACATCGGTTCAATCCGAGATAAGCCAGTGGTGCGCTGCGTTTATCAAAACGACGCCAGCCAAAACAAATTCCAAACCAAGGGCATTGCCGGTGCCGCCGCCGACGACACCGTGGGTGTTACCCCAGAAGCGGATCAGTTCTGAGCAGAACTCTGATCCCGCAGGGGGCTATCGGGGCTGGCAAATACCGGCAGGATTTCTTTGCGGAATGCCGCTGAAGCCCTTGAGCAATAGCGGGCGGGATGGGTAATCAAACGCAATTGACGCCGCACGCTCAAATCGCTCAACATCACCCGATGCAAACCACCGGTGGCCAGTTCCCGTTCAATCGAAACCACCGGTAAAAAAGCAGCGCCCAAACCACTTTGCACCGCATTTTTAATCGCCTCGAGGGAATTGAGCTCCATTTCAATGCGCAAGCGCTGCACATCGAGCCCACCCCTGGAAAGCAGTTGATCCACAACCTTGCGGGTGGTTGATTGGGCATCCAAGCAAATAAAGGAAAGGCGATACAGATCTTCTTTTTGTAATTCCTGCAGCCGTGCCATGGGATGTTTTATCGGCAACACCAAAGCCAATTCTTCGCTGGCATAGGCCACCACCTGCAGCTGCTCGGCCAATTCGTTTGGCACCTCACCGCCAATGATGGCGAGATCCACCTGGCCATTGGCCACACTCCAACTTGTGCGCCTGGTGCTGTGCACCTGCAATTGCACAGAAACATCAGGATATTTCTGACGAAATAAACCAATCATGCGGGGCATTAAATAGGTGCCCGTTGTTTGGCTTGCACCCACCACAAGGGAGCCCCCCTTGAGGTTATGGAGATCGTCTAGGGCGCGGCAAGCCTCCTGGCATTGACTCAAGATCCGCTCAGAATAGGTAAGCAATAAATGACCAGCTTCTGTGAGTTGGGCCTTGCGGCCGCCGCGATCAAATAAAGACACATCCAGCTGCTTTTCCAAATTTTGGATCTGCAAACTCACCGCTGGCTGAGTTACATAGAGGCTATCGGCGGCCTTCTTAAAGCTGCCCTCACTGGCGATGGCCCGAAGGATGCGCAGCTGATCAATAGTGAACGGAAGGTCCGCCATCGCTTAACTCTAGGGTGCAATTTCCAATAGCCTTAGTTGGATGGCTACTTCCACCCTGCACAACAGCAGCCTGGTGATGCTGGCTTTGCTGTTGGTGTTTGCAATTTTGCACAGCGGTGGCGCCTCCTTGCGTTATTGGGGTGCAGCCCGCATCGGCGAACGGGCCTGGCGGCTGCTCTTTGCAGCGATCAGCATCCCGGCAGCGGTGGTGTTAGTTGGTTACTTTTTGGCCCATCGCTACGACGGCCTCCGGCTTTGGAATCTGCAGGATCAAGTCTGGATTGTGCCCCTGGTGTGGGCTGGCACCGCCGTTAGCTTTTTCTTTCTGTATCCCGCCACCTACAACCTGCTGGAAATACCGGCATTGCAACAACCAAAGGTTCGGCTTTATGCCAGCGGCATTATTCGCATCAGCCGCCATCCCCAGGCGGTGGGCCAAGTGCTTTGGTGCTTCACCCATCTGCTTTGGATCGGCAGCAGCTTCATGCTGGTTACTTGTGTTGGTTTGATTGCCCACCATTTATTTGCCGTATGGAATGGTGATCGGCGCCTGGCGGCCAGATTTGGCGATGGCTTTAAAGAATTACAGGCAAACACTTCAGTAATTCCCTTTCGGGCTGTGCTGGATGGCCGCCAGAGCTTGGTGCTAACTGAATTTTTAAGGCCAGCCCAATTGGGTATTGCCATCGCCATTGCCAGCTTCTGGTTTGCCCACCGTTGGATTGGGCTAGGGGCCACAACTTTTGCCCGTTCTTGGATTGGCCACTGGCTTCATTAGCTGTGCTGCCTACACTCCAGATACCCGCCTGCCGTTTCAGATGCCTTCGGCTGCCGAGGTTGCCTGGTTGATTCCCGTGTTACCGCTGGCGGGAGCTGTGTTTGTGGGGTTGGGGCTGATCAGCTTCAACCGCACCGTTAATCGTTTACGCAAGCCCGTGGCTTTGTTGCTGCTCAGCTGTGTGGGCGCCTCAGGGGTATTGAGTTTTGCTGTTTTGGCTGAACAGTTGCGGGGCGCTGGCCCCTATGAGGCCCTGTTCAATTGGGCTAGTGCCGGTGATTTCAACCTTGAGATGGGCTTCAGGGTTGATCCCCTAGGGGCTGTGATGCTCGCTTTGGTAACCACCATCGCTGTGTTGGTGATGGTTTATTCCCATGGCTACATGGCCCACGACAAAAGCTATGTGCGTTTTTTCACCTACCTAGCCCTGTTCAGCAGTTCGATGTTGGGGCTTGTAATCAGCCCAAACCTGCTGGAGATCTACGTTTTTTGGGAATTGGTGGGGATGTGTTCATATCTATTGGTGGGCTTTTGGTACGACAGAGAGGGGGCAGCCCACGCGGCCCAAAAGGCTTTTGTGGTGAACCGGGTTGGTGATTTCGGCCTGCTCCTCGGAATCCTCGGCTTGTTTTGGGCCACGGGCAGTTTTGATTTCGAAGGCATCGCCACGGGCCTTAGTGCTGCCATGGCAGATGGCCGCGTGTCTGGTTGGGCAGCAACTGCCCTTTGCCTGTTTGTTTTTATGGGGCCCATGGCCAAATCGGCCCAGTTCCCCCTGCATGTGTGGCTGCCCGATGCCATGGAAGGGCCAACGCCCATATCAGCCCTAATCCATGCGGCAACGATGGTGGCAGCTGGGGTGTTTTTGGTGGCGCGGCTTGAACCCCTTTATGGCCTCTTCCCAGATGTGCAAACGGTGATCGCCGTAATTGGCACCATCACCTGCTTCCTGGGGGCCAGCATCGCCCTCACCCAGATGGATCTGAAAAAGGGGTTGGCCTACAGCACCGTGAGTCAGTTGGGTTACATGATGCTGGCCATGGGTTGCGGCGCTCCGATCGCCGGCATGTTCCACCTGGTAACCCATGCCTTCTTCAAGGCGATGTTGTTTTTGGGTTCCGGTTCGGTGATCCATGCCATGGAAGAGGTGGTGGGCCATGAACCGGCCCTCGCCCAAGACATGCGCTTAATGGGCGGTCTGCGTAAGCAGATGCCGATCACAGCGATCACCTTTTTGATCGGCTGCGTTGCCATCAGTGGCATCCCTCCTTTGGCGGGCTTCTGGAGTAAAGATGAAATTCTTGGTCAAGCCTTCAACAGCTACCCACTGCTCTGGGTTGTGGGTTTCCTAACGGCCGGGATGACAGCTTTTTACATGTTCCGGCTCTATTTCCTCACCTTTGAGGGGCCCTTCCGCGGCGCTGATCTGCAATTGCGCCAGGAACTGCTCGCTGCAGCTGGTAAACCAGCAAGCGATAAGGGCGGCCATGCCAGCAAGGCCCATGAATCGGCCTGGCCGATGACTTTGCCCCTGGTGGTTTTAGCGGTGCCTTCAATCCTGATTGGCTTGCTTGGCACCCCTTGGCATAGCCGCTTTGCCGCTTTGCTTGATCCAAAGGAGGCAACAGAAATGGCAGCAGCATTTAGCTGGCCTGAATTTCTACCCCTTGCTGGCGCATCGGTGGCGATTTCCCTAACGGGCATCAGCATTGCTGTGCTGGCCTATGCCTTGCACAAAATCGACCTTGCTAAGGCCGTTGCCGCTCGCTTCCTTAGCATCAATGCCTTTCTTGCCAATAAGTGGTATCTGGATGCCTTAAACGAAAAACTATTCGTGCAGGGCAGCCGCAAGTTGGCAAAGCAGGTGCTTGAGGTGGATGCAAAGGTGGTGGATGGGGTTGTGAACCTCACAGGCTTGCTCACCCTTGGCAGTGGTGAGGGCTTGAAGTATTTCGAAACCGGCAGGGCGCAGTTCTATGCCTTGATCGTGTTTGGCGGTGTGATTGGCCTTGTGGTGATCTTTGGCTCCCTCGGCTAACGGCGAGCAAGCTTGAGATGTGTGTGTCAAACCCAACCGGTGAATGCACGGTTGGCTAGTAATTTCTACACTCCCTCAAGACGCTGCCAAGGATCTGGACGCCTTTCCCTGGCTAACAACAGCCATTTTGCTGCCGATAACGGCCTCCCTGCTGATCTTTTTCATTCCTGATCCAGGCGACGGCAAAGTTGTGCGCTGGTACGCCCTTGGGGTAACACTCACCACATTTTTGATCACGGTTGCTGCCTACCTGCGTGGCTACGACCCTGATGTGGCTGGGCTCCAGCTCTACCAACGGGTTTCCTGGTTGCCCCAGGTGGGTTTGGGTTGGTCGGTGGGAGCCGATGGCCTCTCGATGCCCTTGATATTGCTCACCAGCTTCATCACTACCCTGGCCTGCCTTGCGGCTTGGCCCGTTACCTTCAAGCCAAAACTTTTCTTTTTCCTATTGCTGGCCATGGATGGCGGCCAGATAGCAGTTTTTGCAGTTCAAGACATGCTGCTGTTTTTCCTGGCATGGGAACTGGAACTGCTGCCTGTTTATCTATTGCTGGCGATCTGGGGCGGTAAAAAACGCCAATATGCGGCCACAAAATTCATTCTTTACACCGCCGGCAGTTCACTTTTTATCTTGCTGGTGGCCTTAGCAATGGCCTTTGCCGGCGGCGGCACGCCAAGTTTTGAATACAGCGAACTAGCGGCTAAAAACCTAGGCACTGGCTTTCAATTGCTTTGTTATGGCGGGTTGTTAATCGCCTTTGGCGTAAAACTGCCGATTGTGCCCCTGCACACCTGGCTGCCTGATGCCCATGGGGAAGCAACAGCGCCTGTGCACATGCTGCTAGCCGGGATCCTGCTCAAGATGGGCGGCTATGCCTTATTCCGTTTTAACGCTTCGATGTTCCCGGAAGCCCATGTGCAATTTGCGCCCCTACTGGTGATTTTGGGGGTTGTGAACATTATTTATGCGGCGCTCACCTCCTTTGCCCAACGCAACTTGAAACGCAAAATTGCCTACAGCTCAATTAGCCATATGGGCTTTGTGCTGATTGGTATTGGTAGTTTCTCGCCACTCGCGGCAAGCGGCGCAATGCTGCAGATGATCAGCCATGGCTTGATCGGTGCCAGTTTGTTTTTCCTGGTGGGGGCCACCTACGACCGCATCCACACCCTGCAGCTGGATGAAATGGGTGGGGTGGGTCAAAAAATGCGCAAGATGTTTGCGCTCTGGACCATCTGTTCGCTTGCATCCCTTGCCTTGCCTGGGATGAGTGGCTTTGTATCGGAATTGATGGTGTTTGTGGGTTTTGCCACCGACGACGCCTACAGCCTGCCCTTCAGGATCGTGATCGATGGTTTAGCGGCAGTGGGTGTGATTCTCACGCCTATTTATTTGCTTTCAATGTTGAGAGAAATATTTTTTGGTACGGAAAATCCAGTATTGGCAGACACCAACATGGTGGATGCTGAACCCAGGGAGATCTACATCATCTCTTGCCTGCTGGTGCCAATTATTGGCATCGGCCTCTACCCCAGGTTAGTTACAGACACCTACAGGGCCACGATTGAACAATTGGTGGCGGTTGATGAATCCAAAATGAAGGCGGCCAGTGCACCGCCCTTCCCCTTCCGGATGGCACCGCAATTGAACTAATACCCCTGGCACTACCTAGCTGCGCAGGTTAATCTGCGCCCAGTTGGCCTTAAACCCCTTTGACCCATTCGGGGGACAGTGGGGCCCGTGTGGCCATCCGTTTACTGCAAGATGCAGCGGAACGGGGCGATATCGACCCTTGGGATGTTGATGTTATTGCTGTAATTGATGGTTTTTTAGATCAGTTGCGACAAAAACTTGAGTTGCCAAGGCTGGTGGCAGCAGCGGGTGGCAGTTATGAACAAGATTTAGCAGAAAGTAGCGAAGCATTTTTAGCGGCATCGGTGCTTGTATCCCTAAAGGCCGAACACCTGGAGCAGCGCACCTTTGCCCAAGAACTGCCTTGCCCCGAAGAGGATGATCTGCTCAACCTCGAAGCGGATTGGCCGCAGCTGCTGCAATTACCAGCGCGGCCGGAACGGCTGCTACTGCGGCGAACGGTGGCACCACCACCCCTACAAAGGCCCGTAACCCTGGGGGAATTGATTCAGCAGCTGGAGGATATCGCCACTCGCCTTGAGGAACAGGGACCACGGCAACGGCGCCAGGCCCCGAAACGCTATTCCGATCGCGAGGCGATTGCCCAGGTAACAGCCCTGGCCCACAGGGAAAAGCTGCCTGAAACCACAGCAGCCCTCAGTGTTTTTCTGGGTAAATGGGGCCCTGGCACCAGCTGGGTTGACTTTGAACAATTGGTAACCGCCTGGGAAAAAGCAGCCCCCGCCGACCTTGATAGCGATCGGGTTGGGGTGTTTTGGGCCCTGCTTTTTCTTTGCTCCCAAGGGCGGGTGGATCTTGAGCAAGATGGCTCCCAGCTATTTGGCCCATTACGTTTGCGTTGTTTATTGCAGGCCGGCGAGGGGGTGCAGCAGGAAATTAGCTGGATAGGGTCAGCGCCGCAGCCGGCCCGTGAACTGCAAGCCGCCTAGGAAAGCATTGATACGCTTGCTTGATCTGTTGAGATATCCGCCATGAAGGCCATGATTTTGGCGGCGGGAAAAGGAACGAGGGTGCAACCGATCACCCACACCATTCCCAAGCCAATGATTCCTATTTTGCAGAAACCAGTAATGGAATTTCTGCTGGAATTATTACGTCAGCATGGCTTCACGGAAGTGATGGTAAATGTGTCGCATTTAGCAGAAGAAATTGAAAACTATTTCCGCGATGGCCAAAGGTTTGGTGTGGAGATTGCCTATAGCTTTGAGGGTCGCATTGAAGATGGTGAATTAATTGGTGATGCCCTTGGTTCCGCAGGTGGTTTAAAAAAGATTCAAAATTTTCAACGTTTTTTCGACGACACCTTTGTGGTTCTTTGTGGTGATGCCCTAATCGATTTAAATCTCAGCGAAGCGGTGCGACGCCACCGCCAGAAAGGAGCCTTGGCTTCTTTAGTAACGAAACGGGTGCCAAAGGAGCAGGTAAGCAGCTATGGCGTGGTGGTAACAGATGAACTGGGAAGGGTAAAAGCATTTCAGGAAAAACCCGCCATAGACGATGCATTAAGCGACGAGATAAACACTGGTATTTATATATTTGAACCTCAGATATTCGATCATATCCCTAGCGATATTCCCTACGACATTGGCGCAAATCTATTTCCTAAATTAGTGGAGGAAGGGCTGCCATTTTACGCTTTACCAATGGAATTTGAATGGGTTGATATTGGGAAAGTGCCCGATTATTGGCAGGCGATTCGATCTGTTTTGCAAGGTGAAGTTAGACAGGTAACGATTCCGGGCAAGCAGGTGAGGCCTGGAATTTATACCGGCTTAAATGTTGCTGCAAATTGGGATAAAATCCATGTGGAAGGGCCTGTTTATGTGGGCGGCATGACAAAAATAGAAGATGGTGTTTCAATCATTGGTCCAGCAATGATTGGCCCTAGTTGTCATATCTGCGCCGGGGCAACAATTGATAATTCCATTATTTTTGATTATTCCCGCATCGGCGCTGGCGTTCGCCTGGTGGAAAAGTTGGTTTTTGGCCGCTATTGCGTTGATCGCAGCGGCGACCATATCGATGTGCAGGAGGCCGCCCTCGACTGGTTGATCACCGATGCCCGCCGCCAAGACCTTGTGCAGCCTTCCCCGGAACAAAAGGCCCTGGCCGAATTGCTCGGTTCAGATCTCGGCAAGGGCTAATACATCCACCAGGCTTTCCTCAGCCTTTATCGCCATCAGGTGCACGCCAGCTGCAATTTTGCAGTAGCTGCTCACTTGTTCAGCGGCAATCCGGATCCCCTCCAAGCGGGGATCGGCGGCAGCGGCAAGGCGATCGATCAAGGCCTGGGGGATCTGGGCCCCTGGCACCACACGATTGATAAAACTGGCATTTTTGGCTGATTTCAAAAGAAACACCCCCGCCAGCACCGGTAAACCGAGGGGGTTTGTTATCTCTCCACAAAAACGCCGCAATGCCTCGGAATCCATCACCATTTGGGTTTGTAAAAACCTGGCGCCTGCTGCCGCCTTCCGCGCTGTGCGGCTTTTGAGGCCACTCCAGCTGGGCGATTGCGGATCAGCGGCGGCTCCCGCAAACAGGCTGGTGGGGCCATCGGGCAGCACCTTACCGAGGGGATCCAAACCGTGATTAAGGGCCTGCACCTGCAGCAGCAAACGCACCGATTCCAAATCAAAAACAGGCCGCGCCAGGGGTTGATTGCCAGCCCGCACCGGATCACCGGTTAAACACAACACATTGCGCAGCCCCAGGGCATGGGCTCCAAGCAGTTCCGCCTGGAGGCCAATGCGATTGCGATCGCGGCAGCCCAGCTGCAGCACTGGCTCCAGGCCGCGCTCCTGCAGCAATTTGCAAAGGGCAAGGCTGCCCATGCGCATCACCGCTCGGCTGCCATCGGTAACGTTGAATGCCTGCACCAGCCCCCGCAAACTCTCGGCTGCCGCCAGTGCCCTACTGGGATCTCCCCCTAGGGGCGGTGTAATTTCAGCGGTAATTACCGGCCTAGGGCCCGCTAAGGCCTGTTCAAAACCTGGGGCCATACCTGCCTAATAGCTTGGATATCTTCCCAGGCTGCCTACACTGCTCAAGTGTTGCTGGGGCGCAGGCTATGGACGCCCATCTCTCCGAAAGGGAGCTGGAAATCATCGAATTGGTGGCAGCGGAGCTCACCAACCATGAGATCGGCGTAAAGCTCTCGATCAGTAAACGCACGGTTGATAACCACGTGAGCAATATCTTCACGAAAACCGGCTCCCGCAACCGGGTAGCCCTGGTGAATTGGGCCATGAGCAACGGCAAAATCTGCCGCGATGGCCTCAATTGCTGCAACCTGCCTAAGGCCTAGGCAGGGAGGTGTATAGGGCTTTGAAATGGGCCTGCTGTTGGCGATGGCTCACCAATGGCGCCGGATAGCCACGGCTTTCTAGGGGTGCGATTTCACCGCTGATTAGATCAGCACTATTTACATGTTGCAGTTCCGGCAGCCAGCGGCGGATATACACCCCATCGCTATCAAACTTGCGCGCCTGGGTGGCGGGGTTAAAAATTCGCAGTGGTTTTGGATCCATGCCACTGCTGGCACTCCATTGCCAACCGCCGTTATTGGCAGCTTGATCACCATCCACTTCAAGGGCCATGAACCAGGCCTCCCCAAAGCGCCAATCACAAATCAAGTCTTTAACTAAAAAAGAAGCCACGATCATGCGGCAGCGGTTGTGCATAAAGCCTGTTTCCGCCAGCTCTCGCATCGCTGCATCAACAATTGGCACCCCGGTGAGGCCCTGCCGCCAGGCCTGTAGCCACTGGCCGTTGTTCTCCCAGGGAAACTGGCTCCATAGGGGCCGATAGGGGCCATCGGCAAGGCTAGGGAAATGGAACAGGGCCTGTTGATAAAACTCACGCCAGGCCAATTCCTGCTGCCACACCCGAATCGATTGGCGCTGTTCATCACTGCGGCAATTCTCTAAGCATTCCAAGCTGGCTGCCCATGCGGTGCGGGCACTGAGGCTGCCGGCCCGCAAAGCAGCACTAAGGCAAGAGGTGCCGGCCTCCGCAGGCAAATTGCGACCTTCCTCGTAGTGCTGCAATGCCCCATCGGCAAATTGCTGCAATTGGCCAAGGGCGGCCGCTTCCCCCGGCAAACAAGGGCAAATCCCAGCGCCTGGCCACTGTTCCCTTGGCAGGGTGTGAACAAGGGGCATGGCGGCAAGGCAAGCCTGCTGGGTTGCTGTTAGGTCGAGCAGAGCCTTGGGTGCCTCCAGCGGTGCCGCCTTGACCTGCTGCTGCCAGGCGCGCCAATAGGGGCCATACACCCTGTAGGGGTCACCGGCGCCAGTGCGCAATTGCTCCGGTGGCACCAGCAATTGATCCCAATCAGCTGCCACCTTGATCCCAGCTGCCTTGAGGGATTGGGCAAGGCTTTTATCGCGCTGGCGCACCAATGGCTCCACATCACGGTTCCAGGCCACCCCCTCCACCGCAAGCAACTGGGCAAGCTGGGGCACCAGCAAAAGCGGATCGCCCTGCAACACCAGTAGGCGGCTACCGGCAGCGAGCCAACGCTGCTGCAATTCCACCAGGCACTCCAGCAAAAACCAACGGCGGGCGGGCGCCATGGTGGGGTGCTGCAATTCAGCTGGATCCAGCACATAAAGGCCCGTAAGGGCTGGGCTGCTGGCGGCTTGGGACGCCAGGCCCAAGTTGTCGGCAAGGCGCAGGTCGCGGCGATGCCAAAAGAGCCAGCGGGGGGGCAACGCTGTCATATCAGTGCAAACCCAGCAACTGCTTGGCCCGGAACCAGGCGGTAACACTCTTGCCATCAAGGGGTTCAGCGCCGCTGGCTAGGGCTGCATCCAACTCAGCTGGCGCCATCAAAAGAACTTCAATGTCTTCGTCGTGGTCGGCGGCATCGGGAGTGGCCAGCGGCTGCAGGTTGCGAGCTAAAAACAGGTGGATCACCTCATCGGAATAGCCAGGGCAGGGCAGCAGTAGGCCGAGGGGATCCCAACGCATGGCGCTATAGCCGGCCTCCTCCTGCAATTCCCGCTCCATGGCCGCCTGGGGCGCTTCAGCAGCTTCAAGGGTGCCCGCTGGAAATTCCAAAATGCGCCGCTGAACGGCAAAGCGATATTGACGCAACAGCACCAACCTGCCATCAGCCAAGACCGGCACCGCCAATGCCGCGCCTGGATGGCGAATGCAGCCATAGGTGCCCTCCACCCCGAGCGGTAGGCGCAAATGTTGAATTTCCATGCGCAGCTTGCGCACCGAAAGGCAGGCCACCGTTTCAAGCAATTCAGCTGGTTCCTGCGGGGGAAGGGATGCCAAGGCTTGGGCTCAATTAGATCCAGTTTGGCTATTAATCGGGCCAAACAGCTGTAGGGGGGAGTTGCTGAGGCGCTGGTTCACTGCAATCAAGCAATAGAGCAGCCAGCAGTTCTGCAGCCGTGAGCTTTTGCCCCGGAGGCCTGAGGTTGGGATCAAGGCTTGTTAATGGTTCGAGCACAAAGCGGCGCACCCACAGCCGTGGATGGGGCAATTGCAGCTGGGGGCTAAACCGTTTTGCTGTGCCACACCAAAGCAGGTCTAAATCCAAACTGCGGGGCCCCCAAGCCACCAAACGCTCCCTACCGGCTGCCGCCTCAAGCTTTTGTAGTTCCGCCAGCAATTGCTCAGGGCTGCCAGGCCATTGCAGCAACACCACAGCATTAAGGAAGGCTGGTTGGCCCGCTGGCCCACCCACCGGCGCCGTGCGAAATAGGGGTGAACAACGCAGGGATCCAGGCTGCGCCAGGGCGCCTAGGCCCTGGCGTGCTGCGCCAAGCAAGGCAAGGCAATCCCCCAAATTGCTGCCAAGGGCGATGGCTGCTGCCTCAGCCAAAGGTTGCGTTGCATTGGCCCCAGCCATCAAGAGCGCTAAATCCAACTGCCAGCATTCCTGATATAACAGCGGCCAAGCTGCGATGCTGGAATGGATTTTGGGCCCCATGACCGCCCTGCCTTCCACCGCAAGCCAGGTGTTCCCCCTGGCGGCCATCACGGGCCATCCCACTTTGAAATTGGCCCTGCTGCTGGCGGCCGTTGATCCCGGTTTAGGCGGCGTGGTGATCGCCGGCGGCCGCGGCACCGGTAAATCCGTGCTGGCCAGGGGTTTACATGCGCTGCTGCCAGCGATTGAAATTATTGAAGGCAGCCTTAATGCGGAACCGGATGGCAGCCAAGCCAGCCGGATAATTCCGGCCCCATTTGTGCAGGTGCCCCTGGGGGTTACGGAAGATCGCTTGCTGGGGTCGGTGGATGTGGCCCGTTCCCTGGCGGAGGGAAGCACCGTGTTTCAACCGGGGTTGCTGGCCGAGGCCCACCGGGGGGTGCTCTACATCGATGAATTAAATCTGCTCGATATGAATGCCCTAAACCTGCTGCTGGCGGCGGTGGGTTCAGGCGTTAATCAAGTGGAGCGGGAGGGCTTAAGTGTTTGCCACCCCTGCCAGCCGCTGCTGATTGCCACCTTCAATCCAGAGGAAGGGGCCATGGCAGACCATCTGCTCGATCGTTTTGCCATCGCCCTTTCCGCCAACCAAACGGTTACTACAGCTGAACGGGTATCGATCACAGAAGCGGCTATCGGCTACGGCGAAAACAGCAGCGCCTTTCGCCAGCAGTGGCAGGAGGAAACCGATGCGATTGCCACCCAACTGCTCCTAGCCCGCCAGTGGTTGCCGGATGTGGTGATAACTGGCGCCCAAATCAACTATTTGGTGGAGGAAGCCCTGCGCGGCGGCGTTGAGGGTCATCGCGCTGAGTTGTATGCCTTGAGGGTGGCCAAGGCCCATGCGGCCCTTGAGGCTAGAGATCGCGTGGAAGCGGAGGATCTACAACTGGCGGTGCGCTTAGTAATTGCACCTCGGGCAAAATTGCAACAACCCCAGGAACAACCTGAGCAGCAACCACCAGCAGCAGCACCTCAAGCAAACAACAGCGAAAATCAAGACAAAGAAAAAGACAAAGAAACAGATAAAGAAGAAAATGAAGCTGAAGATGAAAACGATGCTGAGAACGAAGCTAAAAACGAATCCGAAAATGATCCAAACAACAACGAAGCTGAAGTAGATAAACCACCCTCAGTGCCGGAAGAATTCATGTTGGATGCGGAAGCGATTGCAATCGATCCAGAATTACTATCTTTTCAAGCAGCAAAAAGTAAGGCGGCGCGAAGTGGTGCCAGGGGTTTAGTACTTAGCAATAGCCGCGGCCGTTATGTGAGGCCCATAATTCCAAGGGGCCCCGGGGGGCCAATTGCCGTTGATGCCACCCTACGGGCTGCAGCGCCCTATCAAAAAAGCAGACGGGAGCAACAACCGGGGCGCAAATTAATTGTTAAAGAAGTAGACATTCGAGCAAAACAGTTACAACGCAAAGCTGGCGCCCTGGTGATATTTCTGGTGGATGCCAGCGGTTCGATGGCCCTAAATCGAATGCAAAGCGCCAAAGGTGCTGTTTTGCGCTTGCTTACCGAGGCCTATGAAAACCGAGATGAAGTAGCCCTCATCCCCTTTCGCGGCGAACAGGCTGAGGTGTTGCTACCCCCCACCCGCTCGATCACCGCAGCAAAAAGACGGCTGGAAACCATGGCTTGCGGCGGTGGATCGCCCCTGGCCCATGGCCTGGCCCAAGCGGCAAGGGTGGGAGCTAATGCCTTGCAAAGTGGCGACCTAGCTCAGGTGGTGGTGGTGGCAATCACCGATGGCCGCGGCAATGTGCCCCTCTCTCGCTCCTTGGGATTACCAGAAGCGGAAACAACGGTTGATCTAAAAGAGGAACTAAAGCAGGTGGCCGGCCGTTATCGCTTGCTGGGAATAGAGCTTTTAGTTATCGATACCGAACGCAAATTTATCGGCAGTGGCATGGGTAAAGAGTTAGCGGAAGCGGCGGGGGGCCGCTACGTGCAATTGCCTAAAGCCAGCGACCAAGCAATTGCAGCAATAGCCCTCGGCGCCCTAAAACGCTAAAAAATAATAAATTCAATCAAATAAACAATCAAATAATCAATCAATCTTTCAGGCTAAATTTAACTGCCTTTGCTTGGTTTACGCAGCTCTGGATATAGCTCATCAAAGAATTTACCCAGTCCCACGGTTACACTGCGCAGCCCATTAACAAAATTTGGATCACCGCTCAGTTTTTGCACATCGCCACCGATGGCGTCGTAGCGGCGAGTGAGCTGTTCTGCATTGCTAACAGTGCGCTTTAACTCATTAATAGTTTTAGGATTATCAAAGGCGGAAACAATATTATTTGTGTGCTTCAAAGTGGCATTGGCTTGGGCTGTAGCCAGTTTGAGATTTTTAATAACCGGATCAGCTTCCTTCACCGCCTGTTGCAATTGCAATACCAATTGATTACCACTCATGAGCACTGCATCAGCCCGTTTTGCTGTGATGCCAAATGCCTTAGATGTTTTGCTCACTTCCGTGAGCGTTGTGGCGCCCTTAGTGATCAAATCTTGTTGTTCTGCTTTTACCAATAGGTTTTGCATCATCCCCATCACTGAGGTGAGGCTTGGGGTGGGCACCCCATGCACCAGGCCATTGGCGCACACGATCAAAGTTGGATCGCAATTGCTCTCTAGGGGGCCAGGGCCCTTAGGGGCTGCAATGGAGCTGGTTTCTAAAGCAACTTGTGCATCACCACCCAACAGGGAACCACTGCGCACTTGGGCGCTGATCGGCCGGGGTAGAAGCAATTGCGGATTTGTGATTTGGCCATCTACCAGCACCGTGTTCCCCTGGGGCGACACCTTGCTCACAACACCCACAGGCACACCTCGAAAGGTAATTGTGCTCTTGCTGGCCAAACCGGAGGCATCGGCAAAACGCATCTGGATCGGATAGCTTTTTTTGCCAAACAAAAAACCGGAAAGCCAAAACCAGAGCCCCACCCCTCCGGCGATGGCCGCCAAAAGTGAAAACCCGATGCTGGCTTCTTTAAGGCTTCGACGCATTAGCTGAGTAGAGCTCTTTGGGCTGCATTGGTCCGCTCAGGCTACCGGTTCTGAACTGAACCACATAGGGATCTGTACAACAGCGGAATTCCTCCACAGAACCCTGCCAGCGCAACTCGGCTTCATAGAGCAACACCACCCGTTCAGCGGCCCTTTCAATTGTGCTGAGCACATGGCTCACCACCACAGAGGTGCCATTGGCAACCCTTGTGGTGGTAACCATCAAATCCTCAATGCGGGTGGAAGCCACCGGATCAAGCCCCGCCGTGGGTTCATCGAACAGCAGCAGGGGGAAATCCTGGCCAGCGCCGGGATCATCCACCATGGCGCGGGCGAAACTAACCCGTTTTTGCATGCCCCCAGATAGTTCCGCCGGCATCATCTCCTCCGTGCCCGCAAGGCCAACGGCCTCGAGGCAGCGGGCCACCCGCCGCTTGATCTCAGCTTCCCCAAGGCGGCCATCTCGGTAGAGCAAGAAACCAACGTTTTGCAGCACTGAAAGGGAGGCGAGCAACGCAGGGCTTTGCGACACCAGGCGCACATCAGGGGGATGGCTCTGATCGAGGCGCAGGTAGCGCTGGGGCTCACCAAACAGCAGTAATTCGCCGGCAGTGGGCAATTCCAAACCCGCCAACATGCGCAGGATTGTGGTTTTACCTGCTCCGGAGGGGCCCACAATCGCCAGCCGCTCCCCTGGCATCAATTGCAGATGCAGATCGGAAAGGATCCTTCTGCTGCCGCGATTCAAGCTCACACCCCGCAGCTCCACCACGGGCAGGTGGGAATGGTTGAAGGCAGCGCGGGATTTAGTCATTTAGGGGTTGCTCTTCTCATTACAGTGACAAGTTGATGCTGCCAAGGCCAGCGCCATGGCTCAGCCAGCCGGCGATCACCACCGCCGCGACGAATTGGTAAAACGCTCCAGGCGCGCGGTGCAATGGTTGCAACCGGGCCTGGTGGTGAAGCGCTGGGTGCTCACCTCAGCCTTGGGGCTGGTGATGGCCCTCTTGGGGGCTGCCATCTGGGCAGACCTCAAACCGATCTACTGGACGATCACGGCAATTGAAACCCTGTTGCGCTCCCTAGCCGGGGCCGGGCAAGGTTTCACTGGTCCATTGGTGTTGTTGGTGGGAGCAGGCCTAATTCTGCTTGGTCAAAGCCGTAGTTTTGGCTCGATTCAAAGGGCATTGGCGCCCCATCAAAGCGAAACCGCCCTGGTGGATGCCCTGGTGGCCCAGCGACGCCTAAACCGGGGTCCAAATATCGTTGCCATCGGTGGGGGCACCGGGCTATCCACGCTTTTGAGTGGCCTCAAGCGCTACAGCAGCAATCTCACGGCGATCGTTACTGTGGCCGATGACGGCGGCAGCAGCGGGGTGCTGCGCCGGGAACTGGGGGTGCAACCCCCTGGAGATATTCGCAATTGCCTGGCGGCCCTGGCCCGGGAGGAGCCGCTGCTAACAAAGTTGTTTCAATATCGCTTCACCGCCGGCAGTGGTTTAGAGGGCCATAGTTTCGGCAATTTATTTATATCTGCCCTCACAGCAATCACCGGCAGCCTGGAAACGGCGATCACCGCCAGCAGCAAGGTGCTTGCGGTGCAGGGCCAGGTGGTGCCAGCCACCAGCTCTGATGTGCGCCTCTGGGCTGAACTGGAAGATGGCAGGCGCCTGGAGGGGGAATCAAATATTGGTAAGGCCGATAGCCCAATCGTGCGGCTGGGTTGCACCCCGCCACGGCCGGCGGCTCTACCAAGGGCCCTTGAAGCGATTGCCCAGGCGGAGTTAATCGTGCTTGGCCCCGGCAGCCTCTACACCTCCCTGTTGCCAAATCTGCTGGTGCCCCAATTGGTGGAAGCGATTGGCCGCTCCCAAGCACCACGGCTTTATATCTGCAACCTGATGACCCAACCGGGCGAAACCGACGGCCTTGATGTGGCAGGCCACCTGAGGGCAATCGAAGCGCAATTAGCCACCCATGGGGTGCAGCGGCGTTTATTTGATGCGGTGCTTGCCCAAGAGGATCTGGCCAGTGGCCCTGAGCTCAACTACTACCGCGCCCGCGGCGCTGAACCGGTTCATTGCGAAGTGGAGGCCCTAAGGGCCCAGGGCTATGAAGTGATGTTGGCGGCGATGCAAGGCAAGAAACAACGCAGCGCCGGCAGGGCCAGTAGGGGAACCCTGCGCCATGAACCGCGCAGCTTGGCCTTAGCTGTAATGCGTTTCTACCGCAATACCAGATCAAATTAGTAGTAAAAAAATTTAATTAGTGGGCATCTTGTAATTCATAAAAATCGGGCTGAACGTAGTCTTTGCGCAGGGGATAACCAACCCAATCTTCAGGCATCAAAAGACGCTTGGGCAAGGGGTGACCGCTATAGGTGATACCAAACATGTCGAAGCATTCCCGCTCCTGCCAATCGGCACCGCGATAGAGGGGATAAAGGGATGGAACGCTGAGATCACCGCTGCGGGGGAGGCTAACCTCAAGCCGCACCTCGGTGGTGCCATTGCCATCACTGCTGCCCACCTGCACCAGGTGATAAAAACTAACCAGATTTTCGCCGGGGCCTTCGTCGTAGGCGCCTTGCACTTGGAGGTAATCAAAACCCTTGCTTTTTAGGGCTGTTGCCACCAATGGCAACGCTTGGGGTTCAACGCCAATGCGTTCAATACCGAGATGGTCATTTGCCAATGGCTGAGTGTCAAAACCCTGCTGCTGCAGCCATTCAGCCAGGGGGCCTGGGGTGGAATCGGTCATGACTCGAGCGGAAGGGCAATGGTTTCAGGCTTGGCAGGGCTCAAATTGAGCGGTGATATCGCCTCTGCAGCAGCCAGGGCCTGCTTTTGGGATTCGGCCCGCAAGTAGCGGCCATCAATGATTGGATCCACCGCAGTCATGCGATGGGCAACGGTGTAATAGCGGTGGGTTGGCAATAGGCGGCCCCGTTCCTGCAGGGCTTCATTGCCAACTTTTTTGCGCAGTTTGATCACCGCATCAAAAATTGCCTCCGGCCGAGGCGGGCAACCGGGCAGGTAAAGATCAACGGGAATCAGCTTGTCTACCCCCCGCACAGCGGTGGTGGAATCAGCGGAAAACATGCCCCCGGTAATGGTGCATGCGCCCATGGCAATCACATATTTCGGTTCGGGCATCTGTTCATAAAGGCGCACTAAAGCTGGGGCCATCTTCATCGTTACGGTGCCGGCCACGATGATTAAATCCGCCTGGCGGGGGCTGGAGCGGGGTACCAAACCAAAACGGTCGAAATCGAATCTGGAGCCGATTAATGCGGCAAATTCGATGAAGCAGCAGGCGGTGCCATAGAGCAGCGGCCAAAGGCTGCTGAGGCGGGCCCAATTATGCAGATCATCAAGGCTGGTGAGGATCACATTCTCTGAAAGGCCAGAGGTGATTTCCGGTGCACCAACGGGGCCACAGCTGGCGGCCCTTAGGTCGCGCAGGGCATCAATAGAAGGGGTGGTTTCACTCATGGCACTCAGCTCCATTCAAGGGCGCCCTTGCGCCAGGCATAGGCTAGGGCCACAAGCAATATGGCAATAAAAATCAATGCTTCGATGAAAGCAAGCAGGCCGAGGCGATGGAAGGCCACGGCCCAGGGATAGAGAAAAACGGTTTCCACATCGAATATCACAAATACAAGCGCAAACATGTAATAGCGAATATTGAATTGAATCCAGGCGCCACCAACGGGCTCCATGCCCGATTCATAGGTGAGTAGGCGCTCACCGCTGCGGGATTTAGGGGCCACCAATTTGTTGGTAACCAGGGCGAGCACCGGCACCGCCGCTGCTATCAGCAAAAACCCCAAAAAGGCGTCGTAGCCAGGGAGAACAAACATGCCTGAGGGGCTACTCAGTTTTGATGGCACCAGTGTGGCACCGCTGCTGCTGCAATGGGCTGGATAGAGTTGGCTTAAGCACTGGGCCGTTGCCATGGATACACCTGAAATGGATACCCCTGAAATTGATGCGCCTGAATTGGATACTCCGCAAATACCGGAGGAGGAAAGCAACCCGGATAGCCATCGATTTGAATGCCGCAGCTGTGGCTTTGTTTACGATCCAGAAGAGGGGGTAAAAAAGCTAGGAATTGAGGTGGGAACACCCTTTACAGCGATTGATCCGCGCCGCTTTCGCTGCCCCGTGTGCCGCAGCCCAGTGGCTGCCTTCCGTGACATCGGACCCCGCAATAAGCCAAGTGGCTTTGAGGAAAATCTCAAATTTGGCTTTGGCGTTAATACGCTCACCCCAGGCCAGAAGAATGTGTTGATCTTTGGGGGGTTTGCCTTGGCCGTTGCTTTTTTCCTCTCCCTCTATTCCCTGCGCTGAAATCGAAACCATGACTAACTTTCTGCGTCAAAAGCTCTATGCCCTGCTTAAGCCAGTGCTGAGCGCGGTTTTATTGATCTTGCTCACCACCGGTTGCGTTACCACCGGCCTTGCCACAGCAGCTTCCAGCCCGTGGCAAACGGTGCCGCTCAGCACCAGCGCAAATCCCTTGGATGTGGCTTTCACAGATGCCAACCACGGTTTTTTAGTGGGCAGCAACCGCCTGGTGATGGAAACCAATGACGGTGGCAAAAGTTGGGAAGAAAGGGCCTTGGAATTGCCGGCGGAGGAAAATTTCCGCCTTATCAGCATTGATTTTCTTGGCCAGGAGGGCTGGATTGCCGGCCAGCCGGGCTTGCTGTTGCATAGCAATGATGGCGGCCAGAATTGGAATCGCCTCCTGCTGGACACAAAACTGCCCGGCGATCCGTATCTAATCACCGCCATCGGCAGCAACAAGGCAGAACTGGCCACCAATGTGGGGGCGATCTACCGCAGCAGCGATAGCGGCAAGAGTTGGCAGGCGGAAGTTAGTGATGCAGCTGGAGCCGTGCGCGATCTGCGCCGCAGCCCAGAGGGCAGCTACGTAAGCGTGAGTGGCCTCGGCAATTTCTTTTCCACCTGGAACCCGGGCGATCAGGTGTGGCAACCCCACAACCGGGTGAGCAGCCAAAGGGTGCAAACGATGGGTTTTCAACCCGATAACAAGCTGTGGATGGTTACCCGCGGCGCCCAACTGCGCTTTAACCCCGATGGCAGCAACCCAGAGGATTGGAGCAAGCCGGTGATTCCGATCACCAATGGCTTTGGCTACTTGGATATGGCTTGGGATCCAAACGGCACGATTTGGACCGGTGGCGGCAGCGGCACCCTTCTGCAAAGCAGTGACGGGGGAGCCCATTGGCAAAGGGATGCGGTGGGGGCTGCCACACCAAGCAACTTCACCCGTTTGCTGTTTTTAGAAGATGGCAAGGGCTTTGCCCTGGGTGAACGGGGCACCTTGCTGCGTTGGATCGGCTGACACTGTGTAACTGTTCCGCCCCCTAGCGGATCCCAACCCTTAGGATTATTCAGCTGATAAGAGAGTTGCGATGGCCGCCGGTTCCACCGGGGAACGCCCGTTCTTCGAAATCATTACAAGCATCCGCTACTGGGTGATTCACGCCGTAACACTGCCGGCGATCTTCCTGGCTGGGTTCCTTTTTGTGAGCACTGGCCTTGCCTACGACGCCTTCGGCACCCCGCGGCCGGATGCCTATTTCCAAGCAAATGATCAAAAAGCCCCTGTGGTGAGCCAGCGCTTCGAGGGCAAATCCCAACTTGATCTGCGCCTCAAGAACTAAAGCCGATGACCTCCTCCCCCACCACGCCCCGCAACTATCCGATTTTTACGGTGCGTTGGCTTTCGCTCCATGCCTTAGGCATCCCCACGGTTTTTTTCCTGGGCGCCCTAGCTGCTATGCAATTCGTCCGCCGCTAACACCAGCCATGGATCGCAATCCAAATCCAAACAACCTGCCGGTTGAACTGAACCGCACCAGCCTCTACCTGGGGCTGCTGTTCATTTTTGTTACCGGTGTGCTTTTTTCCAGCTACTTCTTTAACTGAGGCCTAGCCATGAGCAGCAAGAAGTCTTCGCTTCCCGACGGTCGCGTTCCAGATCGTTTACCCGATGGCCGTCCGGCTGTGCCATGGCGCAGCCGCTGGACAGAAGGCCCCCTACCCCTGTGGCTGGTGGCTACCGCCGGCGGCATGGCCGTGATTTTTGTGGTGGGCTTGTTCTTCTATGGCGCCTATGTGGGCGTTGGTTCGGCCTAAGTTTTAACAAGCGGAAGTGCGGTATGCATACACCCACTGATTCTTCAGTTCTTGAATTGAAGAATGAAAAGCGAAAGCGCAGCCGCCCAAAACGGAGGGAATTGTTCTGCCCGGCCCACCCGGATGAAAAGCTAGAGGGAAATGGCAAGAAATATTTTTTACACCTACTAACTGCGGAGCAATTGATTCAGAGGGGCATGCGCGATAGCAAAGCCCGTCTTGTTATTAATGCCTACCCAGTCCTTGTACTTAGCGATGAATGGTTAGAAGAACTATTTTGCGCTGAATGTGGCTCTATGCGTTGGTGCCATGTGATTCGCCACGATAAAATTGCCCACACCGTGAAATGGGCACCCCGCGACCTATGGGAACAGGTGGCCCATGTGGATAGCGTGTATGGCAACCCAACTGTTAGCCAATTCACTTCAAGGGAAGCGAGGCGTCACCGCCAACAAAAAACAGCTAAGGGCAAAAAGTTATTTGATGCCGGTTAAATTGCATAAAATTGCCTATACCAGCTCACAAAGTTTGCAATTCCAACAGCTATTGGTGTTGCCGGTTTAAAACCAACCCATTCCTCCAAGGAAGTTGTATCTGCTGCCGTTGCTTCCACATCACCAGGTTGCATGGGTTCAAATTGTTTAATAGCTTCAATTCCCAATGCTTGCTCAAGGGCAGAAATAAAAGTGAGCAAAGGCAATGGATTGCTATTGCCAATATTAAATATTCGATGGGGCGCCCAGCTAATAGAAGGATTCGGTGTAGAGCGATCAAAACTACTGTGTGGCATTGCGGGTTTGCGCAACACCCGCACTACACCCTCAACAATATCGCTGATGTATGTGAAATCTCTAAACATCTTGCCATGGTTAAAAACCCGTATTGGTTCAGCCGAAAGTATTGCTTTAGCAAATAACATCGGCGACATGTCGGGCCGCCCCCAGGGGCCATAAACCGTAAAAAAACGCAGCCCCGTAGCAGGTAAATCATAGAGATGGCTGTAGGTATGAGCCATCAACTCATTGGCTTTTTTGGTGGCTGCATAGAGGCTTACTGGGTGGTTAACAGCTTGAGTTTCCTTAAATGGAAGGTTTGTATTACCGCCATAAACACTGCTGCTAGATGCATACACAAAATGTTCAATGGCTTGGCTACGGCAACCTTCAAGAATATGGCCAAAACCCACCAGATTGCTCTGCACATAGGCATTTGGGTTTTCCAATGAATATCGCACTCCCGCCTGTGCTGCCAAGTGCACTACAGCCCGCGGTTGTTTAGTGGTAAATAAATTTGCCACACTTGGGCCATCAGCAATATCTAAAAGCTCGAAATCCCATCTGCCATTTTGGGCATTTAGCTGTGCTAACCGGGCCCTTTTTAAATTTGGATCGTAGTAACTATTCAGATTATCCAAGCCGATCACATGTTCACCGTCAGCCAAAAGTCTTTGAGCCACGGCAGCGCCAATAAATCCAGCTGCACCAGTAACTAAAATTGGCCTTATCACGGGTTATTGATGCGGCTCCTAAAACTCGCAATGGTTGGCTCTAATCCCTCCTGTAAGGAAACCTTGGGCTCCCACGCCAATACTTCACGGGCTAAATCAATTACGGGCTGGCGCTGCATTGGATCATCCTGGGGCAATGGGCGATACACCAAGTCCAATTGCGGATTAATGCGATCACGCACCAATTCAGCCAGTTGTTTAATCGTGAATTCACCTGGATTGCCAATATTTATTGGCCCCGTATGGGAGCATTCCATCAAACGCAAAAAGCCCTCCACTAAATCATCCACATAACAAAAAGAACGGGTTTGCATACCATCGCCATATAGGGTTAATGGTTCACCCCGCAGGGCCTGCACGATAAAATTACTAACTACCCTTCCATCATTTTCTAGCATTCGGGGACCGTAGGTATTAAAAATACGCACCACTCTTATCTCCACCCCATGCATCCGTTGATAATCAAAACATAGGGTTTCGGCGATGCGCTTACCTTCGTCGTAGCAACTGCGAATGCCGATCGTATTTACACAACCGCGATAGCTTTCCGGCTGGGGATGCACCTCGGGATCACCATACACCTCACTGGTGCTAGCTAACATCAACCTTGCCCCAACTCGCCTTGCTAGGCCGAGCATATTATAGGTACCAAGGAAACTTGTTTTAGCAGTTTTTATTGGATTAAATTGATAATGCACAGGTGAAGCAGGGCATGCCAAATGCCAAATACGATCCACCTCTAAGCGAATTGGTTCAGTTACATCATGGCGAATCAATTCAAAGTTCGGATGGCCGATCCACTGGCGAATATTATCTTTCCTACCGGTGAAATAATTATCTAAACAGATAACTTCCTCCCCTGCGGCCATCAACCTATCAACTAAATGCGAACCCACAAAACCTGCACCACCGGTTACTAAATGACGCATTGTCATCTCAACCCTCCCCCACGGTCCAAACCTGCAAACCAGCGACCCTTGCTGCCTTGGCATCGGCAATCGCTCGCGTATCAAATAGCCAGGCGGGTTTGCGCATCAGCGCAGCAATAGCCCGCCAATCCAGCTCTCGAAACTGATCCCATTCGGTGAGAATCAAAACCGCATCGGCCCCTTGGCATGCATCAAGGCTATCCGATGCCATTCTCCAACTAGACTCCCCCGATCCCATGGGTTGGCATAGATCAAGGCTGATTTGATCTGAACTTACCTTTGGATCAAAAATCGCGAGCTGAGCTCCTTCATCTAGCAACTGTTTTGCAATACAAATAGATGGTGATTCACGGGTGTCGTTTGTGTTTGCCTTAAAGGCAAAACCAAGCAGCGCAATCCGTTTACCATTCACAGTATTGAATAATTTCTGCACCACCAATTGGGCGATACGTTGCTGCTGCCAATTATTGAGATCCACCACCTGCTGCCAGTAGTGGGCCACTTCCTTGAGGCCATAGTGGCCGCATAGATACACAAGATTGAGGATATCTTTTTGAAAGCAACTGCCACCAAATCCAGGCCCACTTTGCAAAAAGCGGGCACCGATGCGGCTATCGCTACCAATCGCCCGGGCCACTTCACGCACATCGGCGCCGGTTGCTTCACAGAGGGCCGCAATTGAATTAATCGATGAAATCCTTTGGGCCAGAAAAGCATTAGCAGTGAGCTTTGATAATTCACTACTCCATAGGTTTGTGCGCAGAATTCGCTCCGCTGGCACCCAATTGGCGTAGATCGCCGCCAGGGCATCAAGGGCGCTGGGATCATTACCACCAATCAACACTCGATCGGGATTTTCCAAATCGCTAATGGCAGTGCCCTCAGCCAAAAATTCAGGGTTTGATAACACCGAAAAACTTTTTTGCGGCAGGGCTGGATCCTGTTCTGCCGCCGCCAGGATCGCCGCCACGGTTTCAGCCGTGCGCACTGGCAGGGTGCTTTTTTCAACCACAATTGTGTGGCCGGTAGCTGCTGCTGCCACCTGGCGGGTGCAGGCTTCAATCCAACGCAAATCCGATGCTTGGCCAGCCCCAACCCCCCGTTTTTTTGTTGGGGTATTAACCGATAGAAACACCATATCTGCACTGGCGATCGCTTGATCAACAGCGCTGCTGAAATGCAAATTGCGGCCCCTTGCCCTGCCCACCACCGCATCTAAACCAGGTTCATAAACCGGAAGTTTGCTGAGGTCAGGGTGGTTCCAGGCGGCGATGCGCGCTTCATTTAGATCCACCACCGTTACCTGGATCCCAGGGCAGCGATCGGCAATCACAGCCATGGTGGGCCCACCCACATAGCCAGCCCCGATGCAGCAGATAGTGCTTATTGGCGCTGAAGCCATGGGAAACGCTTAATTGAGCGGCATTGTGACTCATACAGTGCCGAGGGCTGATACTGAAGGAATGACTAAAACAGCACTGATAACCGGCATCACAGGCCAAGACGGCAGCTATCTCGCGGAATTACTGCTGCAAAAAGGTTATGAAGTGCATGGGATCAAACGGCGGGCCAGCAGCTTCAACACCCAAAGGATTGATCACCTTTACCAAGATCCCCACGAGCCTGATCCACGCCTCAAGCTCCACTACGGCGACCTCACCGACAGCAGCAACCTCACCCGCATCATTCAACAGGTGCAACCCGATGAGATCTACAACCTCGGCGCCCAAAGCCATGTGGCCGTGAGCTTTGAGGAGCCGGAATACACAGCCAATTGCGATGGCCTTGGCACCCTGCGCATCCTTGAGGCGGTGCGGCTGCTGGGGTTAACCACTAAAACCCGCATCTATCAAGCCAGCACCAGTGAGCTCTATGGCTTAGTGCAGCAAATACCCCAAACGGAAGCCACCCCCTTCTATCCCCGCAGCCCCTATGGCGTGGCAAAGCTCTATGGCTATTGGATCACGGTTAATTACCGCGAAAGCTATGGAATGTATTGCTGTAATGGCATTCTTTTTAACCATGAAAGCCCTAGGCGTGGTGAAACCTTTGTTACCCGCAAGATCACTAGGGGCCTTGCCCGCATCGATGCAGGTTTAGATCAATGTTTATTCATGGGTAACCTCGACTCATTAAGGGATTGGGGCCACGCCCGCGACTATGTGGAGATGCAATGGCGCATGTTGCAACAGGAGCAGCCGGAGGATTTTGTAATCGCCACCGGTAGGCAGGAATCGGTGCGTCGTTTTATTGAACTCAGCGCCGCTGAACTGGGTTGGGGAGCCATCAACTGGGATGGGGAAGGCCTTGAGGAAGTTGGCCGCCGCGCAGACACTGACGCTGTTGTGGTGCGCATTGATCCGCGCTATTTCAGGCCAGCTGAGGTGGAAACCCTTTTGGGAGACCCCAGCAGGGCCCATCTGAGATTGGGCTGGCAACCCACCACAACCTTGGAGGAATTGGTGGCGGAAATGATCGCAACAGACCGCGAGGAAGCAAAAAAAGAGGCCTATCTGCGCCGCAAGGGCTTTGCCGTGGTGGGGGCAGCCCAGGAATGAATCCCCCTCCGGCCTTAATTAATCAAAACGATCGCATTTTTGTCGCCGGCCATCGCGGCATGGCAGGTGGCGCCATATGTAGAGCCCTGAGTAATACCCAATACACAAATCTGCTCACTGCCCCAAGGACGGAATTAAACCTGCTTGATGCAGCAGCAGTGCAGCAATGGTTCACAGAAAATAAACCCACAGTGGTGGTGCTAGCAGCGGCCAGGGTGGGCGGAATATTGGCTAATAATAGTTATCCAGCTGATTTTTTACTTGATAATCTAAAAATTCAAAATAATCTAATCGAAACCGCCTGGCGCAGTGGCGTGAGGCGATTGTTATTTCTTGGTAGCAGCTGCATTTATCCAAAATTTGCTGAGCAACCGATCCAAGAAGAAGCGCTGTTAACAGGTGCCTTAGAAGCAACTAATGAATGGTATGCAATCGCAAAAATCGCTGGCATAAAGCTTTGCGCGGCCCTGCGCCAGCAGCATGGTTTTGATGCAATTAGCCTGATGCCAACCAATCTTTATGGACCTGGCGACAACTATCACCCCAGCCATAGCCATGTGATGGCAGCGCTGCTGAGGAGATTTTATGAAGCGCAGCAAAGCGGAGCACCAAGGGTTTGCTGTTGGGGTAGCGGCAAACCAAAGCGTGAATTTCTGCATGTTGATGATCTGGCTTCCGCATCACTTTTTTGTTTAAAATATTGGGATCCCACTAGAGCTGATGCCCCTAAAGATAGGCATGGCAACCCATTGCAATTTCTAAATGTGGGCAGTGGCCATGAAATCAGCATTAAAGAATTAGCAACACAAATTGCAGCCAGCATTGGTTTCAATGGTGAAATCGAGTGGGATGCCAGCAAACCCGATGGCAGCCCCCGCAAACTGCTTGATTGCAGCCGGCTGCATCAGCTTGGCTGGCAGGCGGCAATTCCTCTTAAGGTTGGATTAGCCCAAGTTGCCTGCGATTTTCCAGCGGCTTTTGCCCAGCAACGCTGATGCAACTGCGGGCCCCATGGCTTCAAGAAAGGCTGCCGATGCTGGCATCAGCCGCCTGGGATGCCCTGATGGTGCCGCTTAGCTACGGCCTTGTTTATTTCTGGCACCACGGCAATTGGCCCCAGGGGGGACTTGCTGTGCCCAGTTATCTAGGGCTTTGGCTTGCCTTTTCCTATTTAATCGGCCGCTACTCCAAACCATCAGAGCAACCACGGGGTGAGCGCTATCAGGGATTGTTGTTGCTGCTGTTGATCCTGTTGCTGCTAACAACTGTTTTAGGGGGGTCGTGGTTGCTGGGGCTCCAGGTAACAGTTACGGGGTTGCGCAGCCAGCAAATTCCTTTTTTAGTGCTTGCTGGCCTGGCCTCATGGTTAGGTCAGAGGCTGCTGTTACACAACCAAAGGCCCAAACAACCTTGGCTGCTGGTGGTGGATAGCAGGGAAGAACAGGTGCTGCAAGGATTTTTAAAGCAACCACAGGCGCAAATTTGGAGCCTCAGCCAATTAGAGCAATGCCAAGCCGATGGTTTGAACGCATTTCAGGGGGTAGCGCTTAGCGAGAATCTTTCCTTAAGCCTGGAGAAACTATCTGAGTTGATGTTTGCCCGCAGCCAGGGTTTGCCATGCATCAGCTTGGTTGGATGGTGTGAAGCCCAACTGCAACGGGTACCACCGGATTTATTTTGCCGCCAAACGCTGCTGTTAGGGGATGGCTTTCAGTTGCAACCGGGGCGATTTATTTGGCGCTTGAAACGCAGTGCTGATGTGGTGGTAGCTGGCAGCTTGCTGCTACTGGCAGCGCCACTACTGTTAATGGCAGGCCTGCTAATCAAACTGCAAGACGGTGGACCTGTGCTCTATCGCCAGGTGCGTTCAGGTTTATATGGCCAAAAATTCACAATCGCCAAATTACGCAGCATGCGCCCAAACGCTGAGCAGCATGGTGCCCGTTGGGCAAGCCGCGGCGATGGCCGTATCACCCCCATAGGGCACTGGTTGCGGCGCACTCGAATTGATGAACTACCACAACTATGGGCAGTGCTGAGGGGCGACATGAGCCTGATTGGGCCTCGGCCTGAACGGCCTGAATTTGAGGAGGAATTGGAACGGGCTATTCCCCACTACAGGCTGCGGCATTGGCTGCGGCCTGGCCTGAGCGGTTGGGCCCAGGTGTGTTATCCCTATGGCGCCAGCCTTGAGGATGCCAGGGCCAAGCTCAGCTACGACCTCTACTACCTGCGCAATGGCAATCCTCTTTTAGATGGATTAATACTGCTGAAAACAATCCGGCTGGTGCTGCTGGCCCAGGGGGCGCTCCCCCTGGGCCAGCAGCACTGCCAGAATCCAAAGCAATGAAAATCCTTGGCCTCTCGGCTTACTACCACGACAGTGCCGCTGCCCTAGTGGTGGATGGTGAAATTCGCTGCGCCGCCCAAGAGGAACGCTTTAGCCGCATCAAACACGACCCTGCCTTTCCAAGCAACGCCATCCGCTGGTGCCTGGAAGAAGAAGGCATTGCCCTCACCAGCATCGATCGGGTGGTGTTCTACGAAAAACCACTACTTACGTTTGAAAGGTTGCTGGAAACACATCTAGCTACGGCTCCACGGGGGTTGCGCTCATTTTTAAAGGCGATGCCGGTGTGGTTAAAAGAGAAGCTCTACCTGAAAAGCGTGCTGCGGCGTGAATTAGCGGAATTGGCTAGCTGCCAGGAAAAACAGCTTCCGCCCCTGCTGTTCACCGAACACCATGAAGCCCATGCTGCTGCCGCCTATTACCCAAGCCCCTTTGATCAAGCGGCAGTGCTCTGCCTTGATGGCGTTGGCGAATGGGCCTGTGGTTCGGCTTGGGTGGGAGAAGGTGCCGAACTCAAATCTCTATGGCAGCTTGATTTCCCCCATTCCCTTGGCTTGCTTTATTCGGCCTTCACCTATTACTGCGGCTTCAAGGTGAATTCCGGTGAATACAAATTAATGGGGCTTGCCCCCTATGGCAGGCCGATATTTGCAGATGAAATCCGCAGCCAACTACTGGATGTGAAAGCAGATGGCAGTTTTCGCCTAAACCAACGCTTTTTCAATTACGCCAGTGGTTTAACAATGACGGCTGAACCATTTCACAAACTATTTGGAGCGCCGCCGCGGGCGCCTGAATCACCCCTAGAGCAACGTCATATGGATTTAGCAGCCTCCATTCAGCTTGTAACTGAGGATCTAGTACTGCATCTAGCCCGCAGCCTGCAGGCGGAAACAGGCCTGCAAAACCTCTGCTTAGCGGGCGGGGTAGCCCTGAATTGTGTTGCTAACGGCCGTTTATTGCGGGAGGGAACGTTTAAACAAATTTGGATTCAACCAGCTGCCGGTGATGCCGGCAGTGCCCTTGGCGCTGCCCTTGCTGTTTGGCATCGCCATGAAAAGCAACCACGACCCAGTATTGCCGCCAGCGGTTTGCGCGATCGCCAGAGGGGCAGCTACTTGGGCCCGAAGCTCAACCCTGCCAGCACCGCAGCCGCCTTAAGGGAGCTTGGCGCTGTGGGCAGGGAACTTGCGGATCAAGAACTCCTACCGGAAGTGGCGAAACTGTTGGCGGCCGAGGAGGTTGTGGGCTGGTGCCAAGGGCCGATGGAATTTGGCCCAAGGGCCCTTGGGGGCCGTTCAATCCTTGGCGATCCAAGATCTGCAAAAATGCAAAGTGTTATGAACTTAAAAATTAAATATCGAGAAAGCTTCAGGCCATTTGCGCCTTCCGTTTTAGCGGAAAAAGCAAGTGAGTGGTTTGAGCTGGAACCGGATCAAAGCAGCCCTTATATGTTGCTGGTGGCAGGCATAAGGAACCAACACCGGCGCCAAATGACAACTGAAGAAGAAAACTTATTTGGCATTGATAAATTAAAGGTACCCCGCTCCTCCCTGCCTTCCATAACCCATGTAGATTATACAGCCAGAATCCAAACAGTTCATACCGATACAAACCCCAGGTACCACGCCTTGATAACAGCTTTTGAAAAAATCAGCGGCTGCCCAGTGCTGGTAAATACCAGTTTCAATGTGCGCGGTGAACCAATTGTTTGCACAGCGGAAGATGCTTACCGTTGCTTTATGCGCACTGAAATGGATGCCCTAGTGATCGGCAATACCCTACTTCTAAAAAATGAACAGCCCGATTTTGCCGATAGCGAACGCTGGCAAGACACCTTTGCGTTGGATTAATTAGTACCCAAATGAAACTAACAAGCAAAATCTTACTGAAAGCAGCCCAATTAAGCCCCTACGGGCATTGGAAACTTGTTTCGCTCGCAGCGAATAGAGATTCTTCACTGTGGGATTTTCCAATTTCGCTAAAATCAATACCGGGCGGCATACTTAGGGCCGACCTGAGGGAGCAAGTTTACACACAGCCTCTTCGGCATGGTTGCATTCCCCATCAAAAACCAACCGACGAACTGCTCAAAACATTAATCAGAAGCGGTGATCTTATTTTTGATATTGGCGCCAACATTGGCTATCTATCCTTACTATTCAATTCACTTTTAAAAAATACCGGAACCATTATAGCTCTAGAGCCCTCAACAAGGTGTTTCCATCAGTTACAACGCAACACTGCATTTACCGACAAGATACAAGCATTAAATATGGCCATTTCAAATAAAACTGGAAAGCATCAATTTGCAGAAACACACTGCCTAGAAAGATCATCACTTGAAACGGTGAACAGTTGCGCAAAAACAATAAATGTTGAAACAGTACAACTTGATGACCTTTGTTTGAAATACGGAATTCCAGGTTTCATCAAAATCGACGTAGAAGGGCACGAATTTGCCGTCTTCCAAGGTGCAGAGAAGATGCTATCAAGTAAATTAAGGCCACTAATATACTTCGAAGCTCTTGATTCAACAGCCCTTAGAAAGTGTATTAAAATAATTGAAACACTATCAGGAAATTCATTTAAAATATATCGCTCGTCTCAACGGGCTAAATTATTGCCATGGCAACATCCCCATGGATTAAATGACTATCTTGCAGTACCGAATGAAAGATCCCACCAAATTCCTCCAGCTCTTCAGGAATCATGAACAATAAGCCCAAAAAACTTGCACAGCTTAGGGAATTTGGTTTTGTATTAGCCGGTGGCCTTAGCTTGATCTTTGCTGTAATCGGCCCATGGTTGCGCAATCATCCAGCACCAATTTGGTTGTGGATAGTAAATAGCATCTTAGTGGCATTAGCACTACTAGCACCACAAGCCCTCGCGCCGATTGAGAAACTATGGTTGCGGCTTGGCAATGTGCTTGGTGCGATAAATAGCAGAATTATTTTAACTCTACTTTTTTATGGAATATTTACGCCCGTGGGCTTGATCATGCGCGCCCGCGGCATTGATCCGCTTAAACGTAAAACCAACGAACAAGCCAATAGCTACAGGTTGGTTTCAAAATCACGCCCAGGCAGCCACATGCTGAAACCCTGGTAAATTATTATGTATATAGGGTCCCAACAAAAAAGGCATTTGATAGCGATATTATGCTCACTCCTATCAATTGGAACAGGTATTTTAATTGTTGAGTTACTAAGCAAACTCCTTGGCCTTGGCACTCCCTTGCTTTATGAAGAGGATCATTTAGTTGGGTTTCGGCCCAGACCTAATCAAATGATATCCCGCAAACAAAATACAATGGTTACAATTAACAATGAGGGATTTCGCATCTCGCGGGAGCAAGAGATCACCAATGATATCCCAATCGTATTCGTGGGAGACAGTGTTACGTTTGGTGGCACATCAATAGATGACAGGCAAATTTTTTCCCATATTTTATGCCAACAACTCAAGCTAAAGGGTTGCATAAATGGAGCCGTAAATGGCTGGGGAACCCCTAACATGGGAAGGCTGATAAGCAATCTTTCTCTTTACACTAAAAGGCCTATTAAACAGGTGATACTAGTAATATTACCTGGAGACGATGAACGAAATTTAGCTCAATTAAAGGGAAGCCCATTCTGGAGTAATTATCCTTTACTTAAATCTGGATTAATAGAATTAACAGCATTTCTTATCAAGCTTTATTTGATTCCTGCCCTCGAAAGCAAAGACAATGTCAATAATTTAACTGTGAGCAGCATGGAATCGAGGCGCTGGGCATCACGCCAGCAGCACTGGGATGAATTACGGATTCAACTAGACAAAAGTTCGGTACCGATAATGCTTGCAATATCACCTCCACTCAATTGGTTTACAGAACTTGAAGCAAAGCAAAGAGAGAAATTATTCACAAATCTCCAACTAGATAAAGCAAAAACAGTTCCAAAAGTAAAAAAAATATGCAACATTATTGATAAACTGCCAAAAACAAGCAACCCCGGCTTGTGGTTTATTGATAACGCCCATCTTTCTATTGATGGGCACAAGGCTTGGGCAAGGGCACTTGCGAGCTGCATTAACGATGTATAATCAACACATCTATCCAATCCATAAGGCCATGGCAATATTCGAGCTACTTGCAGATGTGTGGGGCTTTTTAAATGAACGCAAAAAGTTTTGGTTGCTACCTCTAATTGTAACCTTGGTATTACTTGGCGGCCTAGTGGTGCTCACCCAGGGTTCGGCCTTAGCACCATTCATTTACACATTATTCTAAAGAATTGGCCTTCAAGTTTGCCAGCCGTAGCGGTTTGATTCCCTTGCTGCGTTTGGGGGTGTTGAATATTGCTGTTTTGTTGATATTTTTGCTATTGGCAGAATTTGCATTGCGTTTAGCCGCCATTGAAAAGCCAGCTTTTTATCAATTTCACCCCGTGCGGGGCTTTAGCCATAGACCAGGGGCAAAAGGGTGGTGGAATCAAGAGGGCCGCGGCTGGGTGAGTATTAATAAAGCGGGCTTCCGCGATAGCAACCATGCTGCCCTGCCAACAAAAGGGGTTTTGCGGCTGGCTGTATTGGGGGATTCATTTAGTGAAGCATTTCAGGTGAATCAAGAGCAAACCTGGTGGGCACAATTACAAAAGCAGGTAATGAACAAGCCTGGTTGCACATTAATATCTAACTACCCAAAAGGTTTAGAAGTGATGAATTTTGGTGTTGGTGCCTATGGCACTGGTCAAGAACTGCTTACCTGGAGATCTGATGCACGCCATAACAAAGCCAACCTGGTCATTCTTGCTGTATTTTTAGGTAATGACATTAATGACAATACACCTGCTGCCAGAAACGATAGACCTTACTTTTATTTAGATCAAAATGGCGAGCTGCAGATTAATAATAATTTTCGCCAATCTCCCGCAAGCATATTTCGTAATAGTTTACCTGGACGCAGCCTTAACTGGCTTGTAGAACATAGCCGCTTAGCGCAATTGCTAAATGAAGCAAAAAACCGCAGTGCTAACCAAATAGATCCAAATTCTAAAAGCAACCAAAACGGACCGCCGAAAGTAGCACCAGCAAGCCCGAGCGGTTGGGCCCTCACCGAAGCTCTAATTAACCAACTAAACACAGAGGTAGGAGCTGAAGGAGCAAAGCTGCTTGTGGTGAGCCTCACCAGCCCTGAGCAAGTTTGGCCTCGGCGCAACCAACGCCCAAGCCAGATATTCGCCAAGGAAAAACAACTCGCGGCTTTACTTCAACCCCTTGGAATTGATTACATTGCCCTGGCACCAACCATGCAGCAACAAGCTGATCAAAAAGGCCTGATATTGCATGGTTTTGGCACAGCACAGGGAATTGGCCATTGGAACGAAAATGGGCATCGCCTAGCAGCGGAAAGACTTGCGATAAGCTTGTGCACAGAATGAATCCAACAACCACTTTCCGCATAGCTATTACAGATGGCTTTCTAGTCTTTACAAGTTGGGTTATTTTTTACTTTTTAAGATTTAATTCACTACCAAGCTTTAGTCGAGGCCCTACTGTAGTAATAATTAGCTGGCTATCCATTCACTACATACTAGGCACTTATAGAGACCTGAGCATAAAACAATTGAACTTTAGCCGTTATATGATAAATAACTTTCTAGCCTCTAGCCTAATACTTGCCTTAACATTTATCTACAAAAAGACGAACGAAGGGCATATTACAAGCACTATTGGATTGGATTTCATCCCAAAGGTACTGGTATTAGCAATGCTTGCTGGACAAATACTCCTATTCATTCAAAAACTTGAACACCTTTGGAGCCCTCAACAGAATTGGTTACTTATTACGGATCCCATAGAAAGAAAAATTATAGCGGCTGAAATTGAAGAAGATGGCTGTTCAATACCATGTAATATTGAGTGGCGATCATCTTATGGATTAGCATCCTTACCAAAAGAACTTGCATTATTGCTGCGGCTCAATGGAGTTGCGATTGGGGATGAGCAAAAAATAAGCAAACAGGACAAGTTAACCTTGCAGCATTGGCAGTCAAATGGTATACGAATATTATCATTAGCTAGCTGGTGTGATAAATTTTTAGAGAGAATTGCACCAAGTTTAGTAACTGAATCATGGTCTATTCGCACAGAAGTCCTTGGAATTCTTCAAAGCGGAGCAAGCTTAAGAATAAAACGTTTTTTAGATATTTTCATGAGCCTTGCTTTTACCTTAATATCAGTACCTACTATATTAGCATTGCTTTATCTCCATGTGTTCGGTCACAAAGTTCGCATCACAAGCAACGAATGCATTGGATTAAATGGTAATCCTTTTCAATCACTCAAACTTGACGCAATCAATTTAAACTCCCAAAATAGATCTAATCAAATAATAAGATATCTTGGTATTCACTGGCTTCCGCAATTATGGAACATTCTCAATGGAAGAATGAGCTTTGTGGGTCCCAGGCCCCGTTCGGTTCCAGAGTACAAAGAGCTGTTACAGAAGTATCCAGAAGCTGAAATCATTACATCATTGCGACCCGGCATTGGGAGCTGGTATGGAATAAAAAATGGCTCATATAAAAATGAGGATTTGATTTACCGGGAACTCACAAGAGATTTGTATTACACAAGAAAGCATCACTTGGGCATTGACATGCAAATAATTGCCAAGTTAGCCTTAAATTCAATTAAGCTAAAATAAAATATTTACATGTCAAAAATCAGCAAAATTAGTATAAACATGAAAACCAAGCATGCGCGTTTAGCAGTTCTTCTCACTCACCCTGTGCAATATTTCAAACCTGTATTTAAAGCCTTAGCGGCGAGTGAAGAAGTTGAGATAAAAGTATTTTTTGGTTGCAACCATGGAGTTATATCTAGTCACGACCCAGACTTCGGCGTCTCTTTTGCATGGGATAGTTCACCCACGGAGGGGTTTAATCATTGTTTTTTAAGCGAATACTCCCTTGTTAACCTTACCAAACCAGCCACAGCAATCAGCCTTGCCTTGCATGGATGCTCACAAATTCGCAGTTGGAAGCCAGATGCAGTGTTGATATTTGCTTACAGCCCATTATTTATTACTCTTAGCACACTACTACTAGCTCTCAATGGTGCAACGCTATTGCTGCGGGCAGATGGCACTGATCGCGCCTTCAAAAGGAGCCCTTGGAAAAGTTGGCTAAAGGATCAATTGCTTCATCGTTATTACAGATTATTTAGCCAGATATTTCCGATTGGCAGTGATTCAAATGACCATTTCGCCCGTTTGGGGGTGCCAAAACAACGCCGCCAAGCGGTGCCATTTGCTGTGGATGTGAGCTTTTTTGAAGAGCAAATACAACATTGGCTTCCTAAAAAACATCAACTACGTGCCGAACTACAAATCCCAATTTCCGCAGAAGTACTTCTTATGGTAGGCAAAATTACAGAAGTAAAAGCACCCTTGCTGCTCGTGGATGCTTTGGCAGAGCTACCTGCAAAACGCCTTAAACAGCTATGGCTAATTGTTGTGGGAGATGGTCCCCTCAAAAATGCAATGGCAAATGCACTCGAAACTGTTCTACCCAATCGTCATCTATTTGTTGGTTTCCAAAATCAATCGCAATTAGGCCGTTTTTATGCCGTTGCCGACAGCTTAGTATTTACTTCCGTACAGGGTGAAACTTGGGGGCTAGTGGTAAATGAAGCTCTGCAATTTGGATTACGGGTGGTTTCAAGTGATCACCCAGGCTGCGCACGTGACCTACTAAGAAAATCGCCCCATCAAATATTCCCCAGCGGTGAGGCTAAGGCTCTAACAAAAATTGTTTCTGAGCCTTGGAGAAAACTATTTATTAATACTACTCCAACTGCTTGTGATCTTCCTCACCCAAATCAACTTGCAAATGCTGTGATTAATTATTTACTAAATTTAAGTTAAGCCACTCACTAAGCACCACCCAACGCCAATAGGGCGCATAGCGTCTGGGGCTAAGCTGCATTAGAAACCAACTGCGCCAAATTGCCTGGGGGGGGATACCGATTTGAGTGAGATTACGCATCAAACGGCTTGGCCTAAATCGTTTGTTACTAGTTAGCCAAGGTGCTAGTGGCAAATTAAAACCACGTTTTGGAGCCCGTAAAATTTCAGGGGGCAATAGGGCCAGAGCCTCCTGGCGCAACAAAGTTTTAGGCCCTGCAACTAGATGCTCGGCAGCGCTTGTAGCTTGGGCGAAGGCAATTAGATCTGGATCAAGAAAAGGTACTCTAAGTTCAAGCCCTTGGGCCATGGTTACAGCATCGCAATCTCGCAAAAGGGTATCTACCATATAGGTACTGAATTCCTCAATCGAAGCACCACCATTACCGCAAAACTCTGCACGATTACATAACAGAGATTGCTTACGCCAAGGAGTTAAACCACTGGCTGCTATTCGCCGACATGCTAACCGCCGCTGCTGATTAGTCCATTCCATATGGGAATAGCCATAAAATAATTCATCAGCCCCAAGCCCAGAGAAAGCAACAACCATGCCTTCTAACCTGGCGGCTTTGGCAACCAAAAAAGTATTAAAACCATCAATACTTGGTTGATCTATGGAATCAAGAAACGCATCAAACGAGGTATCCAAATCTTTTGCACCAATAGAAACTCTTTGGTGTTTTAAACCTAGGTGAGCTGCGGTAAGGGCTGCTTGATCACTTTCATCAACTGCACCACATAACCGTTCAAAACCCACTGAAACACTATGGATTGTCCCTAGTTGTGATCGGCGCAACTGAGCAGCCAGCAGGCCAGAATCTAATCCACCACTAAGAAATAAACCAACGGGACGATCACCAATTGCCTGCCGACTTACCGCCTGCATCAAAAGATCTGACAATGGAACTTTAGCCGATAATGGCGCCTTAAAGGTGTGTAATTGGTTGGATTTTATGCCCTCATTGCTAATTACACAAACCACAAAATGTCCTGGCGGGAATACTTCCACCCCGTGCAACATGGTATTTGGTGCAGCCACTGCACCCCACAGAGCATAAGACTGCAATCCTTCAGGAGATAGCTGCCCGCGACTTGCTAAACCTGCCGCCTCGAAAGCACTTAGCTCAGAGCCAAATGCCAAACCGGTAGCACTTCTCTTCCAAAGCAATGGTTTAACACCACAGTTATCGCGAGCAAGGATTAATTCCGCCCTACGGCGATCCCATATAGCTACTGCAAAAATTCCATTTAAGCGACCCCAAAGAGCGTTACCCCAATGCTGATAACCATGCAATAAAACCTCTGTATCGCTATTAGAACTGAAACAGAATCCCAGCTGCTGTAGTTCTGCTCGCAAATGAAGCTGATTATAGATTTCACCATTAAAAACAAGACATATATCACCACTCAAACTGGCCATTGGTTGATGGCCTAATGGGGATAGATCTTGAATTGCAAGGCGGGTATGAAAAAGGGTTAACCAGTGATCTTTGTCAGCGCTAAGGTTTTCAAGATACAAACCTTGATCATCAGGGCCGCGTCCTTTTAATGCAGAGAAAACCAACTGCTTTGAATTGTTGGAAAGTGGTTCGCCAAAATTTCCGAATAGACCGCACATAGTTCAATCGTACAAGGCATTTTCCAAAGCCAAGCGAAAAGGAATAAAGCCAAAATTAACTTTTGCTAATTGTATGGCAGCGTTTCCTCTATGGCGCAATTGCTCAGGATTTTCAAGAACCTCTCGCAGGACCTTTGCCAACGCTTCCGCATTAGGCTCAACCAACCAACCGGTTTCGCCATCGCTGATCAGATCAGTTTGTCCTCCATGGCAGCAGGCGATTGAAGCCCTTCCTGCTAAGGCTGCCTCTAAATATGTGATTCCAAAACCTTCCCCACTGGCGCGGCCATCAACAGAAACGCTGTAACTGCTTGGCATTACCAACAGATTGCAATTTAAGTAAGCTGCTCGTAAAGCATCATCATCCAAGGCACCAACAAAATCAATATTATTATTTAAATCAAGTTTTGCTGTTAATTCCTCCAGCCGCAATCGATCATTGCCATTACCCACAATTTTCCAGTGCCAAGAAGTTTTGCTTAAATCAACTTTAAGCAAATTAAGCGCTTGCAAAACAAGATCGTGACCTTTGTATCGCTCCTCGGCAGCCATTCTAGCCACGGTAAGCAAACGCAAGCCTTTTGTAATTTCAGCTGGCCGATGGGCTGCAATAGCTGAATTTTCCCATAAACGGGCAACTGGATTAAGAACAGTAATTTCAGGCCAAGGCCCACCAGAGGTATAAATCAACCGATCCCTAGTAAAACTGCTGCTGGCAAACAACCGCTTACATCGCTTTAAAGCTGGGGAAAGTGGAACTAATGCCTTTCCCCACACTTCCACCCCATGGAGCCAACAAAGCCGCGGCAAATGTCGCGGTAGCAACCATTCAACCTGGCTGAGAAGTAAGGCATGCATAGAAAACAATTGATCACAGCGGCGGCTGGCTATTGCTAAACGCACTAAAAATAAAAGCTGCCCAACTAACCGACCAGACCTACCTGCCCCAATATTTTTCGTGTAAATCACCACAACTTGATGCCCATTAAGCTGCAACGCTTCGATCACATCTAGGCCGAGCCTTTCAATACCACCCTGACGCCTCAGATTATAGCTAATAAGCAACAACTTCATGGGTGTCAATCCAAAAGTAATGCGTACTGATCTATGGAACGCTCCTTACCAAAGCGGCTCTCGTAGAGATAGCGTGCTCGGCACCCCATTAACAAAACTCTATCAGGATCCAATTGCAAAGCTCGCAAAACCTGAGAGAGTTCATAGGCCTCGCCAGGTTCAACAACTACACCAATGTTCTCTGAGATTACCAACTGGGCTAAATCGCAATTGCGCCGTGCGATTAAAAGAACCGGACGTCCACTCGCTAAAATTCCATAAAACTTGCAGGGTGCAACAGTGTCTTCCGCTCCGGGGATTAGGCCAATAACCGAGATGTCGCATGCGCCTAAGCTTTCTGGCAAACGCGATCGACACTGGTAAGGCATTTTAACTATATTTGACAATCTCAAAACATCTAAGTATGAAATTATTTGATTAATCTTGCTACCATCTCCTATAAAAAGAAAGCGAATTGGCGCATCTTCGAGTAAACGTGCAGCCTCTAGTAACGTTAGCAAATCGTGCATCCGCCCAAAATTTCCAGAGTATTGAACAATAAAAAATCTTGAAATCCCTAGCTCGGCAGAAAACTTATTTTCAGCCCTGGAGATTGGCAAGGCTTGCTCAACAGCCCAATTATGAATCGAAACAGCATTTATTTTATCCCCAAAATCCCTGGTCAATCTTTTGAGCATTGCTTTATTGAGCACTACTGTATACTTACTGTTCTTACATATAAAAGCCATAATTAATCTCCAAAAACTTGTAATTGGCCCAACGGCTGGAAGCACGCCACTAAGCACAGCAGAGCGAGGGAAAAGATCCTGAAATATAAAGATATAACTCATTCCCTTTAGCTTTAGCAAAGGGCCTAGCAATCCAATAAAGGGGGGGTTAGACGCAATAAAGATCTGTTGGCCTGTGCGTCCATAAAAAACTCCCCAAGCAAATGCCCCTACAAGAAATAGAATTCCTTTTTTTATCTTATTGAAAACTTTTTTACTGTCATCTAAGTTGTTTGACAATCGTATAACTTCAAGCCCAACAGGTAAATCATTATTGAATTTGGGATTTGCAGCTGTTGCGGTAAGAACAGTTACGGGAATTCCCCGCGAAACCAAACCACATGCAAGGTCGCCCATCAATTGAGCCGTAGCACCGTGGCTAGGGGCGAAATGCTCAGTTATCAGCCATATCTTTCGCCTTGGCAATTTATTCAAAGTGGCAATCCACCCCGTTTACGCCGTAGTTCGATCACCTTCACCACTGTGATCAGGTCGTAGGTGGCCATTAGTAGGGCAAATAAAAATCCCTGCCAACCCTCTCGCCAGCCGCCCTGCAACAAATATTTTTGACCAAAGCGAGCTAAGGGCCGCAGGGGCCAAGCGATTGCCGCCAACTGCCGCAGGCGACGCCAACGCCTCGTGCCAAGGGCTTCCCTGCCGCCGCCATCTAGATAGGCGCTAATTTTTTCGGCTTCCCAATTGGCATAACGGCGGTGGCGCTCAAGCCAGCTGTCTATTCCTTTGCTAAAGGCATAGTGCTCATAAGGTTCTTGGATACGAGCCACTGGCCCTGGTGGGCCGCCATTAATGCTGCAAAAACTTTCCCAAACGCCGCCTTCAAAGCGAAGGCATTGGCGTTGCAACAAGCGGGGATGCCAATTGGGATAACCCTGGGTGTGGCGCAACCAACGGCCTAGGAACCAATAACGGGGCGTTAGTTCAAAACCAACAGGCGCCGCTGGTGATAGGGCCGCCTTTGCCAAAGCCTTTTTGATAGCAGCAGTAGCTGCGCTACTAAGTTCCTCATCCGCATCGAGAAACAACACCCAGCTGCTTTGCAGATTTCCATGGGTTAATGCCCAATTGCGTTGTTCACTAATCAAAAATTCACCAACTGGTTTATTAACCAGCACTTGGGCGCCTAGGGAAGCGGCAAGGGCGGTGGTGTCATCGTTGCTGCCGGAATCAAGCACCAATAGTTCCTGGCACCAGCTCAGGGAAGCCAGGGCCCGAGGCAGATCTATTGCTTCATTTAGGGTGAGCACAACCCCTGCCACCGACGGTGTCACAACAGGGTGCGATAAAGGGCTTCGCAATTGGCTGCCACCGCGCTGCTGCCGTAATGATCCACTAACAACTGCGGATCAAGCCTTAACGGTTTAGCCGCAAAATTTAAAAGCCAAGCCGTTAACCACTGGCTCCACGAATGTGAGCGGCGGGGTAACACTGCACCCCAGGGTTGTGTTGTAAGCAACCGTTCCAATTCCTCGCCCGCACCCACCCCATCACTTAACAACACTGGGCAACCGCAGGCCAGGGCTTCAAGGGCCACATTGCCGAAATTTTCATGGCGGCTTGGCATTAATAAAAGATCGGCAGCGGCAAAAAGAGCTGGCAATTCGGCCGCCTGTTGCAATGGCAATCGCAATAGGCGCTCGCCTAAACCATGGCGCCTAAGGCTTTGCTCGAGGGCGGCTGCGCTGCCATCTTCATCTGGGCCCACCAAAGCAAAACGCCAAGGCAGATGGGCAAGGGCTTTAAAAACCGGTGCCAACAGATCTAAACCCTTCTTGTGATGGTGCCTGCCGCAAACCAAAAACAGGGGTTCATTGGCCTTTAGTTGGTGGGCAGTGCGCCAGGCCAGGCGCTGCTGGGGATCAAAACCAAAGGCTGCTAGCTCGAGGGGATTGGGCAAAAGCCAGCGGGGGGGAAAGCCCCCAAGGCCAAGCAATGGGTTGTTGCATTCGCGCTGCTCGCGGCCTGAAGTGGTGTGTAAGGCGCCAGCACGCTTGAGGCAAGGCCGTTCCACTAGCCAGTAGTAAGGCAGCTTTTTCCACCAGCCACGGCTGAGGCTATAGGGGCCAAGCGCTCCCCTCAGGCTATGCACCACAGGCAGGCCAAGGCGCTGGGCTGCCCGCTGCAGCGGTGGACCCAAGGGTTGCCAGAGGGCGCTTATGTGAAGCAACTGATTGCGGGCAAGGTGCTTTGGCAGGGCTGCTAATAAGGCGCGTGAACGAATCGCTCCACCCGGTTGATCCTCCGGGTAATAGGTAATGGTGATGCCATCTCGCCCAAGCGGCACACCAATTTCTGCTTGCGGCCAATCGGGTAAACCAGCGGTGGTTGTGATCACTTCCACCTTGATGCCCCTATCAGCAAGGGCGCCGCAAAGGCGACCAACGCTGCGCACGGGCCCGCCATATTGCCAAGCGGGGGCCCACACAGGTAGGGCATGGAGGATGCGCAACTGGTTTGGCACAAGCAAGCTCAGCGCAAATGCAAACCTAGGCTTATGTCAACTAAGCCGGTGCCACTCCAGTGGCCAAATGATGTTAGGTCGAGCTTTGGTGATGAAATTGATCGCCAACATTCAACCATTGGCAGTAAACGAATATCATCAAGTAATAACCAGCGGGGGCGTTGAGATAAGTTAGCCGCTGCCAAAAGGCTAAGAAAGGCAGGTTCAAATATGCCATCTTTTGGGGCATCACAAAAGATCAGTTGCGCCTGATCCAAGAGGGGGAAATAGCGATTAAATACCTCGCTATTTGCAAGATTATCCAGATGTTGCTGCAGGCGTTGGCCCTTAAAATCATCAGGTTTTGAGTAACTTTCAAAACCATCCCAAGCCAATAGATCAAAAGTATGAATTGAGCAATTTGCTGGGCTATAATCACAGATAACCCGGGCAGACATGCCCGTGTAAGTGCCGATTTCGAGCACTAATTCAGGTTGTAATTCCAGGATCATGCCCGCCAATAAACGGTAATGCTCACCGGGAAAAACATTAAAAAACGGAGCATTTGTCAGCCTTAGGGATGCAGCATTGGCAACTGCCCTCAAGATCCAAGCCAGTTCAGGATGGGTTTGGCTTGCAGGATCATCTACTAAGGAAGCAATCAAGCTTGGGCGCCAGTCGCTTGCGCCCACTGGGGCCTTCATGCCAAGCAACCTGCGGCCGAAAAACTCCCGCCAATGGGACCAGGGATGATTAGCCATTTTAGGTTCAGATACGGTTGGTGGAACAAACAAAACAGATGCTTCCAATGGCTAGGAAAGTGACGTGGCCTTCCTCAATTTGGGACCCATGGCTGTTGGGGATCTGGGCGGTGGCCTGGGAACTAGCAGGCAGGCTGTTGTTTCCCAACTGGGATGTTAGCTACGCCATATATGGCGCCCGCTTTTGGATGGATCGAGGCAGTGCCTGGATGAATGTATGGCCAGGCATGGATTTTTTGTTAGGCCAATTGGCAAATATGTTTGGTGAACCAGAGACGGCCGTAAGCCTGGTGGGGATAAGCCTGAACCTTGGCGCCACATTAATCGTGTGGGCCATTGGAAAACGTTTGGGCCTCGATCGAATTATTGCCATCAGTGCAGCCTTAGCAACGGGATTGTGGTTCAAGCCACCACTGGGCGGCTGGGTGGGTGATCACCTCAGCTTTGGGGTAGCTCTAATGCCTGCATTGCTACTGGCACTGCAAAGGGGAAACTGGAACCGTTGGCTTGGATTAATTAGTGGCGCCTGCTTGACCTATGGGCTCACCCTAAAGCTTAACAATAGTGTACCTGGCTTACTAATAAGTGGCATCTGGATTATTGCATTTCTATTAAACAAAAATAAATTCCAAAAACCGGAGGCTAGGAATTTAGCAAGTGAGCTTGGTTGGATAATTATCGGAGCCGGTGTAACAGCAATGCTCTTCAGTGTTCTAATTCCTATAACGGGTGGACTTTATCCAAAAATAATAGATACATACTCGCTAGTAATACATTCGAAAGCAGCCAATCAAGCGGAGTGGCAAAAACTATTTATGCTTCCGCTGCAAATAAATATCCAAGAAGCCATAAAAGAGCAGCAAAAAGGTGTGCTTATATTCATGCCTGTGGTGGTGGCATTTTGGATAGCAATGCTATCAAATGCATGGAGAATATATAAAAACCCTTCCAATTGTGATTGTGAATTCACCTCAATACTGCTTTTAGTTAGTTCAGCTCTTGTGGGGCTAAGCCTAGGCAGAGGTTTAACCCATCGCTTATTTTTATTGCCAGCTGGCTTAATATTTAGCATTAGCCATCAGCCCTGGCCAATCCGCTGGCGACGGCTAGGAGCATTGGCAATACTTGGCTATTTATTAGCTTGCTGGCTAAGCTTTGCCTGGATACAAAGAAATGCTGAGCGGCAGGGCGGTTACAATTCAAGGCTAATTTTAGCGGATTCAAATCAAAAAAACCTTTGCATAGAACTTAGCCAAACGCCAATGATAAGCAAAACTAAATGCTGGAGTAGCAGCGAAGTAGCAGAACAATTTGCAGGCCTTGTTGATGTACAAATGATTGCAAATGAACTTGGCATTAGTTTTCGCAACCAAGCAATTGGAGAAGGCGACCTAAGGGAGAAGTGGAACTGGCGACAGGCCACAACAGAGGGCAGAAGTTCATGGATAAAAGAACAGGTAAAAATCATAAATAATCTAAAATTGCCCTACCTTATTGAGAGGCTGAGCTTAACTGAGGCAGAATTAGAAAATCAACAATACGCAGAATTCAAGAAGGCACGGCTCAAACAAAGAGCGCAACTAGCCAAAGAGCTAGAAGCAACTGAACTTGGTAGGATTGGAGTAGCAACCCTTTGGCGCACTCGCTGGGGAACAGAATCTCAATGAAATCAAAACCTTCGATATATATTATTGTTCCCTGCTTCAATGAAGAGGCCATCCTTGCATTCAGCAACGAAAAGCTTGTGAATCAAATAACTAAATTAGCCAATAACAACCTTTGCTGCCCATTGAATTCACGTATTCTATATATAGATGATGGCAGCACAGACGCTACATGGCGATTAATAAGCAGTTTTGCACAGCGATCAAATTTTGCAGAGGGTATTAAATTATCGCGCAATAAGGGGCATCAAAATGCACTACTAGCTGGCCTCAATGAATGCGTCAATAAATGTGATTTATGCATCTCCATTGATGCAGACCTTCAAGACAACCTTGAAGTATCTAGTCAAATGATTGAACATTATATGGCTGGCTACGATATTGTTTATGGAATCAGGAATGATCGGAGTAGCGATTCTAGAAGCAAACGATTTTATGCCAACTTTTTTTACTCGCTAATGCTAGCCATGGGTGTAGAAATTATTCCCGGCCATGCCGATTATCGCTTAATCTCACAGAGAGCACTAATAGAACTACTTAAATATCAAGAAAGAGCTCTATTCCTACGGGGAATAATACCACTACTTGGCTTTAAAACTGCTGCTGTATATTATGCAAGAACAGCAAGATTGGCGGGATCAAGCAAATATCCTTTCCGCAAATCATTAGCCCTTGCAGTTGATGGAATAATTTCATTTTCCAATATCCCACTTAGAGCAATTGCTTATCTTGGTTGTGCAATGGCTTTACTAGCTGCCTTGGGAATAACAGCAATTCTTATCAATACATTACAAGGAAATACTGTTCAAGGCTGGCCATCACTGATGGTAGCCCTATTTTTTATTGGCGGCTGTCAACTGCTCTCGATTGGAATACTTGGTGAATACCTTGGGCGAATATACAAAGAAGTTAAGCAACGTCCAAGATATCACCTGCAAGAACGAATTAAATGAATATTTTAACGCTGCAAAGTCTTTGAATGAACCAAATACTTCTGCAAGCAATAGCTATATATAGCATAGAAACCAACTGCCACACACTGGGCCAACAGGGGATGCACATAAACAATTAGGAATTTAAGCAGCAACAAATTAAAGCCCACGCCAGTAAGCCAAATCAATGTATAACCCACAAAATTACGTTTAGAGAATCTGGCCTTAAATGTGTACCCTGTATGGGTAAGATATCCAACTGCTCCGCCAAAAATATAACCAAGAATATTCGCAAAATAAGGATTGCCAAGCAATAATTGAAAGAATAAGATCACCAAAGCACCAATCAAAGTATTAATAATTCCACTAATTAAAAAGCGTTTTTGAGTTCCAAATCTCGGTGATTTCATTAATGAGGGAGAAGATTTGCATAATTTAGCAATTGGAGCGCGCGATTCTTTGTACTTGCACTTTTAGCCCAAGCTAATGCTGCATTCTGTAATCCTGCTTCTTCTTGAACACTTAATGTATCAATACGTTTGAGCAAATCATCGCAGGAACCATATGAAATACAATTTAAACCATCAATCAAGCCATGGGGAGCACAACCAACTGGCTTTTGAGCTAGATCACGAAAACAGATAACAGCCCCGGCAGCGGCGATTTCATAATGGCGCAAACAATCCCAACCAGCGCGGCGAGTTGTAATGCCAAATCTGGAGCTAGCTAAATCACTCCTGTAAGACTGTTCATCGGCAAAAACATAATTTGCACTAGCCCCAAGTTTGTTAGATAAATCCCGATCAACAATATGGGATGGAAAAAGCTGACTTTTATTTGGCAGTTTCAATGATATCAATGATTCTGGAATTGAAAATGCCAAAGGATGAACATTAAGCCGTAATCCCCATTTCCTGCTTCTATTCGTAAGTTCCCTTTTAAACATGTGAGTGCTTGGTAGCTCAAGTAAATTGGTCAACCCAGTTCCAATGCCAAATTGACGTAAACGTGTGCCACTGCGAGGATAGAGACGCTGATCATCATCACCATCAAGTAAAAGCAATGGTTGTGCTGCAAACAATTCATGCCATTGCAAGAGAAAACCCCATTGGCGCCAAACATTACCAATCAACACAGCGTCAAACCAACCGGCTGCAAGCCGTTGCCAAATAAAACTGCGATCAATTCCGCCGTGAGGTTCCGTTAGAAAGCCATATAGGCTGAAGCCACCACCGCGCACTCCAAATTCTGGTGCAACTTTGCATTGACGTCCACCTTCATACATACATTCCTTTCGGGGATAATCAACCACTTCCAGCCCAGGCAACTGCCTCAAGCCATGGAGCAGGCCATCCGCTAAGTAATCCTCACGATCATTAGTTAGGAAAAGTATTCGCAATTGTGCCTTACTCATCACCCATGAAAGCGGCTTAAGAGCCGCTGCGGAAAATAGGAAATGAGAGCCAAAAAGCAGCGACCGAGGCCAACAGTACGCTGAATATCAGCAAAACCACTTCCTAGTCCACTCCAGTGGCAAGTGAATAATTGTTTAAGTAAATTCCAAAGCTGAAACTGCATGCGATGGGCGGCCCAATTCAAGCGTTGCGATTCATTTTGGAGCAAGGGATGGCCAAGTAACAAACGTTGCACGGCTGCAACTTCTCTCAACTCTTCCCCGCCATTACGGTTAGCATTTGAAAGTTGAAGCCCATGGGATCTAACTTCTGCAATCGGATCTCGACTTAGAAGCACAGGAGCTTGCTGAACCGCTCTAATCAACCACTCCCAATCAGCAGCATGACGCCAATTAGAGTGGAATTCACCGGCAGCTCGCCACAACTGCTGAGTAAAAACCATACCGGTTAGATTGCCATTAATGCTGCCATATTTAAGCAAAAGAGGCACAAATTCCTTTGCAAAAATCATTCGGGTTTTGGGCGCAAAGCGGCTATGGTCGATTGCACTTACACAAGCCTTTGGCTCAGAGGCAGAGCCAATAGATAGATGAGTGCTTATGACCCAGCGGGCGGAAGGCCAAGTATTTAACAACGATTTAATACTTGAAATCGCATTAGGAAGCAATCTATCGTCGCTGCACAGTAAGAGAACCCAGCAGTTAGGAGATAAGGTATTAAGAGCAGAATTTAGATTTTCAAATAAACCTAAATTTTGGCTACGTCGTATCCAGGTAGTTCTGGAGTCGACAGCAGGTTCCGCAGCAATCCAGCTAGCAGTGAGATCATCAGAACCATCATCAGCAATCAATAATTGCCAATCAGGATCTGTTTGCTGCTTTAGGCTGTGCCAAGCCTCTGCTAATAAAACCGATCGACCATAAACCGGCATTAAAACTGTTACTGTTGCAATAGTCATGGCTAGTATTCTGAAATCTGAGCAGAAAGCCAGGCAAGCATTCGAGCTTGATCAATTTCAAATCTATCAGAACTTTTCCCGTGCCGATGCCAGATATTATGCTGAATATCGAGTGCTGCAGACATCAAGGCATAATGCCCATACTTATCAAGGCTACCTGGCATTAGCTCCAACACCCTAGTTCCAGGAGATGCAAATATCAGATTAGCTAGAGCTGCTCCATGGGGTGCAACAACCCAGCGGGCTCTAGCAAAAATGGAAATGCATTGATCCAACTGCAATTCAGCAGCTTCAATTACAGTAAATCCTAGTTTGCGCAGGTCATTTTCTAGCTTTTCCTCTGCCAATAAAGGTCTTCGACAATTTGGGCCTCTTCGTAGATAAATAAGATTTGAGTGACTTCTATGGTGGAAATTTGCAATTAGGGAATGTGCGGCAATACGTAATTTATTAAGCCCAACAGGATCACATACCAAAGGAGTATGGTTTTCAATAAAGCAAGTCTCTAACTCTTGGATTAGCAGAGGTCCTTGTTCCAGGCTAATTTTAGATCTTGGATATAGCGCTGAGGCTAAAGAAGCAACCCTTGCAAGCAGATTAGGGGCATAAGTTTTGCACGCAAAAACATCTCGATCACAAAGGAAAATCTCATTGGGTTCCACAGCGGGAGGGAAACTTCCCAAACCAGGCATTGTGAGCCAATGGTACCAATTGGGATTATTAAAACTAGTGAATACAAAGCCAGATACCTCCAAACACTTAGGGGTTTGACTGGAACGCAATCCGCCAGGGATTTGCCGCCATGCTTTCTGCTCCCCACTCCATGGCCAGCAAGGAAAACGCAAACCGGGCAAAGCCCTACGTTTTAATCTGAAGAGACTAGGAATGTCTTTATTAACGGGATTTCGTTCAACAAGGATATGGTTTCCAACGGAAAGGTAGCCAGCTTCTAATAAGAATGGCTGCTGAAGTGAGGAAGCAACTTTAGAATGTAAATGATGGCGAGTAAAAGCAGAAGCAGGTAGTGGCAAATACGAATTATTTAAAGCATCAAATACATTGGATCCAAACCTAGAACCATGAACAGATTGTTGGAACTCAAATTTTTGACTAAAAACTTGTATTTGCGGCAGGCAACTGCGCAAAAATTGAAGACCAAGATTATCAACAAAAATCAGGCTGGGGGACTTCCGAATTAAACGGTGCATATGAAATCGAAGGAAAAATTAATGTCATTACGAATCAGCTTACGCTGAGTGTCATGGTATAGTGTATAACGAATTTATCTCAATACTTCATTTTATTTTATGAAAAATTTCACATTTCCAAAAAAAATATCTTGCTATCGTTCTCAGAGTTCTGCGATATGTGGATTACTTATTGGAGCTGGCGGTTTTAGCGAATGGACTGTGCTCGGAATGCTGATGTGGGTAATAACGCAGTTTTGGGATTGGCAGAAACAAAAGACCCTAGTAATTTATCCAAAAATCACCTTTCGAGACTGCGCAGCAATTGCCATAGGACTGTTAATGCTAATTTACTGGTCCTTTCCTGATCCGGTTGTACCACAATCAGTAGTTGGCCTAACTTTCCCTGAAATAGCTAAAGCGATTGCATGGTTTTTATTTTCCCTAACTTTTCTACATACAAATATGAATACTAGAGGCAAGGAACTGATGCAGTTTATTGCAGCTGGCTTAGCAATATACTGCACTGCAACTTTAGTTGGATCACTATTAGGTCAGGAATTTCAGAGTGGTTATGGGCATCTTTATAATATTTTCAGCGGAAGAATGGATGCAGGCAGCACCGAGCCAGGCTACGCAGCATGTGGGGTCCTCTTATTGCTATTTCGTGCAAACAAAGCATGGCTTACCCCTGCATTAGTATTAGTATTAGGCTTTGCGATACATGCACAGAACCGAACGGCACTTCTAATAATAATTGCTGTTTTAGCTACTTGGCTTTGGAAAAGGCGAGCATGGATTTCAACTAAGCTTAGAGATCAAAGAACTGCTCTTATTTCGTTAACAATATTATTGCCGTCGGTCTTCATAATAGGAACCAAGTTGTCAATATTTAAACGCTTTGAAGATATCTTAATCTCCGGTCGCGCTGAAACGTTCAGGGTTGGATTCAATAAACTATATTTTGCTTATTTAAATTTTGACGCAGAGCTACTGCGCGAAATCCCAGCAGGTGTTACTGTTAATGATAAATGGTGGCATAATTTAGTTCTAGACTCCCTCCGTAGTGGCGGATTTACGGGACATCTCCTTAGCTTAGTTTGGCTAATTGCGATTCTTTTAGCTGCCTGGCACTGGTACAAATCAAGAGATCTAGAAGGATTATTACTAGCGCTTGTAACTTTTTCGTTACTATCAACAAGCATTCCGCTTAGTGTAGGTTCCTACGAGCTTATTACTGATCTATCCTTAACTTTAATATCTTTAAACTATTCATTCAGTATTAAATCGCGGAAGACTTTTAGAGGAGATCAAAATCAGTACCAAAGCTATTAGTGTCAAACTCCAAGCCAATGGAGCTGATGTCTGAATAATGGCTAACGGTGAAACCATCAGTAGTGCCATGGCTGGTAATAAATTTTCTTTCCGTTGCATAATATGATTAGGATCCCAAATAACTAGAGACAATAGGGTGAAGAAAGAAACCGCAAGAGTTAACCAAGCATAACCCTCTACACCACCAGAGGGTAACCACCAAATGATTCCAATAGGTGCAAGAATAAGCAGAACTGCAATCTGCAAAATGCTCAACTGCCTTAAGAGGTTTCCCCTAAATGCCTGCTGCTGAAATATTTGACTTATCCCATTACAAACAGCTGCTAGCAGCATTGTCCTTGCTGGTAATACTGCATTAGCATAATTTAAACCAAAAATTATGGGCAAAACGGTAGCATCAAGCATGCTGTAAATCGTAAAAATTGCTAGGCCTGAAAGCGCAACTGCATGCAAACCTTTGCGCAACTGCGACTGATTCTTATCATATCCATGAGCATTTTCTATAAAAACAATAGGAATTATTGAAGTTGGTAAAATTCCCACCACTTGGACTACTAATTGCGCCACTCTAAGAAGACCAACACTTTCTAGGCCGCTATCAAATCCAAGATATAGAAGTGCGGGCCAAAAAATTAGTTGCTGAGTTAAAGGGACGAGGTAGAAAGGAATCCCTTCACTCAAAAATGATCGCAAAGGAAGAGGCTTTCCTTCAGCGTATGGCAATTGTCTTAAACTTATAATTGCTATTATTGCATTAGAACTTGTTGCTATCAATAATCCAGCTACCAAACCCTTCCAGCCAAAAAAAACGCCAAATAATAGCGGCAATATTGCTTTGAATATTGCAACCTGCAAATGTCGTCCAAACACTTTACTATAATCGCGATTTGCTAATACGGGTTCCCAGAGAACATCCACATAGGATTCAATTAACAAATAACTATATATCATAATTAGCAACAATGGGCTTGACCCCAATGGGAGAATAGATGGATATAAAAGTGGCAATGCTATCAACGCAGCAACACCACTAAAACATGCATTCCACCTCAAAAATTGACGCTGGAGGCCTCCCCGCTGACTAGCAGGAAGCGCGCAGGAAGTCACTTGATAGTTGTAGTCTGTGCCAAGGCGAGCAATACTTGAGATGGATTGAGCTGAATTCCCCAACATAGCAAATCCACCAATAACGTTTACAGGAAGTAATCGAAGCAATAATATATTGGCTAATAATCCAATGGCTTTACTAAGAATTTGCACACAAACTGAGAATATCAATGCCTTTTTAATGTTCGCCACAATTAACACTCCAGAAGCTTGATCAGCTGAAACTGATCCACTAAACTGCTGGTATTAGTATTAAGATTTTTTAATTGAAATTGGCCACTTTGGGCTTCTGTTTCACCAATTATCAAAGCAAAAAGGGAGCCAGATTTAACTGCCCTTTTCAACTGTTTTGAAAAACCAGCCCCACTGTGATCAAGTTCAACAGTATGCCCCGCCTGTCGTAGTTCACGAGCAGCAAATAGCGCCATTGATTCTGCCTTAGCACCTTGGCTCACCACATAAACAACAGGCGCTGCCTCCGATTGTTCATCCACTGCCTTAAGCAGTAATACCAAACGTTCAAGGCCCATGGCCCAACCAATGCACGGTGTTGATGGGCCACCGAGCTGTTCCACTAATCCGTTATATCTGCCGCCGCCGCACACGGTAGCCTGGGCGCCCAAATCAGTGCTGATGATTTCAAAAGCAGTATGGCCGTAATAATCAAGGCCCCGCACTAAACGGGGATTCACAACAAATGGTATTTGCAAGGCTGAAAGGCCTTCTTTAACGAGATCAAAACGTTTATCACTTTCTTCCCCTAATGCATCACTAAGACTAGGGGCATCTAGCAGAAGCTCACGGGTTTGCGGGTTTTTGCTATCGAGAATGCGTAGAGGATTAGTTGTTAAACGAGCTTGTGAATCAGCATCTAGCTGATGCTTGTGTTGCTCTAGCCAGCCAACTAAAGCAGCCCTGTAGTTAAGGCGATCTGTGGCTGTACCAAGGGAATTAATTTCAAGCTTGAGGTTGGTAAGGCCCAGGTAAAGCAAAAAATCCCAAGCAATTGTTATCGCCTCAACGTCGCTATTTGTCCCCTCAAAACCAAGAAATTCAAGGCCGATTTGATGAAATTGGCGTTGCCTACCCGCCTGGGGGCGCTCATAACGAAACATTGGCCCGCCATACCAAAGCCGCTGCGGCCCCTGGCTGAGCAAACCATGCTGAATTGCTGCACGCACAACACCGGCGGTGCCCTCTGGCCTCAGGGTGCAACTGCGATCACCACGATCTACAAAGGAATACATCTCCTTGCCAACTACATCGGTTGCCTCGCCGATGCCGCGGGCAAATAACTCCGTGGCCTCAAGCAATGGCGTGCGAATCTCCTTCACACAAGCCCGGCGGAAATGTTCTCGCGCCTTGCTCTCCAACTGCTGCCAAGAACCAATTGCCTCTGGCAGTAGATCAACCATGCCGCGCAAAGTTTGCAGCTGTTCCACCTAACTCCTTGGGGTGAGCAACCCAGGCGTAGCACAATGCCAAGGCTTACCTGCCCCTGCCATGGCCAATCTGCTTTTAACCGGCGGGGCTGGTTTTATCGGTAGCCACACGGCCCTAGTGCTTCTAGAAGCCGGCCATCAACTGGTGGTGCTTGATGATTTCCGCAACAGCAGCCCGGAATCCCTGCGCCGGGTGGAGCAGCTCAGCGGCAAAAAAATCAGCCTGGTGGCTGGCGATATCTGCCATCCCGCCAGCCTGCAACGGGCCTTCAGCAGCATCCCCATCGATGCTGTGATTCACTTTGCCGGCCTCAAGGCCGTGGCTGAATCGGTAGCCAAGCCCTTGCTTTATTGGCAGGTGAACCTAGAGGGCACACGCCTATTGCTGCAGGCGATGGCAAGCGCCGGCTGCCGCAGCTTGGTTTTTAGCAGCAGTGCCACCATCTATGGCATCCCAGATCAGGTGCCGATCCCAGAAAGCGCAGCGATAAAACCGATCAACCCCTATGGCCACAGCAAAGCAGCTGTGGAACAACTGCTTGCTGACCTAGCCGCCAGTGAAGCCGGTTGGCGCATCGCCCGCATGCGATATTTCAACCCCGTTGGCGCCCACCCCAGCGGCAGGATTGGCGAAGATCCCCTTGGCGCCCCAAATAATCTGTTTCCGTTTATCAGTCAAGTTGCCGTTGGTCGCCGCGCCGAATTGCAGATTTTTGGCAGTGATTGGCCCACCCCAGATGGCACCTGCATTCGCGACTACATCCACGTGATGGATCTAGCCGCTGGCCACCAAGCCGCCCTTGATGTGTTGCTGGCGGAAGCACCCCAATTGCTCAGCCTCAACCTGGGCAGCGGCCAGGGTGGTTCTGTATTGGAGGTGGTGAATGCGTTTGCTGATGCCAGTGGTGTTGCCATCCCCCATCGCCTGGTGGATCGCAGGCCTGGTGATGCTGCCATCACCGTGGCTGATCCTTCCCTGGCGCTAGCGCGTTTGGGCTGGCGCACCAAATTGGATCTAGCTGCCATGTGCCGTGATGGTTGGGCCTGGCAGCAGGCCAACCCCAATGGCTATCGCTAAAACTCAACCCCAAGGCGCCCTGGTGCTAGCTGGTGGTGGCCATAGCCATGCCCTCTTGCTGCAGCGCTGGGCCATGGCACCCAGCAGCCGGCCAGCCCTTGGCGCCATCACCCTGGTGAGCCGCAGCGGCAGCAGCCTTTATTCCGGCCTAGTGCCAAGCCTTTTTGCCGGCACCATTGGCCTCGAGGCTTGCCGGATCGATCTACGCCGCCTTTGCAATGCAGCCCAGGTGGCCTTTGTGCAAGCCGAAATCATTGGCCTTGATAGCAGCAAGCGCCAACTGCAGCTACGCCATAGCGATGGCAGCCCCCGGCCGCCCCTCAGCTGCCCCTTGCTCAGCCTTGATCTCGGCGCCAGCACCGCTGCGGGCCCAGCCCAAGCAATGGCCATCAAACCGCTTGAACCGGTGCTCGCTGCCCTAGGTGCCCTTACGCCTGGCGCCTTGGTGCAACTGATTGGTAGTGGTGCAGCAGCAGTGGAGCTCAGCTTTGCCCTGCGCCGCCGCGGCCTGCAGGTGCAGTTGCTGCTGCAATCAAAAAGCCGCCCCTATTGGGATCGTTTTAGCGATGGCTTACGGGCCGCTGGTGTGGAACTGCATGTGGATTGCGAACCCACCAGCGCTAGCCCGGCCCTGAGGCTGCTCTGCAGCGGCAGCCGCGGCCCCGCCTGGCTTGCAGCCACTGGTTTACCCCTTAATCAGCAGGGGCGCCTCTGCACGGATCCCAGCCTGCAGGTGCTTGGTTTTCCCGGCTTTTTTGCCAGTGGTGATTGCGCCGTAATCCAGCAGCAACCAAGGCCCGCCAGTGGTGTGTGGGCGGTGCGGGCAGCGCCGATCCTGGCCGCAAATCTGCAGCGGCTAAGCCTTGGGAAAAAACTGCGCCTTTGGCAGCCGCAAACCCATGCCCTACAGCTGCTTGGCGACGGCAAAGGCCGTGCCTATGGCCAATGGGGGCCCCTGCGCTGGGGTGCCTCGCGGCTGAGCTGGCTATGGAAGCAAAAACTTGATCAGCGCTTCATGGCGATGTTGCAGCAGCCCAGTTCAGTGATGGCTGGTTCAGAGGAAATGGCCTGCAGTGGTTGCGCCGCCAAGCTGCCAGCCCAAGTGCTCAATCAAGCCCTAAATCAACTCGGCTTGGATCAAACAGGCCCCCAGGATGCCGCCATTGTTAGCAATAGTTTGAGCAATAGCTCCAGCCAGCAGTGGCTGCAAAGTTGTGATGGTTTCCCTGCCCTAGTGGCAGATCCCTGGCTTAATGCACGGCTCACCACCCTGCATGCCTGCTCTGATCTATGGGCCAGTGGCGCCCAAATCCAGAGCGCCCAACTCTTGATCCAGCTGCCCCGCTGCTCGGTTGCACTGCAAAGCGAACTACTAAGCCAAAGCCTTGTTGGTGTTCAAAGTGTGCTTGCTCAACATGGCGCCCAATTGCTCGGCGGCCACAGCCTCCAGGCCATGGCTCAAGAGGCAAACAAACCACTGAGCCAGCAACTGCTGCTGGCTCTCACCGTGAATGGTTTTGCCGCCAACCCTTGGCTTAAGGGGCCCCTGCAACCGGGTGATGTGTTGTTGATCAGCCGCTCCATTGGCACGGGAGTGTTATTTGCCGCGGCCCAACTTGGCAAAGCAAAGTCCAGCTGGATTAGTGAAGCCCTGGAGTTTATGCAACAAAGCCAAGCGGCCCTGCTGCCTTTGCTGGCAGCCCATGGCTGCCAGGTATGCACCGATGTAACCGGTTTTGGCCTGCTGGGTCATCTAACCGAAATGCTGGCTGCCTCCCCGGGGGTGCAATTGCAATTGGAGCTGGATGCAGCACCAGCCCTAAAAGGTGCCCTAACACTGTTGCAACAGGGCATAGCCAGCAGCCTGGCCCCTAGCAACAAGGCCATCCTGGAAAAATGGCCGCAATTAATTAATCATCAATCTGAAGCGATCTTGCAGCTATGGCTTGATCCACAAACCTGCGGGCCGCTATTAGCAGCAATTCCAGCCGCCCAAGCAGAAGCCTGCCTTACTGCAATGCAAACCAATGGTTTTCCCCATGCCCGCCAAATTGCAAGGGTGATGGGTTAGTTAGTTAGTTAGTTTAAAAGTGATCCATCGCCTGCAACAGTTCAATTACTGCTGTGGCAGTGGCAATAGCACCATTGGCATCGGCGGGTTCAAATAGATCAGCGGGCGTGGTGGCATCCATCGGATACCTACTGGTGGCAGCCAACCTGCTAAGGCTACGCAGTGGCAAGGCGTCAAAGCCATTCACATCGCAGCCAAGCCGTTTTAGATACTTTATTAATTCAGCCAACACATGGGTGTGGGGCGGTTCAGCCCCTAATTCCAAAATCAAGCCCTTAAGTGCTTTTTCAGCTGCTTGGGAAGCGAAATAACAGGCCTGGGCATTATAGCCATTAGCACAAACCAATTTTGCAACGCCTAAATCATCTTGGGCTTGTTGAAACCAAGCTTGCGGCCTTGCATTCATTGATTTTTACCCGCCAGTAGCTTGGCATCCCGTTTTATCGCTTGCCAATGGAGAGATGATTCGCTGCCTATCGCCTGCCAATAGGCAGCACTCACAGCTATTACATCATCACCAACTAAGCCATCTCTTAATTTATCGGCTTGGATTTCAGCCATTTCTTGGCTGCTGCCCACCACCAATAGATCGGTATCTGAATAACCATCCCAATCACCCCGGGCGCGGGAACCAAAGAGATAAATAGCGCAACTGGGGAGCAAAAAATTGTTCAGCTTTGCCTTTAACTGCTCTAACCATTGGGCATGGGAAGCCAGCCGCAACTGCTGCACGGGCGAAAGGGGCTGCAGGGTGCTATCCACAAAATCATGCTAACTAGCAAACACTCAATTTCAGCAGCCAAACCACTGCTAGAGCGATATTTCTGGCCGCTACTGGCCTTGATCTGGTTTGCTGCCACTGGCCTGGATCGGCTCTGGCTGCACTTGGATCAACGGCTGCCCGCTTGGGACCAGGCCGACTACCTCAATAGCGCCCTCGACCATGGCAGGGCCCTTGGGCTGCTAGCCGGTGGCGGCTGGCAGGGCTGGCAGCCATTGCTGGATTTATCGCCCAAAATCCCGCCCCTGGCTTCGTTGCTAAATGGCACTGTGCTCGCCATCGCCGGCGACCATCCCGACCAAGCCGCATGGGCCCTCAGCCTTTGGTTTGGCTTGTTGCTGCTGGTTGTGGCCCTATGGGGCCGTGAATTAATGGGTGCCGGCCTCGGTTTAGGGGCAGCCCTGCTCTGCTGCTTGATGCCCCTTTTGGCTGAATTAAGGGTGGACTACGTGCTGGAAATACCGGTTTGCGCCAGTTGCACCTGGGCCCTATGGCTGCTGGGGCGTTGGCTAAAAGGCGGCAAATGGCCCCAGGCGCTTGCGGCAGCAGGGGCGATTGCGGCTGCCCTCCTGATTAAACAAAGCGCCCTGCTGGTGTTGCTGCTGCCGGTGCTTTGGGTGAGCTTGAGCGCCCTATGGCTGGGCGGCCCTAGGCGCTTGCAGCTGCTGGCGGCCATGGCACTGGTGCTGGCATTGCTGCTGCCCTGGTTCCAGCACAATCTTGTTACCACCTTGGGGGGCACCCAACGGGCCACCTTGGAATCAGCGGCCCGCGAGGGCGACCCCAATGCCAGCAGCCTGGCGGGCTGGCTTTGGTATCCGAAACGGCTGCCGGCCCTAGTGGGTGAGCTGCCCCTATTTGGCGGCATTGCTGGTTTATTAATTGCCACCTGGCGCCGGCAAGTGGCAAAAAAATGGTTCTGGCTAAGCGGATGCCTTGCGGCAGGGGCCCTGCTCACGGTGCTTAGCCCCAATAAAGACCCCCGCTACCTAGCGCCGCTACTGCCGCTGCTGGCCTTAGTGCTAGCCCGCGGTTGGCTGGCACTGCCCCTGCCCCTATTGGGGCTGGGTTTTGTGGTTGCTGGCGGCTTAACAGCCAGCACAAGGGCAAGGGCAATCGAACGCCAAGGCACACCACCGGAACCATTGGAAGCAATCGTGCGCTTCCTGCAGGCCCAGAAGCCCATGGCGGCTCGCACCTTGATCGTGATACCCAGCACCGGCAGCCTTAATCAACACAATGTGAGCTACTACGGCCGCCGCGCTGGCGGCCAGCTGGTGGGGCGTCAGTTGGGTAATAACCCGGCCCAGATCCCAGCGGCATTAGCGAGTGCTGAGCAGCTGCTGCTAGGCACTGGTTTCCAAGGATCCGTGGGCACAGAAGCGCAGGTATTTAGTGATTCAATCCGCAATAGTGGCCTGTTCAAATTGGAGCAGAGCTGGCCCAAACCATGGGGAGGCACTTTTGAACTGTGGCAACGCAAGCAAACGGCCCCAAAAGCCAAAGGATTTGCTGATCGGTTTCCGCTGCTTGCCGCTGGCTTAGCCGAGGGCCCCAAGGGCTTAACTCCCTTATTTGATGCGATTGGCGTGCAACATCAACTCGATGGCCACCGCTCCTATCAAGTGCAGGTGCGCCAACAAGCCCTCACTGAGCTCAGGCGAGATCCAAATAATGCCAAGGCCCTATGGAGCCTTGCCCTGCTTGGCGTATTGCAAAACCGCGCCCTAGAAGCGGAGCAATGGTTTGCACGGCTTGAGCAGCTGGAGCCCCAAAACCCCTGGCCACCGGCCTACAGGGCGGTGGTGCTGAATGCAGCTTGGCAACCGTGGCGGGCAAGGGCTGTGGCGGATGCAGGCCAAAAGCGCAGTGCAAACCCAGTGCTGGAGGGTCTAGGAGATCTCAGTGGCGCTCTATCGGGTGAAATCTGGCGCCTGGGTGAACTGCAAAAGTCGCTACCAAAGGCGGTGCAGGCGGTGGAGCAGCAGTTAGCTAAGTGAATGAATTTTTAAGGCAGTGAGTTTTTCAAAGCAGTTAGTTTTTCGCGAAATTCACCTTTTTGCATGCCGCCCTTTAACTCACCGTGGATGCTGAAATCAGCCTCAGGGTTAGATACCAATAGGTAGGTGGGCCAACCCATGCCTTCTTTATTTGGGTATTGGGCCAGCAACACCGGCCGATATTTTCGATATGCAGTGGTGTCTTGCAGCATCACACTCACAAATTCAAAACCCAATTCCTCCGCCACCTTGCTGTCGTAGTGGCTCATGCGATGGCAGGTGCCACAGTCTTCTGAACTGAACTTAAGCAGAGTGATCACGGCCGGTGGGCTACATGGCGGCGATGGTAACCAAAACCTGGCGCTTGTAACCGTGGCTTACCACAGCCAGCAGGCCCTTGAAAGCTTGGCGCAGGACCTCGCCAGACAACAACAATGCAAATTTGTTTGGTTGCTTGTAGATAACGCACCGCTTTCGGCTCCCCTCAAGCAAGACCAGCTGGGCTGCAGGGGAGTTGAAATTCAGATCATCAATGGCCAAGAAGGAGAAGGCTTTGGCAGGGGTTGTAACCGTGCTTTTGATCACCTAGCAGCGGCGGGTTTTAACGGTTGGGTGTGGCTGCTTAATCCCGACACCCAATTGCGACGGGGCGATGAATGTGCCCGCATGATCAAGCAGCTGAAAAACTGTGATCAACGCACAGTGCTGGGTACTGCTGTTTTGGGAGCTGATGGAATGCTTGAAGCCAGTGGCGGCTGGATTGATCCCGGCCTGCAATTTCGGCGAAGGCGTGTTGGTGAGCAGCTGATCAAAAACAAAGCAATAGAAGCTGTTGCAGTTGAAGTTGATTGGCTAAGTGGTTGCAGTTTGGCTTTAAAACCTGAAGCCCACAGGCCAGCGGCACGCTTCGACGACGATTTTTTGCTTTATTACGAAGATATTGATCTATGCCTACGTTTAAAAGCCCTAGGCGCTTCTGTTCTCTGGTGGCATCAATTAACAATTGACCATCAAAAAGGTAGCGGCAGCCAAGTTACATCCTCGCGGCGCTTAAAATTATCAACAATTAGTTATCTACGCTTTATCCAACGCTATTGCCCCAAGTGGGTACAACTATTGCGGGTTGCTCGTCTAACAATCAATGCCCTACTGCGTATGCCGTTGCAGCCAAAACGCAGCGTTGCCGTGCTTTCCTCCTTGCAAATCTGGCGCTAAACTCCAGGCATGCAAGCAAAAACGAGCTGATCTGCGAGCGGATGGCGACGTTATTAAACAGTGCAAGCCCTCACCCCACCCAAGTGACGCATGAATTCTTCTCAATTTTCTTGGTATGTATACCTATTCCAGGCAGGATTTTTTAAGTATCCAGGCGCTTTAGTGTTATGGCAAACCATATTTAAAAACTTAGAGAATCCATCTAATCCGGCTACAAATCAAATAATCGGTAATTTTTTCAGTCCAACTGGATCGATGCATTTCCCACGTTCAATGCACACGGCTAATGCTTTAAATGATGGACGGATACTAGTGGCAGGTGGCGCTATAGATAAGGTGGGTACGCTTGCTTCTGCTGAAATTTACGATCCAATAACTGGAACTTTTTCATTAACAGATTCGATGGACACATCCCGGCTTGCCGCTGCGTCAATCAAATTACAAAATGGAAATATTTTAATAGCAGGCGGCCAAACTAGGGGATTTCTTGCCACAAATAGCGCGGAAATCTATGATCCTCTCACTGGAATGTTTACAAGCGTAAATCCAATGAATAACAGTAGAACCAATCCATCCGCAACATTATTGACAGATGGGAAAGTTTTAATAATTGGAGGTTATGAAGGAGATAGTGAAACCGGAACTCCCCTAGCCACCGCAGAGATTTACGATCCAAGAACCGGCACTTTTGCTTTAACTGGATCGCTTACAATCGGGCGACGAAACCACACCGCCACCCTACTTAATGATGGAACTGTTTTAGTGGCTGGTGGTTACAATGGAGATTATCTAAATTCTCCAGAAATCTATAATCCCAAAACAGGAACATTTAGCAGTAGTGCTGCAATGTCTAACGATAGGCGGTTTCCATCCGCTTCACTTTTAGCAAATGGTGAGGTTATTTTAGTTGGAGGTTTTGATAATGGCAACGTGCCAAGCGGAACAATGAATTCCGCCGACCTATATTCACCAACCAAGAAGCAATTTACGCCAACGGGAGCCATGCAAACGGCCCGCGGACGGCACACCGCGACAAATTTGAACAACAATGAAATTTTAATCACTGGTGGATACAATGGGCTTACAGTTTTTCAGTCAGCAGAAATATATAATAGCTCAACCGCAAAATTTGCAGCAACAGGATCGATGAACCAAGCTCGCTGGCGCCACACAGAAACCTTACTTACTAATGGCAACGTATTAATTATTGGCGGAGAAGATTCAAACAACGTGCTATCTAGTGCCGAAATATATACTACTTTCAAATAAAGTATTGACAAATTGCTTTGTAATGCTAAAATTAAATTACATTTATATGTCTGACCTCAGGGACAGCTCTTCCCAATGAATTCTGTTCAACTCTTCTGGTTTGCACATCTGCTCAAGGCAGGTTTTTTCAAGCATCCAAACGCCTTAACCTTATGGCAAACACTTCATGAAAGTTTGGCCACACCATCCACGGTATCAAGCACACCACCAGCACAAACAAGTTTATTCACGCCATTTTTTGCCTATGAAAGTGGCACCACCTATCCAACTTCTTACGCCCTACAAGGCATCACTGGCGGCAATAGTAGCGGCGATTACATTATAACTGGAACCAAAAACCTGAAGAGTGGTGGTACTCCAGCGGCACAGGGACTTGTATACCAAGGGCCAATAAATTCCACCAACACATCCCAAGGCAATGGCAGCGGCACCTGGACAATAATGAATGTTCCCAATGGAATTAATGCCATAAACAATCCCACAGTGAATAGTTACACAAATACAAGTATTTATGGAGTAGATAATCTTGGCAATGGCCTTGTAAATCTGGTTGGTTCAGTTTCACCAGCTAACGTAACTTACGACAGTGCTGGATTTCCAGCAAACACCCTTGGATTTTACTATGCAGGGCCAATTACAACAACACCAAATAAAAATGACTTTCAAGTATTTCAACCAAAATTTAGCGATGGCAGTTTAGCTAATTACACATTCATCCACAGCATTAATGGTGGATTAGCCGTTGGTGGTTACGATTCCTTCCCAACTCGCCCTGATATTCACGCTTTTATATATAATCCAACCGCCAGTGATTCCAATAAACAAAAAGACATAATTATTCCAGGTAGCGATAACGCTCTAACCAAAACCGCCTATGGTATTTGGCATAATCAAGGCTCCAGCTACACCATTGCAGGTGGTGTTGGCCTTCAATATGATGCCAGCCGCAAAAAAACTATCGGCAATCAATCCGAGGGCCTTGGCTCCGCCTATCTATTGGATTACGATTCCGTTACAGGCCTATTTAGCAACTACAAAACCTTTAATTACCCATCTACAAGTGCTTCAAAAACGCTTGAAACCCATTTCGAGGGTATTTGGTATAACGGCAATGGCACATACAAATTGCCAGCCACAATTTCACCAGGGCCCAATGGCAGCCTTGGGGCTGCAGCTACTGCAACAATCACCAGAGATAACTTAACTGGTGGATTTTCAAACGCCAGCTGGGAAATACTGCCCCTTAATTACCCTTCCACTGGCGCCGTTCCAGTTTTCACAACAAATGATTCCATCTTTGATAAAGCAAGCGTTGGATCTTACACATTAAGCTCGGGGAATTTTTCTGATTTTGCATTCTTAAATGCAACCTAAAATCAATTATTTACTTTTTATCATTTTTATCAATCTCTTTGGCCCGCTCCTGCCATAGCCGTTTACCTAATTCCGGCCCCGGTTGATAACCCATTGCGAGCAATTCCTTGCCGCCAATGGCTGGCCGCTGCAACCGCCAACGCAATAACCAACGCAATAAATAATATCTAACCTGCTCACCAGGCTGCAAAAGCACCAGCAGCACCGCCAATGGTTGGCCGCCATTGCCGGGTTGCTCCAATGCGGCAGTCCATTGCGATGGCCGCCAACTATTGCTTTTAAGCTCCTTTTGCAACCAATGGCGCAGTGCAGCCACCTGGCCAAGCAGCTCCCATAGCCGTTGCGAAATTTGCAAACGCTCTGCAATCGCTTGTTTATCAGCCACAACACCGGGGGCTAAATCGATCAATGCAAACAGCCTTAAATCCGCCGCCGTAAACGCCGGCTCCAAAGCGGCACCCCAGCGACCAAAACGGCTCAAATAGCGAGCGCTACCCCTTGGCAACCGCCGCCAACCGCGCTGCAGTAGCTCCAAACCACGCCACTGCTCAAGCAACGCCAAGGCCCCCTGCCAATTGGTTTCAGCAAACAACAATTCCAATTCCATCCGCAACCTTGCTCCTAAAGCAGGGGCCCCCTGGGGCCAGGGCCAGCAATTAAGCATCACGCTTGCCTGCTCCCAACTGGCGGGGGCCCATTGCAAATCAAACCTTGCGCCATAGCGCACTGCCCGCAGCAACCGGGTGGGGTCATCCCTCAGGCTGCTCCCATGCAGCAAACGCAGCTGCCTTGCGGCTAAATCAGCGGCTCCACCCAAGGGATCCAGCAGCTCCAGCCCTGGTATGAGCATAGCCATGGCATTAAGGCTGAAATCACGCCGTTGCAAATCAACTTGCAAATTTGCAGGTTGCACCACGGGCTGAGCCCCTGGAAAGCCATAGCTTTCACTGCGGGCTGAACTCAAATCACACAGCAACAATTGGCCATTAATTTGCAATTGCAACCTGGCCGTGCCGTAGTTGCTATGCGGGGTGCACTGCAAAAGCTGATAATCAAGCGGCAACTGAGAAGCGGCAGCAGCAGCAACGATCGCTTCTGCCAGCACCAGGGCAGGCCAAGCCATCGGCCCTTCCACCACCAGATCAAGATCTTTTAATTGCAGCGCTTGCCCCAGCAATTGATCCCGCACCGCACCGCCCACCAAGCTCAATTGCAGCTGCAAAGGAGTTGCTAGAGCCAGTAGCCATTCAAGCCACACCGGATAAGGCAAACTCATGGGCGCAAGCGCCAAAGGCCTGTGAAGGATCGCCCTAAGCCTGCCCGTTGGTGGAACAAGTGCAAGCAACCAAAACGGGTATTAGCGGAAAGGTTGGTGCCAAAACTGGAACGTTGGCGCGGTGAAATCTGGGCTGATTTGTGGCGCTATGGCTTAATTCGAATCCAACCAGGCCTGAGGCCAAGCAAAACAGCAAGCGCTGATTTCAGCCTGCTGTTGCCGCCCGGCTGGCCGATCTCCAAGCGCCAACACAAGCGCCTGAGGCGATTACTAAGTGCCCGGCAACATTGGAGCAATGCCCTTGTTGTTAGCTGCGACGACTGGCTGCCCCAAGCAAATGGCAAACGGGCCTGGCGTCAAAAAGGTTTATTAGATCCCTTTTTAGATGGGGCCAGCGCAGAAGCGGAGGGTCCGCTATTGCTTAGCAATGCTGTTTTGCAACACATAGGCCCGGCGCCATTGGCCGACCCCGAAAGGAATGAATGGCGCAGCCGGTTAATGGCTTGCGTTGGCCCAGAGCGCTGGGCCCATGTGCCCCTGCCCCTGTTGCAGGCGCCAGCGCCAAGCCTCACGCCCCAGCTGGCTAGCCCAAAAGGCATACCCCTTGTGAGTGTGTTGATCCCCAGTGGTGGGTTTTCCAAAACCATCAAGGGGCATTCCACCTTGCTAATACGCCACTGCCTGCAAGCTCTACTTAGCCGCAGCAGCTATCGCAACTTAGAAATCGTAGTGATCGATGCCGGTGAACTATCACCGGAACTACTTTCTGAACTTGAAACACTCACCAGTACAGCGCTTGGTGCTGACCGCTGGCGCCATGAACGCAGCTATGAACCCTATAGCTACAGCCAAAGGCTCAACCAGGCCGCTGCCGCCAGCAAAGGTGAATGGCTACTGCAACTAAACGACGACACTGAACTGCTAGAGCCAAATTCAATTGCTTCCATGCTCGAACTGGCCCAGCGCCCTGAGGTGGGGGTGGTGGGTGCACTGCTGCTCTACCCCAATGGTCGCGTGCAACATGCAGGTGTAGCAATAGACAACTTGGCCCCACGCCATGCCTGGGCTGGCTGCAAACCAGAGCGCCTGCCGCCTGGGCTACTAGAAACAGCTAGGACATTTCAAGCCGTTACCGCCGCCGTGTGCCTGTGCAGTGCAAATCTCTGGCGGCAACTGGGCGGCTTGCGCCTTGAGCTACCAATTAATTACGGCGATGTGGACTTCTGCCTGCGGGCTCGCCAAGCTGGCAAGGTTGTGCTGCTGGATCCAGCCAGCCGCTGGATCCATTTCGAATCCGCAAGCCGCAGCCTTGATCTGGTGCCCCCAGAACTGGGTTTATTCCAGGAGCTATGGGCTCAACAACTGGGCGGCATTTGGTGCGCCGATCCCTACGTATCCCGTTGGCGCCAATTGTTAGCAGAAAAAAACTGAACGATGCCATTCCAGCAGGCCCCAAAGTTTTGGCTCTATAGCCACAACTTCACCCATACCGGTGCACCGCTGGTTTTAGGCGCCATTGCCCGGGAATTAGCGGAACAGGGCTGGCGCCGGCGACTACGGCTACTCAGTTGGGGGGGGCACCACGACAGGGTGCACACCAAACTGCGCCGCGAACTAGAGGCGGAGGGCTTCCATTGCAGGGTTTTAAACCCGGAGCAATCAGCACCAAAGCCAAAGCCAAACGACCGCATCCTGCTAAACAGCCTTGCCCTGCCAGAGGCGGTGATCAAAACAGCCTTAGCGTGGCTTGAATGCAGCGAAATCAAACGCTTGGATTGGTATGGCCATGAAGGCAATCCAAGCCAACTACTAGGGGATAAACAGTGGCCCCAAAGGCTATTGCCTCTGCTAAGCACAGGCAAATTACAAATGAGGGTACCCTCTATTCACACCCTTGGCAGCTATCAAAACTGGCTTGAATACAGCGGCTCAAACCTTGCAGTGCAAACACCTTTATTACCGCTGAAAAACAGTGGGTGTTCATTATTTGATCAACCCCTTCCAACATTTAAAAGCTTGCGCTTACAACTCACCGGCATGGCCGGTGATGGCAATAAGGGGCACCTATGGCTATTGCGTTTACTCCAAGCTGTTATCCAAAGTGGAGCAGGTCAAAATCAAAACCAACGACCACTTGAATTGCATTTCAATGGCTTAGAAACTGATTCTGGTGCGTCTTTAGCTAGGGAGCTACGTTTGTGGGGCCATGCCTTATTGGGTGATCGCTTTAATTCAACCCCCCATGGCAGCCGCAATCAAATTTTAACGGCCATGGCTAATGCCAACCTAGCTGTGAGTTGTTCACGTATTGAAACCTATTCACTTGTGGCCATGGAGGCCATGGCCATGGGTCAACCATTACTGCGCAATCGCACTGGCGGCTGGCAGGAACAACTAAAACCAGATGTTACGGGTTTTGATCTTGGTGAAACGGAATACCATCTGCGTAAGGAACAGGTGCAGCTACTACAAAGATTGCTTGATCCGCAACTCACCCCTTCTTGGCAATTAAGCGCCATCTCCCTTAAGGCCCGCCAACATGCCCAATCAATTAGCCAGGGGCGTTACACCAACTGGTTATTAGCCTAGGGTGTAGCAATGTTGATGCCATTAGATCTACTGCTACCCCTTGGGGGATTGCTATTTTTGTTACCCCTAAATCCACTGCTAAGCAGTGTGGCCGCAAGTGCATGGGTGATGGCACAACTTGTGCTTGCACCAAAGCAAAAACGCTGGGCCCTATGGCCCCTAGCAATGGTGATCCTGTTGATGGCTCGCACCTGGTGGCTAAATGAAATGCCCTATCCAGCCTCGAGCCAAGACGGCCTTTTGCTGGTAACTAGCTTGCTTGCGGCAACATCTATTAGCCAGGCCAGATGGCCATGGCTATTGCGCTTTTCTTTATTGCCACTGCCTCTTTTAATAACTCAAATAGGTTCCAAGCCCTGGACACCTAATCCACTGGTGGGCCCAAACCAAGCTGCATATCTACTTGGCTTATTGTTGATAATTGCCATTGCTTGGTGTTGGCAACGTGCTGCGCCATTAGCGGTTTTGAGTGCTTTTTTAGCATTATTAATGGTGTGGCAAACATCTTCTCGAGCAGCCCTGCTTAGCTCTGTATTAGCACTTGCTTTTGTTTATTTACGCGAAAGAGCTAAAGAGGCTAGTTTGCTGCCAAATCTGTTTATTCTAATTGCTTTAGCGATAGCGGGCTTAGCTGGAAAACAACTATTAAGCCCATCGAGCACTGGCATTCCTGGATTGAATCCAAGTTCAGATATGGGTCGCCTAGCCATAGGCCAGTGTTACTTCAACCTACCCTTTTCAGGAAACAATCGCTTGCTATATGGGGTTGGATTTGAACGACCAAAAGAGTTTTGTCATCAAATAATTAACGGTGGCATCGCCGTCCATGCCCACAACCTCTACCTGCAACTCTGGGCAAATGCAGGCCTTTTGGGGCTGATTGGCCTTGGCCTACTAATAACATTGTTATTGAATAGTTGGCGCCAATCAGAAGGCTTGCTTGAACCTCTACCAAGGCGTGTTGGTCAAGCTGCCCTTGCATATACATTGCTCCAGAGTTTTTTTGATGTGTCCCTCATCCACTGGCCCATCACCCAAGTTTTTACAGGAATATTGCTAGCAATCCCCCTTAGCGTTAACGCCTTAGTTACTGCGCCGGATCGGAGCTAAACGGGGATCAAGAATTTTTGGGCCCATGCCAGCAAATTTCACGGCAATTGAGATCTTTTCGCCACTACCAAATATATGGGTAACTCTGCCTTCCCCAAACACATCATGCTGCAATTGATCACCAACCGCCCAAACCTGCCCTCTAACAGTGGGTTTTGCCGGTTCACGATCGATGCGGGTAAGCCGCTCCAGCCGTTGCTCCCTGGCACCGCTGCGGGGAATATCGGCTTGCAGTGAACCCTCCGGCAGTTCAGCTAAAAACGCAGATGGCACCGCCGCCTCTCGCATGCCGCCCCATAGCCTTCTTTCACTGGCATGGGATAAAAACAAACGCTCCTTTGCCCTGGTAATCCCCACATAACACAGCCGGCGCTCCTCTTCCATCGAAGCTGGATCATCCAAAGAGCGATAGCTCGGGAATAAGCCCTGCTCTAGGCCCACCATAAACACCACCGGAAATTCAAGCCCCTTGCTGGCATGAAGGGTCATCAACACCACCCGTTCTGCGGCTAGATCTTTGTCGTCGGCATCGCTTGCAAGGGCTGCTGATGCCAAGAAGCCCTCCAAATTGCCCTCTTCATTTTCCTCTTGATATTGCAGCGCTGCATTCACCAATTCCTGCAGGTTGCGGCGCCTTTCCTCTGCCTCATCTGTTGCTTCGGCTATAAGTTCGGCCAGATAGCCACTGCGCTCCAGCACCAGTTGGACCATTTCGCTTGGGCTTGAAGCATCAAGCTTGCTGCGTAATTCGGCTAATAAATCGGCAAATTGCAGTAGCCCCCGGGCTGAACGGCCCGCCAAAGTGCGCACCGATTCCGCATCGCTCACCACCTCCCAAAGCGGAATTCCCAATTGACTAGAGGCATCATTTAGCCGCTCGATGGTGGTTTTACCAATGCCCCGTTTAGGCACATTCAGAACCCTTAATAAACTCACCGAATCAGCTTGATTAACCAATAGGCGCAGATAAGCAAGCACATCTTTAATCTCGCGGCGATCATAAAAACGCAATCCACCCACCACCGTATATGGCACCCGCCAGCGCACCAAACTCTCCTCAATGGCGCGGGATTGGGCATTGGTGCGATAAAGAACTGCCATATCGCCATAGCGCAATTCAGGGTGGGCCGCCTGCAATTCACGCATGCGTTGCACCACTGTTTCCGCTTCTGCAATCTCATCATCACAACGGCTTAGCCTGATTAATTCACCGGCCCCACGGGTGGGGCGCAGCACCTTATCAATCCGTTCCGTATTACGGGAGATCAAGGTATTCGCTGCCTCTAAGATAGTTGCCGTGGAGCGATAGTTTTCTTCTAATTTCACCATCGTTTGGGTGCTGCCATCTGCCACACCATCACCAAAATCACCCTGGAAACCCATCAGGATTGTGAAATCAGCAGCGCGAAAGCTATAGATACTTTGATCTGCATCACCCACAACAAATACCGAGCGGTTTTCCCAGCTCTTGAATTGAGCCGGATCCACACCATCGGTTACGATTAACTTTAATAGGTCGTATTGGGTGCGGTTTGTGTCTTGATATTCATCAACTAAAAGATGCCTAAAGCGGCGATGCCAATAGGAACGCACCTGGCTATTCTGCTGCAATAGTTGCACTGGCAGCAGCAATAAATCATCAAAATCCAGGGCATTATTAGCGGCTAGTGCGCGGCGGTAACGGCGATAGGTTTCCACCAACAGGCGGCCCCTTTGCCCCTGGCCCTGCTCCTGCTGTTCTAAATGTTGGGGCAACCAACCATGGTTTTTCGCATTGCTAATTGCCCAACGCATCTTTTTAGGTTCAAACCGTTTAGGATCTAATTGCAACTCTTGAACGGTAATTTCTTTAACTAAACTTTGGGCATCGGCTTCATCATAAATCGAAAATTGTCGGGTCCAGCTGAGGCCATCTGGATCCGTATATTTATCAATATCAAAGCGCAATAATCTTGCAAACAAGGCATGGAAAGTGCCGATCCATAGCTCCTTTGTTACCTCCCGATAGATGCGGCTGCGCAATTGGCGCTGCTCATGGCTTGCAAGGCTGGTGAGCGGTTGGCCAAAGCTGCTTTGGGCTAACCGCTGGGTGAGCAGCAGCTCCAGCCTTTCCTTCATCTCCCGGGCTGCCTTATTGGTGAAGGTAACCGCTAATAATTCAGCTGGATCAACGCCGTGGTGACCGATTAGGTGGGCGATGCGGTGGGTGAGCGCCTTGGTTTTACCGCTACCTGCCCCCGCCACCACCAGCAATGGGCCGCAGTGGTGTCCCACCGCCTGGCGTTGGGCGTCGTTGAGTCCGGCGAGGAAGCCCTGGGTCATTCGGGCAGATTAGGGCGCGCCTGCATCTGGCGAGCAAATGCCCATGCCGCTATCATTATAAGATGGAAAGCAGCCTTTCGATTCCCATCTTCATCGGCGTTGATCCCCGCGAACGGGCCGCTGCCAATGTGTTGATCGATTCACTATTAGCCCATAGCAGTGCGCCGCTTGCGATCACAGCATTAATCACACCCCAGCTGCAAAAGCAAAACCTCTACTGGCGCCCTAAGGATCCAAAACAAAGCACCGCCTTTTCATTTACTCGCTTCCTTGTGCCCCAGCTACTTAATTTTCAAGGTTGGGGTATTTTCATGGATTGCGACATGCTCTGCCGAGCTGATATCAGCGAACTATGGGCCCTGCGTGATCAAAACTATGCCTTGATGTGCGTTAAACATAACCATAGACCAAATAAAACAACTAAGTTCCTAGGTGAGCCGCAAAGTGCCTACCCACGCAAAAACTGGAGTTCTTTGATGCTGTTTAATGCATCCCAATGTGAGGCTTTAACCCCTGCCTATGTGAACAGTGCTAGCGGCCTTGAATTACATCGTTTCCAGTGGTTAGAAGATCACAAAATTGGCGCCCTACCCGAGCAATGGAACCACCTTGTTGATGTGCAAACCCCTGATCCAGAAGCAAAACTTTTGCATTTCACCCTCGGCGGGCCATGGTTTGCAGGCCAAGAATGCAGCCACTCAGCCGAATGGTTTATCGCCCGAGATCGGGCAAGCCAACTCTGGCAGCAGCCCACATGAGCTGCCTTCTAGTTATCCCAGCCAGGCTTGAATCCAAGCGCCTACCCCGCAAATTGCTGGCTGATGTGGGCGGCAAAGCCTTGCTGCACCGGGTGATCGAGCGTTGCCTACTGGCTAAAACAGCCCCACAGGTGGTGCTCACCACCGATAGCCAAGAGATTAAAACCGCTATCCACGCCTGGGGCCTTGCTGAGCAGGTGCCTGTGCTACTCAGTAGCCCTGAATGCAGTAGCGGTAGTGAACGCATCGCCTCTGTGCTGCCGGAACTGGTCGCATTAAATAACAATTTAATTAAAAACAATTCAACTGAAAGCAGCTGGATCCTTAATGTGCAAGGGGATCAACCCTTCCTTGATCCAGCGGTGATCGATGCTTTAGCTGCTGCCTGCAAAAGCACCACTGCCAAAGTGCTCACCCCCGTTTATCGGCTACCAGCAAACAAAATCCACAACCCTGCCGTAGTGAAATGTTTGCTTGCCAGCAACGGCCAATGCCTCACCTTTTCCCGCAGTGCCCTGCCCCATGTGCGTGATGTGGAGCCTGAAAACTGGCATCTCCATGCCAACTACTGGGGCCATGTGGGCATCTACGCCTATCGGGCAGAGGTATTAGCGCAATGGCCAAATCTGCCACCATCGCCACTGGAGCAGGTTGAAAAGCTAGAGCAGTTGCGTTTGCTGGAGGCCGGCATCAGCATCCACGGCCTTGAGGTGGCCGGTGATTCCCTATCGGTTGATACCGCCGCTCAATTGGCCTTAGCCCGCAAAATCTGCTCCACCAGCTCCCGCACAGCCCCATCACCACCACGTTGATTCAACACCAAATCAGCTTTGCGTTTTAAGGCAATGCAGCCATTGGCGGGGGTTACTAACACGCCAACGCTGGGGCGCACCGGCAGATCATTAACGTCGTCTCCAATAAAAGCAGTGGCAGCAATTGAAATCTGCAACCGCTCCTGCAATTCCGCCAAAACCCCTGCCTTATCTCTTATTGCCGTGAAGCAATGCTTAATCCCCAAATGCCGCGCCCGTTGCTTGATTGCTTCTCCGCGGCCGCCACTTAAAAATGCCAATTCCAGGCCCACCTGCTGCAGTAATTTCAAACCAAGGCCGTCGCGGGCATCAAAACGGCGTTGCACCACACCATCATCGCTATAAATCAAGCCCCCATCCGTTTGCACCCCATCCACATCTAAAACCAACAATTCAATGGCAGCTAAACGCCGTTTTAAGCCAAACCAATTCATAGGTTTGATGGCGCAAAAGCTTCAGCTTGGCTAACGGCGCGAATTGCGAGCAGTTGTTTAAGCAATGGCTCCAGCCGCTGCAACGGCAGCATATTTGGCCCATCACTGCAGGCAATTTCAGGATTTGGGTGGGTTTCCATAAACAAGCCATCAACCCCCACGGCCACAGCAGCGCGGGCAAGGGGCGCCACAAATTGCCGTTGGCCGCCACTGCTCTTGCCAAGCCCACCCGGTTGTTGCACCGCATGGGTGGCATCAAATATCACCGGGCAAGCCAACGCCTGGAGCTGGGGCAAACTGCGGTAATCCACCACAAGAGTGTTGTAGCCAAAGCTGCTGCCCCGTTCCGTGAGCCAAAGCTGGCCAGGCTCCCTTAAGCCCGCCGCCCGCAATTTCTCCACCACCGCCGCCATATCCCATGGCGCCAAAAACTGACCCTTTTTTACATTCACCGCCCAGGCGCCGTGGCCAGTTAAAACCGCCGCCGCTGCTGCCTGCAAAAGGCTGGTTTGGCGGCAAAGAAAAGCTGGTATCTGCAACACATCAACCACGGCCGCCACGGGCGCTGCCTGCTCACTTTCGTGGATATCGGTAAGCAACGGCAAGCCAAATCGCTGCTTCACCTCAGCCAAAATTTCAAGCCCGCGGTTTAGGCCAGGGCCACGAAAACTATCGCCAGCGCTGCGATTTGCCTTATCAAAGCTTGCTTTAAATATCACCCTGATCGCCAAGCGCTCGCTGATTGCCTTTAGTTCTGCTGCCACCTCCAGCACCAATTCACGGCTTTCGATCACACAGGGCCCGGCGATCAAAGTGAAGGGGAAATCAATGGCCATCAGCTAAAACCCGCCTGCACAAGATCATGGAGCCGCAACAGGCCAAGCAACTCACCATCCTCCGCCTGCACCGGTAGAACTGCGATCGCCTTACGCCGGTTGCGTTCCATTAATTCCAAGGCCGCCACCGCTAATAACTGGGGTTGCACCGTAATTGGATCTGCCGTCATCAACTGGCTGGCGGTTAGCCCTGCCCATTGATGGGCCTGCTTTTTTTGCAAGGTGCGGCGCAAATCACCGTCGGTGATTAAACCCTGCAGGCGGCCAGGCCGCTGGGGATCCGCCACCCAGGCGGCGCCAACGCCAGCGGCCGTGAGGCCAGCCAACACCTCCGGCAATGGTGCCATGGCGGCAAGGGGCGGCCAGCGCTGAACAGGCAGCATTAAATCCGCAGCGGTGAGGGTTAGCTGGCGACCAAGGGCGCCAGCGGGATGGTTTAAAGCAAAATCCTGGACTGAGATGCCGCGCCTTTGCATCCACACGGCCGCCAGGCCATCACCAATGGCCATCGCCACCGCAGTGCTGGCGGTGGGTGCCAAATTCAAGGGGCACACCTCCCGATCAACACCACCGTCGAGCACCACTTCACAACTAAGCGCTAATGGAGAATGCAAACCACCGGTAATTGCAATGCAACGGCTACCGCGGCGGCGTAAATGGGGCAACATCGCCAATAATTCACTGCTAACGCCACTGCGCGATAGCAAAAGCACCACATCTTTTGGTGCTACAACACCTAAATCGCCATGGAGGGCATCAAGGGGATTTAGGTAGATGGCCATCAGGCCAATCGACGTGAATGTGGCTGCGATCTTGCGGGCAACGATGCCGCTTTTACCAACGCCCGTTACCACTAATTTAGCGCCGCAGCCCTGGCAGCCCTCGAGCAAAGCCAAGGCGCGATCTACTTCGCCTGGATCCAAGCGCTGGGCGGCGGCGGCAATTGCTGCTGCCTCCTGCAACAACACCTCCTGCACAAGCTTTTGCATCGCCTTAATTAATTGAGCTAAAGCGCTCCAAGCTGGCTAATTCTTGGAAGCTGGCTGATCGCTGCCGCAGTTCATCAAAACTACCTGAAGCTTTAACTACGCCCTTTTCAAATTCATAGATGCGATCACAGCGGGCAATCGTGCTGAGCCGGTGGGCAATCACAACGGTGGTGCAGCGGCGACCCACCACCTCAAGGGCATTGATAACTTCGTTTTCAGTGCGGTTATCAAGGGAACTGGTGGCTTCATCCAACACTAAAAAACCTGAATTGCGATAAAAAGCCCTTGCCAATGCAAGCCTTTGCCGCTGGCCACCGGAAAGTTGATGGCCATTTTCACCCACTTGGGTGAGCAGGCCAAAGGGCAAATCAGCCACATATTCCTCAAGCTGGGCTGCTTCTAATGCTTCCCATACCCGGTCGTCGTCTATGCGCTTGTTATCAATGCCAAAGGCCACATTGTCTCGCACGCTGGCATCTAAAAGCTGAATAAATTGGGGTACCTGGGCGCAATTTGCCTGCCAAGCTGGCACCTCTTCTGCCGTTAAGGGATTGCCATCCAGCTCAAAACTACCCAGCTCCGGTTGCAATAGGGCAAGCAATAGATGGGCGGTGGTGGTTTTACCACTGCCGGTGCTGCCCACCAAAGCAATGCGAGAACCAAGCGGAATCGTGAGATTCACACCCTTCAAAACCCATTCCTCAGTATTTGGATAGCGATACCAGGCATCCCGCAAGCGAATCGAATGTTGCGGGTAGATGCCGGCAGGGCTTGGCACCCCAGGGCAGCCAAGGGTGAGCCGCTCCACAGGTAGTTCCAATAGATCAACGGTGTGGCTCACCTGGGGCAGCCCCCCCCGCAATTCAGTGAGAGAATGGAATAAATCCTGTAGGGGTGGTGTTAGCCGCTGGGCTGCAATTGCAAGGGCAGAAAGGAAGGGCAAAATTCCCAATACCTTTTGCGGTTCACCCTGCATCAATGCAGGCACTGCACCGATTACAAATATCAAAGTTATTCCCAATGGTTCGATCAACAGCCGCGGCACAATCGGCAACATCGCCGACATCCAGGCATAACGGCGGGCCCTTTCCCCTGCCACACTAAATGACTTTTGGAAATGGGCTTCAGTGCCAGTGAGGGTGATATCCCGCACGGAAGCCAATGATTCCAATAGCAAATGGGTAGAGCGCACCTCTAAACGTAAATTTTGTTGGCGGGCGTGGCGCAGGTATGGGGTAACAAAAGTGGAAAGGCCCAAATAAGCCAGCACCACCGTGATCAAAAGCAAAAAGGCAGGGAAGCGGCCGATCCAAAGAATGCCAAAAGACAAAAGCAGAATTGATACCAGTGCACTAAATATGCGCAAGGTGGGATTGATCACACCACTGGCTGCCTGGCGGATATTGGAAAGGATCGAAGTGGTTAATTCCGCTGTTGAACGGGTGAGGTGATATTCATATTTTTGGCGCAACACCCGCGCATGGATTTCATTTGATAGATCACGCCAAATCCGTGCGGTTAATTTCTGCTGAACTAATTGCAAAAACAATTTTGAAAATGATGCAAACCAGGCAAGGCCTATAAACAGGGCAATCAACCAAAGGGTTTGATCAAGTGGTTTGCCGCCAAATACACGAACCCCAGGCAACTTATCTTCTAAGTTGTTGCCCACTAGGGCCCCCACTAACCTTGCACCCACTGCCACCAGCGCTAAATCCAGCAGCCCTGGCAGCACTGAAATCGGCAAAATTTGCCAGAGGGCCTTGCGCCGTTCCTGGGGCAAATAACTAATTAAGCGTGATAGTTGGTCGATGGTTTGGCTGCGTTTACGCAACCACGCCACGGGCGCTATGCCGCCTACGGACGGCCGGTGGGGTTGATGGGCAGTCACGCTGGCAACCCTATGGCGCCAAAGCGGTTCAGAACAGTCTTTTCAACCGGCTCAAGCGCCGGCCCCAGCGCAATCGCCAACTGGGAACACTTTTTAAGGCCGGTGCACCAGCAAGCAACTGATCCCAATGCTGATTAACAGCGTTTAGGGCCTGCTGCCAGCGCTGCTGCACCTTGCTTTCTGAATGGGCCGCCAACAGGGCCGCCAGTAATTCAGGCTTTGGCCGAAAGGCATCCGGGTTTGCAACTGCTGCTGTGATCTGCTCCAAATCATTGGCAAGGCTGCCGCACCCGATCTGCCATGCGCTTACGCCTGGATCCAAACTATCGGCGAGGGCATGGTTAAAGCTGCTAAATAAAACGCAACCACTGGCGAGAGCCTCCAGGGGCGGCAAACCAAAACCCTCCGTTACGCCCACACTGCGCCAATAATCGGCGGAGTCGTAAAGCAACACCTTGGCGCTGCCAAACAGGTCCGCTAGATCCTCCACCCAGCCGCTTTGCACCTCAACGGCCACCCCCCGCTTGCGCAGGGCTGGCACCAAGCAATCGAGCACATAACTGCTGGTTTTACGGGCCTGCACCAACACATCAATGGTTCTGGTGTTGCTAACAGCAGTTCTGTTGTTGCCAAAAGCTGGATCCAAGGCATTGGGCACCAGTTGCAATGGTGCCCTTGGGGCGCGATCACCCCAATAGCCAAGCGTATTTCTACTCACCGCCAGCACCGGCACCCCAGGGGGTAGCTGGAAGCCATAACCACTGCTATGGGCGTGGTAAGAAACGGGTCTACCGCGCAACTGCCGCAATAACGCGGGCACATCAAAACCCCAACTCACAATCCATAGGGCTTCCCCTGGTGTTGCTTCCTGTTGCAATAGATCGGCAAGGAACAGATGGCCCGGTTCCCTTTGGCGATAGGTAACAACCTCCACCGAAGGCGCTAATTCAGCGCATAGGCGGGCACTTTGCAGCTCCACCAGCAAGCCACCGCAGCGGAAACGGGCGCTGGTACCCGGTACTAAAAACCGCAGGGGGCGGCTACTCACTCAGTTATTAACAGTTTCGGTACTGCCAGTGATTTGACGGCGGGTGAGGAAACCAAACAACACCTTGCCAATGGCAGCCACCAAATTGCCTTCGAGCTCTTGGAATAGTTTCATATTAAGGTGAAAAGCATGGTTGGCTTCTTCCACCATTCGATCAGCCATCACCTGATCAATCACTAACGCATTCAATGCAGCCCTATAGGTATTTTTAAAAGCCTTTTCATCCTCAATTGCAGGGAATACATAAAACTGCAAACCAGCATCACCCTGCATATTCATTGCTTTTTGGGCAATGGTTTTCAGAATTTGGCCGCCGGATAGATCACCCAAATAACGGGTGTAGTGGTGACCCACCAGTAGTTCGGGGGCGCTATTTGCTAATTCATGGATGCGGGCTACATATTCCTTAGCCGCTGCTGTTGGTTGGATTTGCTCGATCCAATTTTCGCCGTAGTAATAAACCAGATCTGCTTCAAGGGCGCCGCGACGGTTTAAGGCCTCAAAGGCGATCGGTTGCAGCACTGGATTTTGCCGGAGGCGATCGATCTCCTCCTCCATTGCCGCATATACGAAATACAAACTTGCTACCAGCTTGCGATAGCTGAGTTTGTCTACCACCCCTTTTAGAAAGCAGCTAACAAAGCCAGTATTTTCTGCCATGGTGTGAGATTTTTTAGTTCCCTCCCGCAGCTGGGTGGCTAAGGGAACAGCTGCATCAGCGCTAGTGAGGGCAACGTTTGAATCGAGGGCAACAGCCATGGGGCCAGGTGCACGGGCAATCTTGATTGGAGCGTAGGCGCCCTATAGCTAGTAAGGGCTGCAAAAGTTGCGAAGGATTACGAGCCCTTGGGCCAGTTCGGCAGCATCGATAACGGCAGAACACGCAAAACTAGGCTCATCTAACCCATAACTTTTGCGGCTAACGCCCAGATGGCTATCTACGAAAAGCTCACCGCCCCAAGCCGTGGCGCCGCAATTAAATTTGTGGACGGCCTTCCTGTGGTGCCAGCCAACCCGATCATTCCCTTTATTCGCGGCGATGGCACCGGTGTTGACATCTGGCCCGCCACCCAAATGGTGCTCGATGCTGCTGTGGCTAAGGCCTATGGCGGTGAACGCAGCATTGAATGGTTCAAGGTTTATGCCGGTGATGAAGCCTGTGAGCTCTATGGCACCTATCAATACCTGCCCCAAGACACGCTCACCGCAATCGAAACCTATGGGGTTGCCATCAAAGGGCCCCTCACCACACCAATCGGCGGTGGGATTCGCTCTTTAAATGTGGCCCTTAGGCAAATCTTTGATCTCTATTCCTGTGTGAGGCCCTGCCGTTATTACAGCGGCACCCCAAGCCCCCATAAACGCCCCCAAGACCTTGATGTGGTGGTTTACCGCGAAAACACAGAAGATATTTATATCGGCATTGAATGGGCCGCCACCGACCCCGTGGGCCAAGAGTTGCTGCAGCATTTGAACAACACCGTTATTCCCGCCAGCCCGCAATTAGGTAAGAAACGGATCCGCGAAGGTTCCGCCCTTGGTATCAAACCCGTTAGCAAAGCTGGCACCCAACGGCACATCCGCCGGGCGATGCAGCATGCCCTGCGGCTTGAGGGCAAACGCCGCCACGTAACCCTGGTGCATAAGGGCAACATCATGAAATTTACCGAAGGTGGCTTTAGGGATTGGGGCTATGAATTAGCAACCACTGAATTTCGTGCCGATTGTGTTACCGAAAGGGAGAGCTGGATCCTGGCGAATCAAGAAAAGAATCCACTGCTTTCAATTGCAGATAATGGCCGCTTGATCGAACCGGGTTACAACAATCTCACCCCTGATAAACGCGAGGCGATCGATGCTGAAGTTGAGCTGGTTTTAGCAACTATTGGCGCCAGCCATGGAAATGGCAAATGGCGTGAAATGGTGCTGGTAGATGATCGAATCGCCGATAGCATCTTTCAACAAATTCAAACCAGGCCCCAGGAATATTCGGTGCTGGCAACCCTTAATCTCAATGGTGACTACATCTCCGATGCTGCTGCAGCGGTGGTGGGGGGCCTTGGCATGGCACCAGGGGCCAACATCGGCGATCGCGCTGCCATTTTTGAAGCCACCCATGGCACGGCACCAAAACATGCGGGCCTTGATCGCATTAATCCCGGTTCGGTGATTCTCAGCGGTGTGATGATGTTGGAATTTATGGGCTGGCAAGAGGCGGCCAACTTAATCACTGCTGGCCTCAGCGCTGCCATTGCCAATGCTGAAGTTACCTACGACCTAGCCCGCCTCTTGGAACCGCCGGTGGAACCGCTTAGCTGTTCCGGTTTTGCAGAAGCGGTGGTGCGTCATTTCAAGGCATAACCCAATGCAACCACCCCTGCTCGACCCCTGCGTGCACTGCGGCTTCTGCCTGCCCAGTTGCGCCAGCTACCGGGTATTGGGCACGGAGATGGATTCACCCCGGGGTCGCATCCATAGCCTCAAGGCGATCGAGGCCGGCGAACTAACGCTTGATGCCACCGTGGCTAGTCATTTTGATAGCTGCCTTGGCTGCTTTGCCTGCGTTACCGCCTGCCCCGCCGGTGTGCGCTACGACCAACTGCTTGAGCAGGTGCGGCCCCAACTAAACAACCCCAGCTTGCGCACCCCCTGGCAGCGGCAATTGCGGCGACTTTTACTTGCCCTTCTGCCCTACCCCCAGCGGTTGCGGGCCTTAATGCTGCCGTTGCAGGCCTATGCCGGCACGCCGCTGCAGCAACTTGCTCGAAGCAGCGGCATAACGCGCCTATTTGGCGCGGAAATCGCAGCCATGGAACAGCTGCTGCCGCCCTTGCCACCCCAGGCCAAAGATCCGGTGGGGCTGATTCCTGCAGAAGGGCCGCGCCGCGCCAGGGTTGGCTTAGTGCTCGGCTGCGTGCAGCGCGTATTTGATCCTGGCGTTAACGCCGCCACCTTGGCGGTGCTTGCAGCCAATGGGGTGGAAGTGCTGCTGCCGGAGGGTCAAGGCTGTTGCGGGGCGGTGAGTCATCACCAGGGGGAACTAAAGCAAACCCAAGCCCTCGCCATGGATTTAGTGGGCAGCTTCAATCGAGCCGCCGCCAACGAACCTCTTGATGCAATCCTTGTTGCCGCTTCCGGTTGCGGCCACACACTGAAGCAATATCCCCAGCTTTTAGCAGGGCAGCCAGGATTTAAGGCAGTGGTAAAAGATGTGCATGAATTCCTCTATGAATTAGGGTTAAGCGATAGTTTTAAGGCGCGGCTTAAACCATTAAAAGAAGCGTTGGTTGTTTATCACGATGCCTGCCACATGATCCATGGCCAAGGCATTAGCCAGCAACCAAGGCAATTGCTTAGGGCAATCCCAGGGCTGGAGTTGCGAGAAGCGATGGAAGCGGGGGTGTGCTGCGGCAGCGCCGGCATCTACAACCTGGTGCAACCAGAGGAAGCAGCGGAATTGGGTGCAATAAAAGCTGCAGATTTAATCAATAGCGGTGCCGCAATGGTGGCCAGCGCCAACATCGGTTGCAGCCTGCAGATACGCCAACACATGCTCGAGCAAAAAAAGCCTTTACCCGTTGCCCATCCCATGGAATTACTGGCCCGCAGCGCTGGTTTATTGGAGTTTGGTTAATCGCAATAGCTAGCAATCCAGCCGCCAAGCTTCTAGCAGCTGCCAACACTGCCGCAGGCTGGTGGCATCACCGAGATTGCCGGGGAAGGTAACAATTGGCAGATCTCCCCAGATTGGATGGTGGGGTTGGGGCTGCACCAGGGAAAGGCCCGGCAGCAACTGGCCCAAAAGTTGCAGGCGATCTAAACCGAGGCCAGCGTGCAACAAAGTAAAACTGGTGGTGCCGCCCTTAGCGATCACAAAACCCAAAGGTGGCCCCAGGCTTAGGGCTAATTTGGCCATCCTTAGGGCTAGTTGTTGCTGCTGGGCTGGGCTGAAGCCACGCCGTTCACCGCGGCTGCTAAACAGCACTGGCGTTAGCCCCTGGCTGCGGATTGATTGCAGCTTGGTTAATAACAACGGCTCAAAATCTGTTGCTGCTGGCTGATCAACTGGATATTCCACACCCCTGCAGCCGGGTTCAGCAAGCAGCAGTTCCAACTGTTGATCCGCCAGGGGCACATGGGATCCCACTATCACCAAGCCAGGGCCGCGGCAGGGGGGTAGATCAGCTTTGCTAAGTAAACGGGGCTTGAGCTCAGCCAAACCATTCAGCAAGCTGGCGGCGCTTTGGCAAAAGTGACGCCTACCGCCATCAATCAATTCAAACCGCAGGGTTTTAGCTAACTCATCTAAATCTTCTGGTGTGTGGGCATCAATTACCGCCCATTGGCCTACCGCCAAATCAGCCAATGGTTGATTTGCTTTTAAAAGCGCCACCTGGGCTGCATTTATGCGGCCAGCACTTTTAGTAGCCAACCAATCGCTAAGCACACTGGTTTGATAACCAAAACGCTGATCTGCGGCAAAGGCGCTCAGATGCACCGGTTTGCCATGGAGCAAATGGCTGCCCGCCTCAGTGGTGCGACCCCCCTGGGGGAATGCTGGCACCAACAGGTTGGCGTGGAATGGCCCAAGGCCAGCGCTGATCAGCTCCTGCTCCAAGGGGGTGTGGCCCCTCAAGGTGGAATCACCGCGGCTAACCACCAGCCAAGGCCGTTGATAATTTTCTAAAAGCGGCTTGAGCCGAGCGCAGATCAACTGCAGTTGATCCCGCACCTGTTCGGGTTCTAAGGCACGGCTATTGGTGATTAAAAACAAGAGGGCAGAGGGGTCTGCAAGGCCCGCCGCCAGGTTGCTGCTGCTGAAATTCAACAACAAAGAACAACCATGAACGGTTTGTGAGCCTGTGGGGTCATCATCAAAGACGATGATCTTGATGTTGTGCTCCATCTGCCGGCATGCCGGATCTCGCTCCAGTTGTAATGCCAGAGCGCGAGGAATTAAGCCAATTGGTGCTTGAACTCCATGCCGATGGCAGCCCATGGGTACCGAGCGGCCTTGGCAATCACCTGCATTGGGGTGCTGCCTTGCAGGCGGATGCAGGCATGGTGCTGAGCATGGCCCGCTGCAACCGCGTTATTCACCATGCCGTAGCCGATTTCACCGTAACGGTGGAAGCCGGATTGGGCCTAGCCAAACTGCAGGAGGTTCTTGCCGCCCAGGATCAATGGTTGCCCTTGGATCCACCCCTGGCTGGCCCCAGCAGCATCGGCGGTTTAGTGGCAAGGGGTTTAAGCGGCCGCCTGCGCCACCGCTACCGCGACCTGCGTGATCAATTGCTAGGAATCAGCCTCTTGCGCAGTGATGGCACCGCAGCAAAAGCCGGCGGCAAGGTGGTTAAAAATGTGGCCGGCTACGACCTAATGCGTTTGTTTTGTGGCAGCTGGGGCAGCCTTGGCCTGATCAGCGAACTAACCCTGCGCACCATGCCATTGCCCAAGGGGCGGCAAATAGTGCAGCTAAAAGGTGCACTGGAAGACCTACAACAACTGCGCCAACAATTGCTTTTGCATAGCTCCATGGCGCTGGAATTTATTGAATGGCGCCAGGGGCCAGGGGCAGCAACATGCCTGCAACTGGGCCTATGCAACCTTGCTCAAGAGCAACAACTGCAATTGCAATTAACGCCAAATATCCAATTGGAAAAGCTCCCCCAACCAACAACTTCAACAACAACTTCAACAACCGTGGAAGCTGGCCAATGGTTGCTGCGGCTGGGCCTTGAGCCAGTAAAAATAGTTGAATTTATGCAAGATCCAGTTGCCCAGGGTTGGCAATTGCAATTGGGGGCAGCCAGTGGCCTAGGCCTTGCCCAGGCTGCTTTCGAGGGGATGGCGCCCTACAGGGTGGAAGCCCTTAGGCG
>Ga0214921_10000267_pt1 | contig 102875 bp, 93 predicted proteins | sample LL1505_MetaG_FD_177992 | JGI IMG/M metagenome (GOLD analysis project Ga0214921, IMG submission 177992) | Freshwater microbial communities from Lake Lanier, Atlanta, Georgia, United States - LL-1505 | ecosystem: Environmental > Aquatic > Freshwater > Lake | place: USA: Georgia | collected... | reverse complement strand
TAGTTTATTTATGGGTTGCTAACTGTTTACAATTTTTGTAATCTGTTAGTAATGTGGCGATACTCAAACGTGGGGAATGATGTCCTTATGGACATCCCGATCCGATACCTCGGCAATTCAGGCCTCCTTGTCTCGGCGGTCGGTTTGGGTTGCAACAACTTCGGGCGCGTGGACACTCCTACATACACCGCGGAGGGCACGGCCGATGTTTTGGTAGCCGCGATCGAGGCGGGAATAAACTTTTTTGACACGGCCGATATCTACGGTTCGGAATTTGGTCTTTCGGAGCGTCTCATGGGTCCGGTAGTGGCGAAGGCCCGTGACCGAATGGTTATCGCAACAAAGTTTGGGCACACGGAATACGAAAGCCCGCTCGCAAACCTCGGCCCTGGAGGTTCCCGCGCCTACATCCGAGCATCAATCGACCAATCTCTCGAACGGCTGCAGACAGATTTCGTCGACCTTTACCAGCATCACACTCCTGACCCACGTGTCCCTATTGAAGAGACACTGGAAGCGCTCAACGAATTAATCGAGGAAGGCAAGGTTCGGCACATTGGCCACAGCAACTACACGGCCGAACAAGCTCGCCGTGCACAATCTGTTGCCAAGCGCCTCGGTTTGAAGACGTTCGTCTCAGCGCAGAACGAATACAACCTGCTCGCACGTGACGCCGAGAATGACTTACTCCCTGCTGTTCAGGACTTGGGACTCGGCTTTCTACCGTGGTTCCCCCTGTACAACGGTCTGTTCACCGGCAAGTTCACTAGGGACGGTGGTCCCGAGAATTCGCGCATTATGCAAACTCGCCAACATCTGCTCGCCGAGGTTCCGTGGGACGCAATGGACAAGTTTGCGAAGTTCTGCGACGAACGTCGCATTACGATGCTGGAAGCGACAATCGGTTGGCTCTTGTCCGTGCCCGGCATGTCGAGTGTGATTGCGGGGGCGACAACCGTCGTTCAGGTCCGCGAAAATGCCGACGCCGCAGTCTCGTGGAATCCAACGACCCGCGAGTTCACTCAGATCGCAAACTTGTTTCCCGTCAGTCCTTAAGGTTCGGCAGGCACCGACGGCATCGCACTCGTATCGATGCCCAAAGCAGTATTGAGTCGCATCGCGCGAGCATTGAGAACTCCCATCTTTTCAACGAGATCGTTGTATCGCGCGATCAATTTGTTGAGAGCCACGCGTGACTTTTCTAATTCGGTTTGACGAAGTCGAAGAGAATTTCTCTCGCGCGTGAAATCCGACGACGAAGGGAAATAGCCAGGGATGTTTGCGTTAGCGTTGAACGAATCGATATCCTGCGCCAAGGCTCTTTTGTCGAGCGTATACGTCGCGAGAGCATCCTTCACCGTGAGTTCGACGGCAACAATCTGGCCACCCACGGATTCGATGGAATTCGAAATCTCGGCAATCGTGTTCGCTGAAGATACCGCGAGTTGAACACACGCCTGCCGGTTGTCGAAATAGCGTGCATAGACCGCTTCGAGGGCGGGAGTCACGGTGGCTGATTCGGTCCCGAGGATTGCAAAAAGTTCCGCGACTCGTTCCGATGGTGTGAGGGATTCGTATGGCGCGAGTCGTGCGAGGACATTGGGGTCGCTAATGCTGGAGAACGACTTTTCAATCTCTGCGGAAACAGTCGTCCGCTCGAGCGGGTCTAACCGCGCCCAGATTGCGTGGAGCGCTTCGTGCGCTGCGACGACGGGAGCTAACGTGTTCAAGACATCATCGGTGATGTCGAGAAGGTGAATGGTGTCGTCCGCAACCGAATAGCAACCCAGAACCGCAATTCCCGCTTCACGGATGGGGCACGATTCGTCGAAAGTTTCAGGGCTGTGAAGAGTGGGTCGAGCCGCTAACAGATAAAACCGTCCGGCAGACGAGAGTCCCGCACGAGCGACGTACTCATCGATTCGCGCGTTTTCGACTGCTTTCCCCACGGTGAGCCAATCCCGCACCATTGAGACGTTAAGTAGTCCCCAGCCGCCCAGGGCGATCACCCCAACTTGCGCAATTATCGACAGCACAGCGACAACAACGCCGACCCGTCGCCCGAACCCGGGAGCGAAATAGCGTTTCACTCTTTCAGGCTATTGGCTAGTGCCCCGTGAGCGGCGCAAGCAAACGCGCGACAATCGACGACTGCCCCGTGATTTTCTCTTCTTCGTCAGCCACCGTCATCCCGACGAGACCAGCGTTAGCACCGAGGAATCGGAGTGGTTCCGGCTCCCACGACGGCGATCTGTGGTTTACCCAGGGCAACTCGGTTAATGGCGTGACTGCACCGGTGATGAGATCGGCGAGCGTTCGACCGGCGAGGTTAGTTGTCGACAGGCCGTCGCCAACATATCCGCCCGCTCCGCCAAGTCCAGTTGCGGGGTCATACGAAACGCTCGCGTGCCAATCTCGCGGGACACCTAATGGACCACCCCAGCGGTGAGTCACTACTATTTGGTCGGCGATCTGAGGGAACATTTCTCGGAGGGTTCGGGTGAGGTGCAAAAAAACGCCCTCAACGTGGTCATATTCGGGTTTGATCGCTGAATCCCAGTGATAGCGTGCCCCTCGTCCGCCGAACGCGAAGCGGTTGTCGGCCGTGCGCTGACCGTAGATGACGAGGTGACGGCCGTCGGAGAAGGTGTGCCCGTGTTCGATTCCCAGTTCTTTCCAGACCGACTCGGGAAGAGGCTCTGTCGCAATCATGAGTGAATACAACGGCAGGATGCGACGCTTTGTCTGAGGGATGGAGGCACCGTAGCCTTCGGTCGCATTGATGATGTGTGTTGCACGAACATCACCACGATCGGTGTGGACGACACCTTGTGTCCACGACGTCACGGTCGTTCCTTCGACGATGCGCGCGCCCCGCGATTCGACAATCTCGGCAATCCGGCGAACAAGCTTGGCGGGATGAACCCGTGCGCAGTCAGGTGTAAAGGTCGCGCCGCGTGCGCCTGACGCACGGACTTGGTCGGCGTCCCACCACTCGAGCGCATCTATTCCGAGGGCTTTGGTCGCAGCAACTTCTGACCGCAACTCGCGTTCCTGGAGAGCGCTACGGGCATAAATGATGGTTCCTTTGTGTACCCAATCGCAGTCAATTTTTTCGGCGGCGACCACTCGCCCGATTTCAGAGATGGTGCCGGACATCGCATCACGCAAGGCCTTGGCGCGATCAAAACCATAGCGCTTGACAAGTGACGCGGTCGACTGCGGGAACAACGCGCTCGCCCAACCGCCGTTGCGCCCGGAGGCACCAAAACCAGCGAAGTGTTTGTCAATCAGCATGATCGAAAGGCGTGGATTTGCCTTCTGCATATAATAAGCGGTCCACAACCCCGTCAGTCCGGCCCCCACGATGGCGACATCGACTTGTACGTCGCCATCGAGGGCCGGCCTCGGGGTGAGGTCGACCGCCTCGTGCCAAAACGAGACGGAACCCATTACTTAAAGGAGCTTCGTCGCGCCGACCAGAACCTCGCGGAGGATCTGTTCAATCTCGTCGAACTCGGGCTGCCCGATTGTCAGCGGGGGAGCGAGCTGAATGACGGGGTCGCCTCGGTCGTCCGCGCGGCAGTAGAGTCCCGCGCTGTAGAGAGCCTGCGACAGGTAGCCGCGCAGCAATCGCTCAGCTTCCTTATCGTTGAAGGTTTCTTTGGTCACCTGGTCCTTGACGAGTTCGATGCCGTAGAAGTAACCAGCGCCGCGGACGTCACCAACGATAGAGATGTCTTTCAACTTCTCGAGAGTCGACTTGAACGCAGGGGCATTCCTTCGGACGTTGCCGTTGAGGTCTTCCTCTTCGAAAATGTCGAGGTTCTCCATCGCGACAGCGGCCGAAACCGGGTGTCCGCCAAATGTGTAGCCGTGGTAGAACGCGGTCGTTCCGTGTTTGAAGGGTTCATAGATGCGGTCGGAAATAATCGTTGCGCCGATGGGTGAATAACCCGAGGTCATGGCCTTGGCGCACGTGATCATGTCGGGGACGTAATCGTAGGCATTGCAGGCGAACATCTCGCCGATACGACCAAAGGCGCAAATGACCTCGTCCGAAACGAGCAATACGTCGTACTGGTCGCAAATCTCGCGGACGCGCTTGAAGTAACCGGCCTGGGGCGGGAAACATCCGCCGGCGTTCTGCACTGGCTCGAGGAAGACAGCCGCAATCGTGTCGGGGCCTTCCATCTGAATCATGCGTTCGATTTCGTCGGCAGCCCAAAGACCAAAAGCCTCTTCGGTCTCGACGCCGTGGTAACCCTGTTCCTTGGCACGGTAAATGTTCGTGTTCGGCACATGGAACGCGCCGGGAACGAGAGGCTCGAACGCCGCTTTGATTCCGGGGAGTCCCGTGATTGCCAGAGCGCCCTGAGGAGTGCCGTGGTAGGCGATGTTGCGCGCGATGACCTTGGTCTTCATGGGCATACCCTGAATCTTCCAGTACTGCTTGGCCAACTTGAACGCGGTTTCGACCGCTTCGCCACCACCAGTCGAATAGAAAACGCGGTTGAGGTCGCCGGGTGCGTAGTCTGCGAGGCGGTCCGCCAGTTCAATGGCCGATGGGTGCGCGTAGCTCCAGAGCGGGAAGAACGCGAGTTCTTCTGCCTGCTTCGCGGCAGCCTGCGCCAATCGCTTGCGGCCGTGACCAGCGTTGACAACGAAGAGCCCGGAGAGGCCATCGATGTACTTTTTGCCACTCGAGTCCCAGATGTGGTGTCCCTCACCCTTGGTGATAATAGGAACGCCCTTGCCGGATTCCATTCCCGACTGACGTGCGAAATGCATCCAGAGGTGGTCTTTCGCCATCTTTTGCAACGGGTCTTTCATGACCTCCCGCTGAGAAAGAATCTTCCCTTCCGCAGGCACTTTGGCCTTCGCGACCTTTTTTGTCGCTGGTTTTGCGACCTTTGGTTTCCTTGACAATAGCGTCATTGCGTCCAGCTCCTCTGTGTTGTGGGGACTACAGCGTTCCCCAGTTGTACTGCTGTTTCTTTAGTTGTAGATAGGTGAAAACTTCGGTTTCGACCACACCAGGCACGGCTCGAATGGTCCCGTTGAGAAGTTTGAGCAGGTCACCGTCGTCGGTGCAGACGACTTCGACCATGATGTCAAACGACCCGGCGGTGAGAACGACGTACTCGACCGCCCCGATTGTCGAAAGGGCGTCGGCAACGACTCGTGCATCGCCGGTGGTGCGAATCCCGATCATTGCTTGGCGATTGAATCCCATTTGGATCGGATCCGTGATGGCCACGATTTGCATGACGCCAGATTCGATCAATTTCTGGACTCGCTGGCGCACGGCGGCCTCGGATAAATCAACGGCTCGCCCAATGTCGGAATACGATTTGCGTCCATCGGTCTGCAGTTGCTCAACGATTGCACGCGACACATCATCGAGTGTCGACGGGCGCACATTATTGACCATGACCTGATTCTGACGGTAAAACAGACAAAAATCAAGTGATTTCGTCGTGAAACGCCATAATCACTGCGGAAATTCGAAGAATTTGTGCTGGAAACTACGGCGTGTAGTGATTATTGTGGAGCCATGACTAAAACATTGAAGAACTTCATCAACGGTGAACTCGTCGACTCGCGCGGCAAGGACACCATCGATCTCGTCGACCCGGTAACCGGCGACGTCTACGCGAAGTCGCCTGTCTCAAACGATGCTGACGTCGATTCGGCATACCAGGCTGCCGCTGCGGCGTTCGAAGAGTGGGGCGAGACGACTCCGAGTGAGCGCCAAAAAGCACTCTGGCAGATTGCCGATGCGATGGAAGCCAAGGCCGACGAATTCGCGGCAGCCGAGGTCCAGGACACCGGTAAGCCCATCGCGCTGACCTTGAGTGAAGAGATCGCAGTCGGTGTTGATCAGATTCGATTCTTTGCGGGCGCCGCACGAAACCTCGAAGGCCGCGCCTCCGCCGAATACATGAAGGACCACACGTCCGTCATTCGCCGGGAGCCCATCGGTGTCATCGGTCAGGTCACGCCGTGGAACTACCCACTCATGATGGCCATTTGGAAGTTTGCGCCAGCACTCGCCGCGGGCAACACCACTGTTCTTAAGCCGTCTGACACGACTCCGCAGTCAACGCTGCTTCTCGCGCAGATTGCGCAGGAGTTTTTGCCCAAGGGTGTCATGAACGTCGTCGTCGGTGACCGCACTACGGGTGCCGCTATGACCGCACACAAGATTCCGCAGATGGTTTCCATTACTGGCTCGGTTCGCGCCGGCATGGAGGTCGCCAAGTCTGCGGCTGCCGACGTCAAGCGCGTTCACCTCGAACTTGGAGGCAAGGCTCCCGTCATCGTTTTTGACGACGCGGACATCGCCCGCGCGGTTGAGGGCATCGCCACTGCTGGTTATTTCAACGCTGGACAGGACTGCACCGCGGCTACTCGTGTACTCGTTCACGCCAAGGTTCACGACGAGTTCGTTGCAGCAATGAAGGAATACGTTCAGGCGAACGTGTCAACGGGAATCCCCACCAACGAAGACATCCTGTACGGGCCTGTCAACAACGTGAACCAGTTCGATCGCGTCATGGGAATCCTTGGTGACCTCCCCAACAACGCCGTCGTAGAAACTGGCGGACACCGTCAGGGCACGGAGGGCTACTTCATCGAACCGACCATCGTCTCGGGTCTCAAGCAGACCGACTGGATTATCCAGAACGAGATCTTCGGCCCGGTCGTGACGGTTCAAAAGTTCAAGGACGAGGCCGAAGCGCTCTCGTGGGCGAACGGAGTCGAGTATGGACTCGCGTCGTCCGTTTGGACCAAGGACCACGGCCGCGCGATGCGTTTCGCGAAGCACCTCGACTTCGGTGCTGTGTGGATCAACACGCACATCCCGATTGTTGCCGAGATGCCTCACGGTGGTTTCAAGCACTCGGGTTACGGCAAGGACCTGTCGATGTACGGGTTTGAGGACTACACGCGCATCAAGCACGTCATGTCGTACATCGGAGAGTAAACACTTCTCGAACGGCGGCGGTTCTGCACAGAACCGCCGCCGTTCTCTCGTGAGAAGTGCGCCTCATGAAAACGTTACGCGGTGGTACTCGCGAATTTTCCCGTGATCGGCGTCGTCGCACCACTAGCTACTGCGGGGATGGTTTGGGCGATGACAGGATCATCGTTCGCTCTTCTCGGAGCCGTCATTGCGCCGACGATGGTTGTTGCGCATCACATCGACGGTCTTCGACGCGCGGCTCGAGAGGCTCGGCACACTGAGGCCACGCGTGCCCGCGAACGCGCTGCGGAACGGGAGGCAGAAATGATCCGGAATGCCCAGCGAATCGTCGCCGAGAATCACGAACATCCTTCAGTCGCCGACATTGCGCGAAATTCCGAATGGGTGCCCGCTCGCAATGGCGACACCGTCGTCCGTGCCGGACTCCAATCGGATGGTTCACCATGGCTTGTCGATGTTGCGGGGGGAGTTTCCGTCATCGGAGGCGGCCCTGTCGCGGACGCCGTGTGGACGTCGCTCATCGTTCAGGCAACCGCGCAACTCGGTGTCCCGCAGAGTTCTGGGGCACATGCCCGGTGGTTAAATGGATCGACTGTCGCACGCGGAGAAACAAGCGAGGTCGCCCTCGTCATTCGTTGCTCGGACCATGGCATCGAATCGGTCACGACCCGCGGTTCGCTTCCCACCCGTGTTGATTATCTGCCCGACAACGTCGAAGGCGCGGACACAATTGTGAACGCCCTCGCGCGAATCAATCAAACGCAATTAGAGGTGCGGCTGACGTCCACAACGCCTCACATATTGATTGCGGGTCGAACCGGATCGGGGAAATCCCACGCACTCACCGCACTGGTTTTCGATTGGGCCGCGCGGTTCACGGCTGCCGAGTTCCAATTTGTCGGAATCGATTTCAAAGGCGGTGCGACACTGGGTCCACTTGGCGGACTGCCTCATCACCTCGCGACGCTAACCGATCTGACGACAACCGATGTGCCGCGTGCGATTGCGGGATTGAGTGCTGAGATTCGGCGGAGAGAGGCGGAATTCGTCCTTCAGGGTGTCGCATCAATCGAGAATGCATCGAATGTTCCCCGACTTGCGATTGTCATCGACGAGGTTCATGAATTGCTTCGCCAATTCCCGGACGCGCACGACCTCCTCGCGGACATCGCGCGGCGTGGACGCTCGCTAGGAATCCACCTGATACTGGCTGTCCAACACCCGAGTGGGGTACTTCGTGACTCGGTATTGGCAAACATTCCTGTGCGAATCTGTCTCGCGATGAATACTCTCCACGATGTGATTCAAGTGCTAGGACGTGCATCTTCTATTGCGCCAGCCCGGGGGAGGTGCCTCCTTACCCTCGGTGACGGGTTGGTTCACGACGTTCACGTTCCGACAGTCGAGGCGCGTACCTTGATTGAGTTATCAGGAGAGCGACTTTACGCACCACCGTGGCAGCCGGCGTTGACGGGTCCCGTTTCGCGTGAAGGCCGAATGGGGTTTGGGCTCGTCGACGACGTTTTCACTGCGTGTTATCGAATCGCCCACTGGCAACCGAGTGACGGAGACGTCGCCGTTATCGGTGATCGTGGTTCTGGGCGAACGGAAACTCTACGAGCGTTAGTTGACGGACATCCCGCCACGTGGGTGACGAGTGCGCGAGAACTCGCCCTTGATGCCCCCATCGTTGTAATCGACGACCTGGATCGAATGGTGGATTCAATGACACCTATCGAGGCAAGCGCATTTTTCGATGCGATTCGGCGAGTTCGTCACTCGTCGCCGTCGGTTGTCGTTCTGGTGTCGAGTGGCCTCCCGTTGCCGCGCGCGTTCGGCTCTGTCCGCACCGTCATCACACTGCGAACCGCGACCCTCGAGGCACATCGCGCTACTGGTGCTCCGCCGGAAACGTTTGACCCCGCCTCGGTTCCCGGCGTGGGGACCTGGCGGGGTCGTCGGTTTGTGCTTTACGCGAGAACGGACTCGAGCGAAACCGCGTCGAGACCGTGAGCAACGGCAACCGCATCGTTGGTTAGTCGGCCGTCATGGGTGTTGAGTCCCAGTGCAAGTGACGCATCCGCGCGCAGGGCGTCTTTCCACCCCTTGGCAGCGAGCGCGCGAACATACGGCGCAGTCGCGTTGGTTAATGCGTGTGTGGACGTCTGAGGTGCGGCACCGGGCATATTGGCGACGCAATAGAAAATCGTGTCGTGGACGGCGAAGGTGGGTTCACTGTGTGTCGTTGCGTGAGAGTCCTCGAAGCAACCACCCTGGTCGATAGCAATGTCGACGAGAACACTTCCCGGCTTCATCTTTTTCACGATCGCATTGGTGATGAGTTTCGGTGCCTTTGCTCCGGGAATGAGCACCGAACCGATGACCATGTCAGCGTTTACCGAAGCCTTTTCAATCTCGTATGCGTTCGATGCGAGGGTCTGAACTCGGCCCGCATACAACGCGTCAAGTTCGCGTAAGCGATGGATGTTGGTGTCCAACACCGTCACGTTCGCACCGAGCCCGACGGCCATTGCGACCGCGCTGGTACCGGCAACGCCGCCACCAAGGACCACAATGTTCGCCGCGTGTGTACCGGGGACACCCGAGACGAGAAGTCCGGTTCCACCGTTGGGACGAAGCATGGCATTCGCGCCAACGATGACAGAAAGGCGACCCGCGACCTCACTCATCGGAGCAAGAAGCGGGAGTGCGCGGCTAGGAAGCTGAACGGTCTCGTACGCGATGGCCGTGACCTTTGCGTCGAGTAGAGCCTTGGTCAGGTGCTCTTCGGCGGCGAGGTGAAGATAGGTGAAGAGAAGCATGCCTTCGCGGAAGTAAGGGTATTCGCTCTCAATGGGTTCTTTCACCTTGAGGATCATGTCTCCTGCGGCCCACACCTTCGCCGCGTCCTTCTCGATTTCTGCGCCTTGTTTCAGATATTCGGCATCAGAGATGTTACTTCCCACGCCAGCGCCAGATTGGACCAGCACCGAGTGGCCAGCCGAAACAAGATCCTTGACTCCTGCCGGGGTAATCGCGACGCGGTATTCGTTATTTTTGATTTCGGCGGGAACGGCTATCCGCATGGTGTGTCTCCTGTGACAATCGAGTTGTGGGGAATCCCTCTGTAATTATGGCGATTTGCGAGGGATTTCGCAACAAAATCGGGATATTTCTACGAAATTAGTTCTTTAGTTGTCACAGTCTGAGGTAATGCGCCGTGAACGGTTACTTTTTGTCAATGATTGTGCCAGTATCAGACATACGCGGGAATGACAGAGCAGTTGTCCGCCGACGCCTGAAAGCGAACGCCTAAACACTGACGGTGAGACGCCCGACGACGTCGTCACCGCCGGTGATCGGCGAAACGAGTTCACCGATGAGCTCTTCGGCGACGGAACGATCGATGACGCCGTGACGAGCGAGAAGGGTGACCGCGGCGGCGGTATTCGCCCGCTGGGAGCCGTCCAGACATTTGATTGCGACGGCGATTCCCTCGCGGGCGATGATGAGCACGCCCTCAGCGCCAATCTTGGCAATTGCATCGGTGCTCTCGATGACGCGTGTGTTGTCGCGGCCCGGCCCGTCCAGCGCCCAGGCGTTTGCGCGAATTGCATTCACCAGGCGTTCGGCTTCAGCGTCGTGGCCGTCGGTGGCGCGGGCGATTCCGGTCCCGAGGTCACGAAGGCTCATGCCGTACAACGGCGCTCCACAACCATCGACCGCCGGCCACATCGATTTCGCGCCTGTGAATTCTTCGACAACCTCTCGGATGAGAATCTGGAGGGGGTGCTCGGGCTGCAGGTAGGACTTCGTATCCCAGCCGTTCGCAACGCACGCCCGCAAGAACGCGGCGTGCTTACCAGAGCAGTTCATCGTCACGCGCTGTGGTCCTTCGCCCGCGGCAATCCGATCGGCCTTCTCGTTGTATCCGAGCGGCCAGTCGTTGGGGCAACTGAGGTCATCAACGCCGAGGTGGTCGTGAGCGAGCATCGCTTCGATCGCGTCGGTGTGACGGCGAGAACCGCAGTGACTTGCACACGCGAGCACGAGTTCGACACCGTCGAGTTCTGCGCCGGCCCGGAGTGCGGCGATGGCTTGAAACGGTTTAAGCGTCGAGCGCGGAAAAATCACCGCATCGATATCCCCACCGGACTCGATTACCGAACCGTCGCGATCAATGACAACGAATGCACCGATGTGACGTGATTCAACCAGACCGTTTCGGTCGAGGGATGCGAGTTCGACGCAACCCTCAACCGACAGCGGATGCATTAGCGAGCGGAGAGTGCTTCGTCGATAATCGCCACGGCGTCAAGCAACAACTCGTCACTCGTGATTACCGAGGGCAGGAAGCGCAACACGTTTCCGTATGTTCCCGCTGACAGCAGCAGGAGTCCCTTCTTGATGGCGTAGGCCGTGATGAACGGAACGATGTCCGAAATCGGAGTGTCGGTTCCAGGTTCGGTGAATTCGATTGCTTGCATTGCACCGATACCACGGACATCACCGATGACGTTGTGCTTTTTCTGCAATTCGCGAAGCGCCCCGCCAAGAACGCGACCGACTCGCTGGGCTTCGCCCATGAGGTCGCGCTTCTCGATTTCTTCGAAGATCTGAACGGCAGCGGCGGCCGACATCGGGTTTCCACCGAAGGTTCCGCCGAGCCCACCAACGTGGCTAGCGTCCATGATGTCTGCACGACCAGTGACGGCTGCGATGACGAATCCGCCACCAACACCCTTGGCGGTGGTCACGAGGTCGGGAACGAGACCGAAGTGTTCCGAAGCGTAATACGAACCTGTTCGCATGATGCCCGACTGAACCTCGTCGGAAACATAGACGATTCCGTTGTCGTTACACCATTTCTGCAGTGCAGGGAGGTAGCCATCCGCCGGAATGATGAACCCGCCTTCACCCTGAATGGGTTCGACAACGAGACAGGCCAAATCGGTTGCGCCAGCGCGCTTATCGAGCCACGAGATGGTGCGAGCAGCCGCTTCTGCGCCCGATAACTTGTCGTGGAAGGGGTACGAGTTGGGCGCGTGATGAACGTCGCCAGCAAACGGACCAAATCCGAGGTTGTAGGGCATCGCCTTGAAGTTCATCGACATCGTGAGGTTTGTACGACCGTGGTATCCATGATCGATGACCGCAACACCTGGGCGGCCGGTGAACTTGCGGGCAATTTTGACCGCGTTCTCGACGGCCTCGGCACCGGAGTTCAACAAGACCGACTTTTTCGCGAAGTTGCCCGGAGTGTGCTGGGCGAGCAATTCGCAGAGGCGCACGTAAGACTCGTAACCAGTTACCGTGAAAAGGGTGTGCGTGAATCGTTGGGCCTGCTCGAAAGCGGCGTCGATCACCGCATCGTCAGCATGACCGATGGTGTTGACGCCAATACCGCCTCCCATATCGACAATGTGGTTGCCGTCTACGTCAACGACGATCGCGCCTTTCGCGCGCTCGATATACACAGGGAAAGTTGCACCAACACCTGCAGAAACGGCGTTCTTGCGGCGCTCGTGAAGGGCTAGGGACTTGGGTCCGGGAATTTCAGTGACGACGAGACGCTCTTGCGTCACATCCGTGGCTACGCTGTTCATACAGCCAGCGTACTCCGTTGGCGCCCCGACAACAATTGAGAAACGGCTATGAACCACAACTTCGAGATTCGACTCCGCTGGCACAACAGCAACCCGATCGAGCGCGAAATCGGCGGCGACTATTCTCACGAGTCGATAATCACGTCGGACAAGCACGCGACGCTCGTCGCATCGGCTGCGGGAGGCTTTGGCGGTGATGTGCGACTGTGGAACCCCGAGGAACTTCTCATGGCGGCCATCGCTCAATGCCACATGCTCTCTTTTCTTTATGCAGCACACGAGGCGGGTATAGCAATCACCGATTACGTCGACGAAACCACCGGGACAATGAGTTATCATGGAGGCTCTGGGGCGATGACGAGCGTTACGCTTCGACCCACCATCGAAACCAACGCAAGCGCGGCCGACGTTGATCGACTCCACGAGGAGGCGAAGGCAATGTGCGTGTTACGTGCGTCGGTGAATTTCCCGATAAACGTCGAATCAGTCACAACCTCGCCCGGCACGACCCTAAACTAGGTGGTGGCTGCGCGGGTTGCGCACACCATTAACAACGAAAGTCATCCATGTCGCGTATCACGTCACTTCTCACGGTTTCTCTCGTAGCGCTGGCCCTTTCTGGCTGCTCGGCCCCGGCTGACGACAATTGCATCCCATCGGGTGCGGCATCCTCCGCTGTGAAGGTAGACGGTGAATTCGGCGCTGTGCCGACAATCACGTTCGATAAGGGACTGACCGTGACCACAACGGAACGCTCAGTGGCCATTTCGGGTAACGGCGCTGCCGTCGCAAATGGTGACACCGTGACCATCAACTACACGATGTACAACGGCACGACTGGCCTCGAAATCGAAAAATCTGAATACACGGAAACATCATCGATTCCGTATCCGATTGACACCGCTGCAACGAGCTTCGTGGGGCTGGCGAAAGCGATTTCCTGCACGACGGTGGGCTCACGAATCGTTGCCGTTATCCCTAACGCTGAAGGCTTCGGTGAACAGGCATCACAAGTTGGTATTGGCGCAGACGAAACCCTGGTTTTCGTCATTGACGTCACATCTATCGCGCCAAAGCCCACAAAGCCCCTTGCTGAGGCGACGGGAACTCCCGTCGAACCGCTTGCTGGCTTCCCCGAGGTTGTTTTCACTGACGGAAACCCCACTGTCACCATCCCCGCTGGAGATGTTCCCACCGAGTACGCGATCGAAACCCTCATTCAGGGTGACGGCGATGTCGTCACCGACGGGGCGACAGTCGTTGTCAACTACGAAGGCGTCAACTGGAACACGGGCGCGGTGTTCGACTCAAGTTTTGACCGTGGTGAGCCAGCATCGTTCAGCACGTCGGGAGTTATCCAAGGCTTCCGCGACGCACTTGTCGGGCAGAAGGTCGGCTCGCGCGTGGTCGTCATCATTCCGAGCGAACTCGGCTACGGCGACACCGGCTCTGGTGACAACATCAAGGGCGGAGACACCATCGTCTTCGTTGTTGACATCCTCGGCATTCAGTAGACCTCTCGACGAGGTGCGCTCGTAGACTTGATACGTGACCGCCGAATCGCTGGATGACCGACCTGTGTCGGGATTGACGCCGTCCGAAGCCCACGCACAGGCCTCGACACTGCGGGACACAATTGCGGAACTCGCGGACGCGTACTATGCCCGGAATGAGTCGCTCGTCGCGGATGCTGATTACGACGAACTGATTCGTCGGCTCGAAGAGATTGAGCGCGAGTTTCCGGAGGTTCAAAGTCAGGACAGCCCAACTCAACGCGTTGGTGGCGCGAACTCGACGCTGTTTGACCCGGTAGTGCATCTCGAACGCTTGTATAGCTTGGACAATGTTTTTTCGGTTGAGGAACTGACCGAGTGGATGGCAAAAACTCAGCGTGATGCCGGCCAACAGGTGCAGTGGTTGTGTGAAGTAAAAATTGACGGACTTGCGTTGAGCATGCGCTACGAGAACGGTGTGCTGGTCAAGGCGGCGACTCGTGGCGATGGCATCACGGGTGAAGACGTGACCGAGAACGTAAGGCTTATTCCGTCGATTCCGCAGCGATTGACTGGCGACGGACACCCCGATGTTGTCGAGATTCGTGGTGAGGTGTTTTTCCGAACCACCGAGTTCGACGACCTCAATGTACGCCAAACGTCACTCGGCGAGAAGACCTTCGCGAACCCACGCAACGCTGCGTCGGGAAGCCTTCGCCAGAAGGCTGAATCGAAGAACGAACGTCAACTCGAACTCATGCGGGACCGTCTGAAACGACTCAGTTTGTACGTGCATGGAATCGGTGCGTGGCCAAACCCACCGGTCGTGAATCAATCGGAAGTTTATGAGCTATTGGCGTTGTGGGGAATGCCGACCTCGCCTTATTGGTCTGTGGTGTCAGATTCCGTTGGGGCTGTTGAATACGTCAAGCGGAACGGCGACCATCGCCATGACCTGGAGCACGAGATTGACGGTGTCGTCGTCAAGGTTGACAATCTCGAACTCCACGCCCGACTTGGGGCGACATCACGCGCGCCGCGCTGGGCGATCGCCTACAAGTATCCGCCCGAGCAAGTCAACACCGTCTTGCTCGACATTGTCGTCGGGGTGGGCAGAACCGGTCGCGCGACACCTTATGCAGTAATGAAGCCGGTCACCGTCGCCGGTTCGGTTGTCCGTCAAGCGACGCTTCACAACAAAGATGTTGTTGTGCAAAAGGGCGTGTTACTTGGCGACACGATTGTTCTGCGCAAGGCGGGTGACGTCATCCCTGAAATCCTCGGTCCCGTCGTCGAACTACGGGACGGAACTCAACGCGAATGGGTCATGCCAACCGGTTGCCCAGAATGCGGTGCCACGCTCGCTCCGGCGAAAGACGGCGACATCGATTTTCGATGCCCGAACACAGAACACTGCCCTGCGCAAGTGCGCGGTCGCGTCGAACACATCGGCAGTCGCGGCGCTCTCGACATCGAGGGGCTGGGCGAGGTAACGGCCGCCGCTCTGACCCAACCAATTTTTCCCGCGACCCCGCCACTAACTAGCGAAGCGGGTTTGTTCGACCTCACGATTGACGACCTGTTCCCGATCGAGGTCACGGTCAAGGACGCAGAGACGGGACTCGCCAAACTCGACGAGAAGACGGGTCAGCCGGTCATCCAGACACCGTTTCGCGCCACGGTCAAGAAAGAACTTGTTCCGTCCCAGGACGCACTCAAGCTCACCAAGGGTCTGGCCGATGCGAAGTCGAAAGACCTCTGGCGGTTCTTCGTTGCGCTCAACATTCGTCACGTCGGTCCGGTTGCAGCGCGAGCTCTCGCGAGCCACTTCGGTTCACTCGCCGCAATCGAAGCAGCAACCGTCGACGAACTGTCCGCCGTCGATGGTGTTGGTTCGATAATTGCCTCGAGCCTGGTCGAATGGCTCGAGGTCGACTGGCACCGCGACATCGTGACCCGCTGGCGAGCTGCTGGTGTTCCGTTTGAGATTCCCGGTCACCCTGGGCCAGGTGCGGTGGTCGAAGTCGTCGACGGACCTCTCTCCGGAATGACTGTCGTCGTGACCGGCACGATGCCGGGATTCACCCGCGACGGCGCGGAAGAGGCCGTCCGCCAGGCGGGCGGAAAGGTGTCCTCGAGCGTGAGTGCGAAAACCGACATTGTGTTTGTCGGGGAAGGAGCGGGATCTAAAGCAGCCAAAGCCGAAGAACTCGGAATCCGAATCGTTCCAGCGGACGCTTTTGCTGCGACGCTCGGTCGTTAATCCGCGGTTGTGAATTCCAGGGTGACATCGTCCCCGGTCAGAGTGAGTTGGCTGCCGTCAACGGTGGCACCGGTGACTGCTCCGAGGTCAGCCAGGAATCGCTGCTCAAGTTCCATGATGCCTTCGGGGGTCGTGCAGTACATCTCTGTCGAATAGAGCGACGTGACGCTGAGGTCGGTGGGTGAGCCCGAAATCGTCCCTCCATACGAATTGCACACGCGACCGCTCACTCCGTCCTCGCCGATGGCGAGGGTCACGTCGGAAATTGTGGTGTCGAGTTCGCCTGTGGCATCTGATCCCGCGGTAAGGACCCATTCACCCCGTAACGATTCGGTGGAGGTGCCGGACACGCAACCAGAGAGCGTCATGGCAACGGCGGCAATGAGAAGTGCTGATCGAAGTTTCACCATGACTCCATTGTGAACCCGAAGATGTCACTTTCCACAATCGCCCGGCGTTGCTCTCGGTAGGATTGGGGTATTCCCGACGCACGGAGAACCATGTCTGACATCACCGAGGACACCGTTCGCCACCTGGCGAACCTTGCCCGAATTGCCTTGTCCCCCGACGAGGTCACCACGTTGACGAGTGAACTCGCCGCGATCGTGAGCGCCGTCGAGAAGGTCAACGAGGTAGCCACGGCGGATGTTCCCGCGACGTCGCATCCGGTTCCGATGGAGAACGTGTGGCGCGAGGATGTTGTCGCCGACGAATTGACCTCTGAGCAGGCCCTCACGGGCGCGCCCGACCACGATGGTTCACGTTTTCGTGTGACCGCGATTTTGGGGGAGGAAGCGTGAGCGATCTCACGCGCCTCAGCGCAGCGGAACAATCTGCGCTTCTCGAATCTCGCGAGATTTCCAGCGTCGAACTCACGAAAGCCCATCTCGACCGCATCGCCGAGACCGACGGCGATCTTGGCGCGTTCCTTCATGTTTCCGACGATGCGCTAACGATCGCGAACGAAGTCGACGCGGCTCGAGCCGGCGGCGTTTCGCTCAACCCGCTCGCGGGGATTCCGGTCGCGGTGAAGGATGTGCTGTGTACGCTCGACATGCCGTCGACCGCCGGTTCAAAGATCCTCGAGGGTTGGGTTCCGCCCTACGACGCCACACCGGTCGCCCGTCTGCGTGCCGCGCGCATGCCCATCCTTGGCAAGACAAACATGGACGAATTCGCGATGGGTTCGTCAACGGAACACTCTGCGTTTGGAATCACACGCAATTCGTGGGATCGAACCCGCATCCCCGGCGGTTCAGGCGGCGGGTCGGCGTCGGCCGTTGGTGCTTTCCAGGCGTCGCTGGCCCTCGGTTCGGATACGGGCGGTTCGATTCGTCAGCCCGCGGCGTTCACTGGAACTGTCGGCATGAAGCCGACGTATGGTGGCGTCAGTCGCTATGGGGCAATAGCTCTCGCCTCGTCGCTCGATCAGATTGGCCCCGTAACCCGCACCGTTCTCGATGCTGGTTTGCTCCACGACATCATCGGTGGTTACGACCACCACGACTCGACGAGCATCTCTGACGAATGGCCGTCGTTCGCCGATGCCGCTCGTCGCGGCGCGCGGGGCGATTCACTGAAGGGGCTTCGAGTCGGAGTTGTCACAGAACTCGACCAGCCTGGCTTCCAGCCCGGAGTCACGGCACGCTTTCACGAAACGCTGACGATGCTCGCGGCCGAAGGCGCAGAAATCGTGGATGTCAGTGCGCCGAATTTCGAATACGCCGTAGCCGCGTATTACTTGATCCTCACCGCGGAAGCGTCGAGCAACCTCGCCAAATTCGACTCGGTGAGATTCGGTCTGCGCGTGACTCCCAGCGGGACCCCGACGGTTGAAGACGTGATGTCGGCGACACGCGAAGTTGGATTCGGAGCCGAGGCCAAGCGCCGCATCATTCTGGGTACGTACGCCCTGTCCGCGGGTTACTACGACGCGTATTACGGTTCGGCGCAAAAGGTTCGCACCCTTATCCAGCGCGATTTCGCCGCTGCGTTCGCTCTGGTCGATGTTCTCGTGTCACCGACCGCTCCGACGACTGCGTGGAAGGTGGGGGAGAACCTCGACGACCCGCTCGCGATGTGGCTGAGCGACATCACGACGATTCCCGTCAACATGGCGGGGATCCCGGGAATCTCGATTCCCATCGGTTTGGCGGACGAGGACCAACTCCCTGTCGGTCTCCAAATCATGGCGCCTGCGCGCGACGACGCTCGCTTGTACGAGGTCGGTGCCGCGATCGAGGCACTGCTCGACGCGAAGCGCGGATCGACCTTCTCGACACTCACACCAGGGTACGCGGGAGGGGTGAACTAATGGCCAAGGACGCACTGATGGACTTTGACAAAGCTCTGGAAAAGTTTGAACCAGTGATTGGTCTCGAGGTCCACGTCGAATTATCGACAAAGACCAAAATGTTTTCGAGTGCATCAAACGTTTTCGGTGCTGACCCGAACACCGCGGTGACTCCCGTTTGTCTCGGGCTTCCCGGCAGCCTGCCGGTTGTCAACAAGGAAGCAGTTCGGTACTCGATTTCACTGGGGCTTGCCCTCGGATGTGAGATTGCTGAGACCTGTCGATTCGCGCGCAAGAACTATTTCTATCCCGACCTCGCTAAGAACTATCAGATTTCGCAATTCGACGAGCCGATCGCGTTCGAAGGGTCACTCGAAGTCGAACTCGACAACGGTGACATCGTGACGATTCCCATCGAGCGCGCACATATGGAGGAAGACGCCGGAAAGCTGACACACGTGGGCGGTGCGACTGGACGCATCCAAGGAGCCGAGTATTCGCTCGTCGACTATAACCGCGCCGGTGTGCCCCTCGTAGAAATCGTGACTAAGCCGATCTATGGAACCGAGGCGCGCGCCGGTGAAGTTGCGCGTGCGTATGTGTCGACGATTCGAGACATCGTTCGCGGACTCGGAATCTCTGAAGCCCGCATGGAACGAGGCAACCTCCGCTGTGACGCCAACGTGTCATTGCGACCGCGTGGCGATGAAAAGCTCGGCACACGAACTGAAACAAAGAACGTCAACTCGCTTCGGTCGATTGAGCGTGCGATCCGCTACGAAATTCAGCGTCAGGCGGCCCTTCTCGACAAGGGAACCGCGATTATTCAAGAGACGCGCCACTGGCACGAAGACACCGGAACAACGTCACCCGGTCGTCCCAAGAGTGACGCCGACGACTACCGATACTTCCCCGAGCCCGACTTGCTTCCGATTCATCCGTCGCGGGAACTCGTCGATGAATTGCGCGCTGCACTGCCCGAACCGCCCGCCGCACAGCGTCGCCGGCTCAAGGCTGAATGGGGATTTAGTGACGTCGATTTCCAGTCAATCGTCAATGCGGGTCTGCTCGTCGAGGTCAGGGAAACCGTCGAGGCGGGAGCGAACCCTCAATCAGCACGAAAGTGGTGGATGGGGGAACTCAGTCGCACCGCGAACGAGATGAATGTTGAGCCTTCGTCGCTCGTGACTCCGACACAGGTTGCCGAACTCCAATCGGCCGTCGACGCGGGAACAATCAACGACAAACTCGCGCGTGAAGCCCTCGCTGGGTTAATCGCGAACGAGGGCAGTGTCGCCGAGATCATCGAGAAGCGCGGATTGACGGTCGTTTCTGACGACGGCGCTCTCATCGCCGCAATTGATGCTGCCCTCGCCAGCCAACCAGATGTCCTCGAGAAAATCGCGGCGGGCAAGTTCGAAGCTGCAGGGGCAATCATCGGCGCTGTCATGAAAGCGATGGGTGGCAAGGCAGACGCGGCGCGCGTTCGTGAACTCGTTATCGAGCGCGCCTCAACCTAAGAGGATTACACTAGGAGAATCATGAACATCTTTTTGAACATCCTCACTGGCGCAATCTTCCTCGGGTCTTTCCCCGTGATGTCCTTCGCGTTCCAGGTTCCGGGCTTCGAAGCGCTCATTTTTGGGGCGGGTGTCCTCATGGCAGTCTTCGCCTGGATGATTCCGCTGTACATCGTTCCGCGTCTCTCTAAGTAATCGTTAAACGAACTACGGCGCCTCTCGTGAGAGAAGCGCCGTAGCGTAAGTCGAGACTTAGAGGGGGCGAATGTGTGCCGCCTGAGGGCCCTTGTCGCCCTGTGCTACCTCGAATTCGACCTTCTGGTTCTCAGCGAGACTCTTGAAACCATCGGTCTCGATCGAGCTGAAGTGTGCGAAGAGGTCGGGACCGCCCTCATCGGGGGTGATGAAACCATAACCCTTTTCGTTGTTAAACCATTTCACGACGCCTGTGGCCATGATGCTGCGCTCCTTGCTGTTTGATGGGTCGTACTTCGCCCACCAACGTCACCATCCCTGTGTCCCAGAACTGCCTGAGAGTGATGTGTAACTGTTCTGACACTAGCGCAGATTTATTGAATCGCGCACACGATTTACAACAATTGTCGTTTGTGACCGAAAGGATGTTGCGCGTGCGGTACCGCCTCGCCACGCGGTGACGGTGTGCCGAACGATAGACTTTTCCAACGACCGTTCGTGAAAGGACATCGTGAAGAGCGTCTCTATCGTCATTCCTGCCTACAACGAGGAAGAGACGATTCTTCCGTGCCTCGAGGCATGCATCGCGCAAACCGTGCCAGCTCACGAAATTATCGTCGTCAATAACAAGTCCACGGACAAAACAGTCTCGATTGTTCGCGAGGTTCAATCCCTCTACCCGGATGTACCCATCATCCTGATTGAGCAAGCAGATTCGCAGGGAATTACGCCGACACGAAACAAGGGTTTCGATTCGGCGACGGGAGACATCATCGGGCGTATCGACTCGGACTCGATCGTTGAGCCGAACTGGGTCGAGGAAACAGCCAAAGCCTTCGTGGATCCGACTGTCGCCGCCATCACAGGCCCCGTAATTTATTATGAATTTCCGTTCCGCCGCTTCGGCCAAATCGCCGATGACACGATGCGCAAGGCGATGTTCAAACTGGTTAAGGACTACAAGTTTTTGTTTGGCTCAAATATGGGATTGACCCGCGAGGCGTGGCTGGCGGTTCGCGATGAAACATGTGCCGATGAAGAAGACTTGATGCACGAGGACTTGGACCTTGCTGTCCACATTCACCGAGCCGGACTGAAAATTGTTTACGCTCCGCGCGTCATCGCCGGAATGTCTCTTCGTCGGATGGATGACAGCCCGTCGGACATGGTTTCGTACCTCATGCGATTCGACCGAACCTACAACCACCACGGTATCCCCGACCGCAGGTTGCGCGTCCCCGCCGCGGCGTTCATGGCGGTGTACCCCATTGTCAAGACGATGCACTGGGGTAAACGAATCAGCCGCGCGATTCGCAAGGCCCGGTAAAACCTATTTGGTTGAAGTCGCCTTCGGTGACGACGGCACAATTGCGTCGTGAAGATCGACGGGTGCTGACTCTGATCGTGAGTGACGTTGACGGCGATTCTTCGCAGTAATGTTGAGGGCCTCGACGACGACGGCGAACGCCATCGGTCCGTAAATAAAGGCCTTGTCAATCTCGGAACCAAATCCTTCAGCAACGAGCGAAGCCCCGATGAGAACGAGGAACGCGAGCGCGAGCATTTTGACGGTGGGGTGCTTGGTGACGAAGTCGCCAACCCAGTTTGCGGCGAACAACATCGCGATGGACGACACGACTACAGCGACAATCATGATTGCAAGGCTGTTCGGCATGCCCACGGTCATCCCCACCGCCGTGATGATTCCATCAATCGAGAAGACAATGTCAAGAACGAGGATCTGACCGATAATTGCCGCGAACGCCTTAGCGCCCTTCTGAACAGGGTTTGCCTTTCCTTCTTCTCCTTCAAGGTTTTCGTGAATTTCGGTAACCGACTTGTATATGAGAAAGATCCCGCCGGCAATCAAGATGAGATCGCGTCCAGAAAAATGGAAATCGCCGATGGAAACAACGTCTTCGTCAAGTTGAATGATCCAGTACGCGCCAAACAACATCAACACACGCGTCACCATTGCCGCGCTGAGACCGACTATTTGTGCCCGTTTTCTCATCTCTCCAGGGAGGTTGGACGCGAGGATTGTAATAAAGATGATGTTGTCAATACCAAGAACTATCTCGAGAATCGTCAGGGTTGACATCGATAACCAGACTGCAGGGTCGAACAGAAATTCCATCATGTGCTAATCCTAAATCAGGGCGATAGGATGGACAGATTCACGGGAGCTCGAAAGGGCTGAGAGGAAGCCACCGCTTCGACCGTCATACCAGTCGGGTAATGCCGAACTGGGAAGGCAGTTTCACCCCGTGCACAGGACAGAAAGTGCACCATCATGAGCTACACATTCAGCAGTTGGAGAACCGTCGACCTCATCGTCGCTGCGGTGCTCGCCGTCGCCTCGGGCGTAATCTTTGTCGCGTGGAATGCGTTGTACGTGCCATTGTCGTTGGGCCTCAGCGGACTCACCCCGGGGTTTGTCGCGTTACTCGACGGCGTGTGGCTCATCGGGGGGTTGCTCGTTGCGCTCGTTGTCCGACGCCCGGGCGCCGCGCTTCTCGGTGAAATGATCGCCTCATCGGTCTCGGCGATTATCGGTAATCAGTGGGGTTTCACTGTTCTGATCTTCGGCTTCGCACAGGGAATGGCGATGGAACTCGGATTCCGACTCATTCGACGCAACAAAGTCGACTTCTTCCTCGTCGCTGCAGCGGGAGCGTTCGGAGGTGTCGTTCAGGGAACCTTGGAGTACTTCTATTTTTATGCTGGTACAGGCGTTGAATTCGCCACTATCTATATTGCCTCTGCCACGGCGTCAGGCGCGATACTTGGAGCCGGGCTTTCCGTTCTTCTCGTTAGTGCCCTGACCAAAACGGGCATCCTCGCGACGTTCGGACGGTGAAATGTCTCGCAGCCTCGTGTCATTCAAATCCTGGTCGTTGGCTTTCAACGGCTCGGATTTTGAGACACTTCGCGATGTTTCACTGAAAATTTCCCCGGGTGAGAGAGTCCTCATCACTGGTCCGAGCGGAGGGGGCAAATCGACTCTGGTGCGCGCCATAGCCGGATTGGTTGATGCCTCGACCGTGCAGGAATACGGAACTCGAACCAACAAAGCGAAATCGGTGGCGTATGTCGGCCAAGAACCCGACGAACAGATTCTCTTCCCCACAATTCGCGACGAGGTCGCTTTTGTCGCCGAGACCGCAGTGGCGGATCCGTCCGAAGTGGAGGACCGAATCCACGAGGCGCTGGACTCGGCCGGAGTGACCAATCCAATCGAGTCCTCGACCGGTCACTTGTCGGGAGGTGAAAAGCAACGAGTTGCCATTGCGACGGCGATGGCATCGCGTCCCGACCTGCTGGTGTTGGACGAACCGACCGCGAGCCTCGACGGAATTTCGATGGAAACCGTGCGCGATGCGGTTCACCGCGTCATCACGGATTCTGATTCGGCGCTGGTCATCGTTGAACATCGCATTAAACTCTGGCGCAAGCTCGTTGATCGAATCATCGTGGTCGCGGATGGTCGCATTGCTCTGGACGGCCCTCTCGACGAGGTTTTAGCTACGCAACGTGGCGCGCTCGTCGCGCTTGGTGTTTGGGTTCCCGGTCATTCGCGGGCCACCAAACCTAACTCTCGCCAGCGCGGTGCACAGACGGTACTCACGACTCGAAGGCTCGTCGTATGTCGTGCCGAAGGAGCGAAATCCTTTCGGTTGCCGGCGTTGAATTTGCGGGAAGGGGAGGCCGTGGCAATCACTGGTCTCAATGGAGCGGGAAAAACCACCGCGCTGCGAGTGCTCGGTGGATTGATTGCCCCTCAAAGTGGAACGGTAGATTACATCGATCACAGCATCGAGCCGCACCGGATCCCAGCGCGCACCTTGGTAAAACTTGCATCATCTGTGCTGCAGAACCCGTCCTACGGTTTTGGAAACGGAACGGTGGGGGACGAAGCCCCCGCTCACGAACGCGCTGCGGTCGGCCTGCGAGGGATGGATCGCCGACACCCGCAAAGTTTGAGTGGAGGAGAACGACGAAGACTTGCGATTGCATCGGCCTTGTCGCGCGAGCCTCGAATTCTCTTGTTGGACGAGCCGTCATTCGGGCAGGATGCGCATTCGTGGCATGACCTCCTCGACCGACTGAGGGATTATCTCGATGCGGGAGGTTCCATTGTGCTGGCATCTCACGACCAGTTGCTGGTTCGCTCGCTCGCCCACCGTGTCATTCACCTAGGAGAAACACTGTGACCGCGCGTCGCCCGCACTCGATGGCTCTTATCGTGGCGAGCGCTGTCCCCGCACTTGTCCTCGTCTGGAGTGTCGACCCGTGGATGCCGATTCTCGTGGGGCTCCCTCTTATTGCGCTTCTCGTCGCGATGACGCCGGACTTGATTAGATTGCCGTCCCGAACGTCGATGCTTGTTCTGGCTGCTGTGGTTGGAACAGCCGGGATTGCGTCACTGCTCTATGGAGCACAACGTGGTAACGAGCTTTTCCACTGGGGGATCATGCACATTAGCGAGGGATCGATTGCAACGTCGAGCGCGGCCATGTTGCGAATTCTCGCGCTTGCGCTCCCCGCGCTTCTCGTCGCAGGTGCGATATCTGCTCATGAAGTTTTGGCGACCTGCGCGGTGAAGCAAATCCTTCCCGATCGAGTCGCGTTAGCGACACTGATCGCATTGAGATTGATTCCTGTCATTGCATCTGACCTCGAAGAGACGAAACAGGCTCAACGGGCGAACGGGCGCCCCCCGACACCCTTCGGAGTCGCATTGAACACATTGGTCATTGCGATTCGTCGAGCTGTGCGCATGAGTGACGTCGCCGAGATTCGGGGCTTCTCTCGGACTAATCGAACCTGGAGCGTCTATCGTCCGTTTGGTTTACGCGACTGGATGTTGATAACGGGATCTGTCACCATCGGCGTTTCAGCCATGGTTGTGGTGGCATATCTCGGGGTGTGGAACAGTGCCATCGCCTAAACCGCACATCATTCTGATTGACGGACACAGTGGTGTGGGCAAGACTCGCCTTGCTACTCTCATCGCCAATACGTTCGACGCAACTCTCGTCCATCTCGACGATGGATATCACGGATGGGGAGGTCTGGCAGCTGGGCGCGATGCGATGATCGACACCGTGTTGATGCCTCTCGCTTCAGGACAACCCGGTCGTTTCCGTGCGTGGGATTGGGGTCGCGACATCCCGGGCGAAACCGTAAACGTAGATCCTTCGGACGTGATTGTTGTTGAGGGGTGTGGTGTCAGTACGCCACAGTCACGCGAACTCGCATCGACGGTGCTGTGGGTCGAATGTGACGAGACGCTTCGGTTGGAACGATTGTCCGTTCGCGACGGCGGTGAATTCAACGAGTTTTACGCGACGTGGGACACGCAGGTCGACGAACATATCGAGCACAACGACCCGATTGGAACGGCAACGGTTGTCGTTCGAACCTGATTCCGAGGTATTTACGGTGGGTGGCTAACGGGGCTCGAACCCGCGACCTTCAGGACCACAACCAGACGCTCTGCCAACTGAGCTATAGCCACCATGTGCGCCGAAACGCAACCGTTCCATTATGCCAGTAATTCGGCCCAGGCATCAGTGGCGGACTTCTTGGCTGCTTCGAGTTTGTCCGCGGGTATGGAATCCATGTTGAACAGCAGCTCGCGGTAAAAAGCGAGTTCACGAATCGATTCGATTGCGTCGGCTAATGCCCGGTGATTGCCAACTTTTTCCGGGGCCGCGTCGACCACGTAAGGGAACCATCGAAACAGCACTTCTTTGATTGTCGAGGTGTCGACATTTCGGTAGTGCACCCAGTCTTCGACGGACGGCATGTATTTTGCCAAGAAACGACGATCCATGTGAATCGTGTTCCCGCCCATCTGCGCGGTTTGACGAACAGGGACGTGTTTTTTGATGTATTCGAGGACCTGTTTTTCCGCCTCGGCTGCAGAGACGCCGTCTTTGATGAGCGGCAACAGTCCACTCTTGTCGTGCATGTTTCGGACGAAACTTCCCATGTTGGCCACGGCAGCGTCGGTCGGTTTGATGACGAGTTGCAGCCCCTTGTCTTGGGGAACGAGGTTTCCGTCGGTCACAATGACACCGATTTCGACGATTTCGTCATCGCGCTTGCCGGCCTCGGTGGTGTTGATGTTCAGACCCGTCATTTCGAGGTCGAGCCACACAATGAAGCGCTTGTCATTGAGAAAGTCGTTTGCTGCCATTTGTTTAGCCTATCGAAGGGGGTCCCCACTGAATTAGGTCAGTTCGAACTGTCCGCCGTCCAGCTGCCCCTGTTGACGATAGAGGTCGAGTTTGGCGCGCGTGTCCTGAATATCGAGGTTCCGCATTGTGAGTTGCCCGATGCGATCAGCAGGGCCGAACGCTTCGTCGTCATTGCGTTCCATCGAGAGCTTCTCAGGGTGATAGCTGAATCCGTCTCCTTGGGTATTTACAATCGTGTAATCGTCGCCGCGACGAAGTCGAAGTGTGACCGAACCATTGACGGCAGATGCGACCCACTTCGTCAGCGATTCGCGCAACATGAGTGTCTGTGGGTCGAGCCAGCGACCTTCGTATAACAGCCGACCCATGCGGCGGCCTTCAGTGGCGTAGGCAGCCATCGTGTCCTGGTTGTGGATTGCTGACACAAGGCGTTCGTAAGCGATGTGTAGTAGCGCCATGCCCGGCGCTTCGTAAACTCCTCGGCTCTTGGCCTCGATTATTCGGTTCTCGATGTGATCGGACATTCCGAGACCGTGGCGACCACCGATCTCGTTCGCCGCCATGATCACACCAACGGCGTCGCTCGAGAAGTCCGTGTTATTGATAGCGACGGGACGACCCTGGCGGAAAGTGATGGTGACATCCTCGGGCTCAATCACCACAGACGGTTCCCAGAATTTCACACCCATAATCGGCTCAACCGTTTCATACGACGTGTCGAGATGTTCGAGTGTCTTCGCCTCATGCGTCGCACCGAGCATGTTCGCATCGGTCGAATACGCTTTCTCTTGCGAGGCGCGATAGGGAAGACCGCGGGTCGTCAGCCACTCCGACATCTCGTGTCGTCCTCCGAGTTCGCTGACAAAGTTCGCGTCCAGCCACGGTTTGTAGATCCGCAGATTGGGGTTCGCGAGAAGCCCGTAGCGATAGAAACGTTCGATGTCGTTGCCCTTGTAAGTGCTTCCGTCCCCCCAGATTTCGACACCGTCATCTCGCATCGCTCGAACCAACAGTGTGCCGGTGACGACGCGGCCAAGTGGAGTGGTGTTGAAATACGTTTTTCCGCCAGTTCGAATGTGAAATGCTCCACATGCGATGGCCGCGAGTCCCTCTTCGGCGAGCGACTGGCGGCAATCGATCAGTCGTCCGAGCTCAGCGCCATAGGCCGCTGCGCGGTCGGGAATCGAATCGACGTCGTCCTCGTCGTATTGGCCGAGGTTTGCGGTGTACGCGAAGGGGACAGCGCCTTTTTCGCGCATCCAGGCGACGGCGACCGAGGTGTCGAGGCCGCCAGAGAACGCGATGCCGATTTTTTCGCCGATCGGGAGTGACGAGAGGACCTTTGACATGTATTCAGCCTAGACACCTTTACGAACGACGCGCGCTCAACTTTACGAAGGTTGAACCGCCGCAGAGGTCTTTGATGTCGCCGTGTAGTTGGCTTTGACGACCGTAACCCGGACGCTGATCCTTTTGGCGCGGTCTTTGATGACGAGAGTGTACGTCGAGTTAGTTGCGCCGGCAATGGGCGTACTTCCTCGAATCCACTGGTACGTGACGGAATCAGGCGACGGCGACCACGTGCCGGGAGTTGCTGTCAGCACCGACCCGACGGTGGCTGTTCCCGTAATTGCCGGAGCAACCGAGTTCGTCAATATGCCGGCGACGCCCACTCGCGCCACACTCGTCTTGACGACGTTGGTGTATCCAGTTTTGCTAGCGGTGACTTCGACCGTAATGCTGGCACCAAGGTCTGTACCGACGATCGCATACGTTGCCGATGTAGCGTCGGAAATGTTGGCTCCATTTCGCTTCCACTGATAGGCGAACGAAACCAAGCCAGGTCCCCATGTTCCCGGGGTTGCAGTGACGGTACTGCCGACTCGCATTGGTCCTGTAATCAGTGGTAGCGGCGCAGGGTTCAACACGCCGAGCGCGATGTCGCCCGTAGCGACGCTGGTGACGGAGTTTGGCGTGAAACCAGTTGCCGTCGCGCTGATTTCAACGGTGATGTTGGTTTCGACATCCAGTGCGGTCAATTCGTAGGTTCTGAGGGTCGCGCCTTCGATTGACGACCCGTCTCTTTTCCATTGGTACCCAAAAGTCGGTGACACGGGTCCCCAGGTTCCGGCGTTGGCTGTCAGCACCATTCCGACGCGTTCCGTCCCCGAGATTGTTGGAGCAGGTGCAGGGGAGAACCGTCCTATGCTGATTTCACTGGTTGCGGACGATGTCTTTCGAACGGTGTTGTAACCGATTAACGTCCCTGTCACCTTGACGGTTATCTCAGTATCCAGGTCGTCCGCAATGAGGGTATACGTCGATCGTGTAGCTCCAGAGATTACGACGTTGTTCCGATACCACTGATAGGCGAGGGTAGTTGGCGTCGGTAACCACGTACCTGCTGTTGCTGTGAGCACGGAGCCCACGCGTGTTGTTCCTGAAATCGCCGGATTGGGCGTTGCCGCGAAATCTGTCGAGCTGACCGTCTCTGTCACCACGCTCGTTCTCGCAGTAGGCGCGTACGCGGTTTTACTGCCCGTGACGGTAACCGAAAGCGTGGCGCCGGCATCCGCACCGATCACGGCATAGGTGGACGCAGTCGCGCCGCTGATTGGCGTTCCGTTGCGGTTCCACTGGTAGGACAATGTCGCTGTAGGTGTCCACGACGTTGACACTGCTGTCAGTGTTTCGCCAACTCGAGCGGTTCCCGTGATTGTCGGAGTGGGTGCCGTGTCGAACACGCCCAGGTCAACCAATGTCGGAGTACTTGACGTCGTTTTCGTGACAAATCCCGCGCGGGTTGCGACCACCGCGACGGACAGCCTCTGACCATAGTCTGTGGCTGTCACAACATAGGTTGAAGACGTTGCGTCAACGATGACCTGGGTTCCTCGATACCACCTGTAGGCGAGAGTGGCCGACGGTGTCCACGTTCCGGCAGTGGCCGTGAGCGTTTTACCCACCTTGTATTGACCACCGACGGTCGGTGCTGGAGCGGACGAAAACGCCCCTTGAGCGACAACGCCGGTGGGAACACTAGTCCTGATGACGTTCGTGTACGCCTCGAGTGAACCAGTAACAACAACCGAAATTGCGGCCCCTGCGTCGTCCGCTACCAGCTCGTATGTTGACGTGAGTGCACCGGCGATATTCGAGGCACCTCGTTTCCACTGGTATGAAACATCCACGCCTGCCGGACTCCACGTCCCGGCTCGCGCGGTAAGGATCTTGCCCACCTGTGCAGTCCCTGAAATCGTGGGGACAGGGGTCGCCGTCATTATTCCCTCGACGACCGCGGACGTGTCGACACTCGTCATCGTTTCGGAAACATAACCGAGTTTCGTGGCCTCGACGCGGACTGAAATCCCCGTGTCTAGTTCATCGGCCGTCGGAGTAAATTGAGTTCCTGTTGCCCCGTCGATGTCTTGACCATCGCTCATCCATTGATATTCGAGGTTTACGGGTCGTGGAAGCCAGGTTCCTGCGGACACCGTCAATTGGCTGCCCACGCGGGCCACTCCGGTGATCGTAGGTATGGGTGTTGCGGCAAGAGTTCCGGGCTCAATCGCGTCGGTTTCGTCGGTGGTCGTAGTCGTGGCGTCGTAGCCGAGTTTGATTCCCGTCACCTCGGCAGAGATCACCGTTTCGGCATCTTCGCCAACAAGCGTGTATGACGATGCGGTAGCACCCGTAATTGGGTCGCCGTCACGCAACCACTGGTATTCGAAACGTGTCGGTGTCGGACTCCAGTCCCCAGGCGAAACCCTCAGTGTGTTGCCCACTGCCTCGACACCATCCAGCGTGGGTTTGACAGCGTCATCAAAACTAAGTGCCGCAACCTCGTCGGTCGAGGCACTAGTTCTCGAGGCGGATGTGTAGGCGGTGCGAGTCGCGGAAACAACCACCGATATGAGTTTTCCAGCATCAACGGGTTGCAATACATAAGTTTGAGAGGTTGCGCCAGTGATCGGAACAGCATTCCGACGCCACTGATAAACAAATCCGGAGGGCGTTGGTAGCCAGGTACCAGTTCGCGCGGTCAACGTCTCATTAACCGAGCTAATTCCCGTGATTGTCGGAACGGGTTGCGTTCCGAAAACTGCTGCGACAACGGCAGAGGTTGGCGCGCTGGTGCTGACGGCACTGACAAAACCAGCTTTGACCCCGGTCACAGTGAAGGTGAGCAATGCGGCCAAGTCCGCCGCCGCGACCCTGTAGGTCAATGAGGTAGCACCATCAATCGCCACGCCGTTGCGCTTCCATTGATAAACGCTGGAATCGACCGTTGGGGTCCACGATGGAACGCTAGCGGTGAGAACTTCATCGACCTTTGCTACGCCAGTGATGGTTGGCGCGGGCGTTGCCGAGAAAGTGCCCGACGCGACGGCCACCGAAGGGGCACTAGTTTGTGGTTCAGCCGAATAGCTTTCGCGAATGCCCGCCACGATTACACGGATGACGCCACCGGCGTCGGCGCTAGTGAGGACGTATGTCGACGAGGTTGCTCCCGTGATCGGCACACCCGTGCGTGTCCATTGATACGAGAACGTGGTTGGGGTAGGAGACCACGCTCCTGCCACCGCAGTGAGAGTCGATCCGACCTTGGCGGTTCCCGTGATCGTAGGGACTGGCTGCGCGTTGAATTTTGCGAGTAGGACTTCGTCTGTCGAGAGCGAATATGCGGATTCGTCGACAAACCCTTCTTTGTGCGCGGTCACTCCCAATGCGAATGTCGACCCCAAATCCTCTGACGTCAGAACGTAGTTGATTCCGATTGCGTCCTCGATTAATTCCCCGTCGCGATACCACTGGTAGTCGAACGCATCGGGGGTGTTGGTCCAGGTTCCGGTGGACCCTCTCAGAGTGCTACCGACACGCGTGGTTCCCGTAATTCTGGGAACAGTTATTGAGCCAATAATGCCCGCGCCCACGTTGGCAGGAGTTGCGGTTGTTCTTGTCCACGAGGTATACCCAACCCGCACCGCGGTGACGGTGACAGTGATGTCCAGCCATTGGTCCTCAAACGTTGGCACGTATGTAGCGGTGGTTGCCCCATCGATATCGATGCCTTCGCGCTTCCACTGATAGGTAATCGAGGTGGGAGTGGGGGAAAGCGTTCCGAAGTTCACAGACAGGGTTGCGCCAACCGAAGGATCTCCGACAATCACCGCGTTTGTTCCGCCGGTGAACGACAGGGCGGGGACGACAATGGTCTCGGAACTTGTTGTGGAGGCCGATGTCACTCCGTCGGCGGTTCCCGTCGCGGTGACCGAGAGCCGACTACCCGCGTCCGCGGGGGCCACGGTGTACTGCGCAGAAGTGGCTCCTGAAATCGCCGCGCCGCCCCGCTTCCACTGGTAGGTGATTACGGCGGTGGGACTCCACGCGGCCGTCGCAGCGGTCAGAACTTGACCAACGGCGACTGTCCCCGAGATTGTCGGAACAGTGGTCGACGTGAACGTTCCTGTAGTGATCGCACTTGTGGCCACACTGGTTTTGGAGGTTGACGAATACCCCGTCAGCACTGGTGTGACTCGAACAGAGATCACAAATCCACGATCTGCAGCGGTCAAACGGTAGGTCGACGCCGTTGCACTGGAGATTGCGGTGCCGTTTCGAAGCCATGTATACGTGAAGCTTGTCGGAGTGGGAGTCCATACGGATGTGTTGGCGGTGAGAAGCTGCCCGACCGCACTGACCCCGCTGATTGTCGGGATGGGCTTCACTGTGTACACGCCTGACAACACCGCAGACGTCGGCTGGCTCACGCGAACGATGGGGATGTAGTTCGTGAGATTCGGAGTAATTCGGACCGATATCGTCCTCCCTGCGTCGTCACCAACAAGTTCGTATTCTTCCGAAGTGGCCTCGTTGATTGCGACGCCGTTTCGGAGCCATTGATAGTCGAATGAATCCGGTGCCGGTGTCCATTCCGTTGAACTCGCGACCAGTGTCTTGCCAACCTGGGGGATTCCAGCGATGCTCGGACGTGGGCTGACGCTGTACCGCAAAACTTCGCTTGCCGTGACGGGTTCCGAGGTCAACGTCAGGTCGTTGAATCCCAATGACGTCGCCGTAACCTCGACGGTGATTTCTGCCAGCGAATCCTCTGCTGCGACGGTGTAGGAATCTTCCGTCTCGTCGACGATTGCGACACCGTTTCGATACCACTGGTAGGTCAGTGAGTTGGGGGTGGGCGCAAATACGTCGCTGAGGGCAGTCAACGTCGAATCGAGATCGGGTGTTCCATCAATCGTGGGCAAACCCGAGGTCTCAAAATCCATGAACGGAATCGATGTTGCGTCCGACGTGGCAACGGTTTGGTTGTAGCCAGCGAGGATTGCTGTGACGCGAACGGTGATATCCGTGCCCATATCCTCGGCCGTGAGGGTGTAGGTCTCTTCGGTCGCCTCGGCAATAGCGACACCGCCGCGGCGCCATTGGTACCGATACGACTCTGGTTCGGGCGTCCAGGCACCCGGATCGACGGTCAAAACATCATCGATGGCAAGGGTTCCGCTGATCGACGGCGTTCCCACGACATCGAAGCTCGCCGCGGTGATGGTTGAGGTCTTTGCGCTGGTGCGAGACGCGGCTGTGTAGCCGGCTTTGCTTCCTTGAACAGTGACACTGATGGTTGCGTTGAGGTCGTCGGCGGTCAATTCATATGACGCCTCATTGTCGCCGATGTCCGTCGTGACCAGACCGACGTGTCGATGCCATTGGTAGATGTATTCCTCTTCCGGCGCCGGGTCCCAGCCAGAGACACTCGCTGTCAGGATCGACGCGACCTTGGTGATTCCCGAGATCGTCGGCAATGTCGTGGTCGCAAAGGCGGCCTTGGTTATGGCTGCGGTTTGGCTACTTGTCGCGGACGTCGGCGTGTATCCGGTTTTCGTTCCTTCGACGGTGACGCTGATGGTTGCGTTGATGTCATCGACCGTCAGTTCATATGACGCTTCATTGTCGCCGATGTCTGTCGTGACCGATTCAAAGGTTCGGTGCCACTGGTAGGAATAAGGCGCGTTGGGGGTGGGACTCCATCCGGACACGTTCGCGCTCAAGATCGAACCAAACACCTTGTTACCCGTAATGGTTGGAGCTGTCGTAGTGACAAATTCAGCCGTGGTGATTGCGTCGGTCTCGGCACTGGTTGCAGAGACCGGGGTGTATCCGGTCTTCGTTCCCTCGATGGTGACGCTGATGGTCGCACCAATGTCGTCGATCGTTAACACGTATTGGCGCGCCCGTGCGGTCGAAATATCGGTTGTGTCAGTGCCGATGGTTCGGTGCCACTGGTATGTGTAAGAGACCCCCGATGAGGGAGACCAATAGGGCACATGCGCTGTCAGAGTTGATCCGAATGCCGTTTCACCCAGAATTTGGGGGTCATATGTGTACGAGAACGTTGCGGCGGTAATTGTTTCGGTCTCGGCACTGGTTGCAGTGACAGGGGTGTATCCAGTCTTGGTTCCTTCGATGGTGACGCTGATGGTTGCACCAATGTCGTCGGTCGTTAATACGTATTGGCGCGCCCGGGCCGTCGAAATATCGGTTGTGTCAGTGCCGATGGTTCGGCGCCACTGATACGTATAGGACACACCTTCGGATGGGCTCCAGCCGGTTACCTCCGCAGTCAATGTCGATCCGAAAACGGTGTCGCCAGTGATGGTGGGGTCGGTCGTGGTGGCAAAAATCGTCGCGGCGATGGCCGTTGTTTGGACGCTTGTCCGGGAGACCGTGTTGTATCCCGCTTTAATCCCTTGGACAGTGACGCTGATGGTTTTACCAAAGTCAGCGGTGCCCAGCACATACGTCGCATCGGTCGCGTCGGAAATATCCGTGGTGACTGAATTGAAGGTTCGGTGCCACTGGTAGGTGAATTCTCCGTCCGGTGTGGGGCTCCATCCGGACACATTCGCGGTCAATGTCGAATCGACCGTTGTGGTTCCGGTGATCGTCGGGACCGTCGTGGTGATGAAGTTGGTCTTGGCGATGCTCGTCGTCTTGGCGCTGGTCGTTGAGACGGGCGTGTAACCGGCTTTGGTTCCTTCGACGGTAACGCTGATGGTCGCGTTAAGGTCATCGGCCGTCAGCACATAGGTCGAGTCAGTTGCCTCAACGATGTCCGTGGTGACGGTGTCGATGGTTCGGTGCCATTGGTACGTGTAGGGCACGTCCGGTGTGGGACTCCATCCGGACACACTGGCTGTCAATGTCGAGGCGACTGTTTTGGTTCCGGTGATGATCGGGACTGTCGTGGTGGCGAAGGTGGCGGCGGAAATGACCGCAGTATGGCCACTCGTCGCCGCACTGGCGTAGCCCGTCTTGACTCCGTCGACGGTCACGCTGATCGTCGCACCAATGTCCGACTCGGTGAGCACGTAGGTGTCGGACCTCGCCGCCAATTCAATATCTGTGGTCACCGCGTTAACGGTCCGTTTCCACTGGTAGCTGTACGAAACGCCGACCGAGGGGTTCCATCCCGACAGATTCGCAGTCAGGGTTGATCCAAAGATGGTGGTGCCGGTGATGGTCGGGGACGGTGAAGCCACGAAAAGGCGCGGAATGGCGAAGGGCAACGATGTTTCTGACGTCCACGGATAGTTGGAATGTACGGCCGTCGCGGTGACGGTGATGTCAGTCCCCGTGTCGTCAGCAGTCAGGGTATAGGTCGATCCATCTGCGTCTGGGATTGCGACTCCGTCGCGTTTCCACATAAAACCAAATCCATATTCAGGGGCGGGAACCCACGTGCCCGGGTCGGCTGTGAGAACCCCACCAATACGGGCCCGGCCAGTAATGATGGGAACTGACGTCGTGCTAAAAATACCCATCGGGGTGATCGAATTAGCAGTGAGAACACTCGCCGGGTCGTAGGTATCTGCACTTCCCGTAACCGTCGCGGTGATTGTCGCACCAATGTCGTCAGCGACAGTCACATACGTTCGAGATGTCGCATCGGCGATTGGAGACCCATTGCGTCGCCAAACATACGTGAAAGTGGTCTCGGCGGGAGTCCACTCGCCCTCGTTAATTGTCAGTGTGCTGCCGACTGGAGTGTCACCCGAGAGAGTCGGCGTACCCGCCGTGACCGGATCCGCCCACGCAGGAGTCGCCTGGACTGCGCCCGACAAGACCACCGCAATGGCAATGACCACTGCGAGAGTGCGGGACATCCAGGACTTAACTAACGACATACAACTCCTATGGCGTAGGTCAACGCGTAGCGGGAAAATCCCACCAATAAGAGCCTAATCCCGGATGTGTCTGACCGCCATTAGGCCTAGGACCTTTGAGCCCGATCAGCCACTTATCGAGATGCGCGACGGCGTCGAGCGAACAGCACGGCACCAGTCACGATTGACCCGATGCCCAATGCTAAGAACCCCGCGACCGTCTCAACCTCTAATCCAGTGAAAGCTATCGCGGTAATCTGCGCGGATTCGACTGTTGGGCTCGACCCACCAGATTTCGGATCAAGTTTCACTGAACCCTTGAGGACCGCGGCTTGTTCGACGCAGTCGTTAAGGTCATCGGTCGGGGTATACGAAATAGAGTCCCCAGGGTCAGAATCCGCCAAAAAGACGCCTTCGTCCGTGTCATATGAGACGTAATATCGTCCCTCAGACGAACGTGCGTAGACAAGACCGGTCGACGACCACCGCTCTGCTCCACCGAACGCTGGGTCGTCTGATCCAATCCACGACGACGTGTCACTGTCGTAACGCAGTTCGTCTCCGTTCGGATCGACAAGTTTCAGCGCCCACGGGAAATAGGGGTCACGCCCCTTCACCAATACAAGGCTGTTGTCACCGAGTGCCTCGTTTTCCCCTGATGCATCGCTGTAGGGGTCACCCAAGTTAGACAGGGTGAATTCCTCGAACACGCCTTCTTCGGTACACGACGGTAATGAGGGCGACGCGTTGCCGCTGACGGCAAAGCCATCGCCGAACGGCGCCGCAGTCGCGGAGAGCGGTGACGCGATTCCGCAGGAAACGGCGACTGCTGCCGCGCATAGCATTTGGAGGGACTTGTTCATCGAAGGGGGCTCTCTGTAGGGGTACGAAAATCCATTTAATGTTAGCAAATGAATTGGGTTTTGTTAATTATTTTGGTAACATTTTAGAAAATTTCAACGACTTCTGATGTCAATTATTCCCCTTCGAGTGAGGTTCCACATGTTTTCTCGCAAGATTTTCAACGCCATCGACCTCGGAAAGACCGGGTCGGTCATGATGATGAGGTCGGCCTTCGCTGTCGTGGCGGCGCTGGTCGCAACCCTGTTTGTTGCAGTTCCCGCGTCGTGGGCCAGCGTGTCGTTGTCATACGATTTCAATACCGCGGGGCAGGTCGACGCAAACTTCAACAAGTACGTATCGTTTGGCACGATTACACAAGCAACGTCTGGCGGAATCGGGAATACAGGCGCAATTAACCTCGGGCCGGCCAATGGGGTTTACGCAACCAAAAAGGGCTTCAGCATTGGGCCGGTGGGAAGCACCTACGTTTTCACTTCGTATTTGCAGAGCGTTGGTAATAGTGGTTACAGCGGTATGGGATTCACCGCAGCAGTGCCCTCCTCAGGTACAGCAGGGGGAGGAGGGGTGTTCCGCCCGAACGACGCGCTCGGGATGTCTGTACATGGTGGTGGATTCGTTTTTCATGACGGTGCAACCAATGCCAGCGGCGACTGGAACCAGACCGCACCGACTTTGGGCGTAAACACTGTTACTGCTTCGCCGATTTTCGACCTCCTCAACACCGGCTCGGCTGTCAAATGGTACAAGGTGGTTCTCACGGCGTCACGTGACTCTCTCACAACCTTCGATATGAATGTAAAAGTCTTCCCAACGGACGTTAATGGAAACACTCTTAACACCAGCGGAAGCGCCTCGACGTCCCCGTCAGCAGAATTCACGTTCAACGATCGAACGGCAACGAATCTCATTAATGCCCCCGTGATTTACGCCTATTTCAATTTCTCCGGAACACGCGTCTATAACTACGACAATTTCTCGGTCAATCTTGGTGGCGGTGCTTCCGTTATCGACCCAGGTTTCCCTGTTGTTGTTACCACCGGAGTTTCCGCGACAGGCGGAACGCTTTCGTTTGACGGTGATGTGACAGACGACGGCGGTCAAGCAATCACCGAACGCGGGTTCGTCTATGGGTCCACCACGGGTCCGACGACGAGTGACTCAAAAGTTACTCAAACCGGCACCACGGGAACATACTCGAAAGACGCGACGAGTATCGCCGACGGCAGATATTACGCTCGTGCCTACGCTACAAACTCGAATGGAACGAGCTACGGCGCTGAATTCCAAATCGTTGTCTCGGGCGGCGCGGGCACGGGTACTGTTCCCGACGCGGCAGACGATGGCGGTGGCGGTGGCGGTGGCGGTGGCGGTGGCGGTGGTGGGGGAAGCCCCGCTGATCCGCCGACCGACGTCACGGTAACGCCTGGCAACGGCTCAGCAACTGTCGAGTGGACTCCCGCCTCCGGCGGCACCGGAGGAGAGGCGACTTCCTACACCGTGACGGACGAGTCCGGCCTGCACTCGTGCACGGCCACCGCGCCAGCGACAAGCTGCGAGGTTACTGGTCTGACCAATGGTTATCCCTATGTATTCCACGTCGTTGCGAACAACGAAGCGGGTGACTCAGAGGATTCCGCACGAACGCCGGCAGTTGTTCCGACAGCGCCGTACTCAGGAAACACTCTCACCATCTACTTCACGTCGATTTCACCGAAAGTGAGTGCTTTCAACCAATCTCTCATCGACGACTTCATGATTGATCACAATTTCAAGTCGGTGAAATGCACCGGATCGACTCAAGGTCTCGAAACAATCGTCTGGTTGGCGAGGTCACGTGCGGTTACCGCGTGTAACTACGCAAAGTCCGTCAAGAAGGCCAAGACGTCTGCCCTGATTTCGACGAACAAGGGTGTTCCCGCGCCACTTCGGGCGGTTGTCCTGGTCGGTAAATAGGCACTTAAAGGGTGCGGGGCCAAGCAAATGCTAGGCCCCGCGCTCTTAGGTCCCACAATTAGGCAGGAATGTCCTTTTCACTGAAGTCCATCACCGGCGCCGGCTTGGTAAAGAACTTCGTGAGGAACGCCAGAATCACAATTCCCGCGGCCATCCAGTAGAGGCCGAGCATGAATGCTCCGGGTGCGAGTGACGTCCAAAGCCAGATTGTCAACGCGAATCCGAGCAACGGCAAGACACCGTGGCTGAACACGTTGGATTCGGCTGAACGCTTGCCACCCTTGGGAAACAGGTAGTGCTTGATGACCGCGAGGTTCACGATTGAGAACGCGAAGAGCGCCCCGAACGAAACCATGTTGAAGACGTCGGCGAGCGAAAGGAACAATCCAGCGAGCGACACAACCGACACCGCGATTGAAGCGATGTACGGGGTACGCGCTGTGGACAACTTGCCAAATACCGACGGCAGAACGCGGTCGCGTCCCATCGCGTAGAGCAGTCGCGAAATCGAAATCTGCGACGCGATACCCGAGCCGAAAGCGCCGATGATGTAGACGCACGTGAAGACATAGGCGAGAGTTTCGCCACCAATCTTCGTAAAGATCTCGGTACCGGCGGTATCAATGCTTGCGAAAGCGGCAACGTCAGTCCAAACGAGCGCACCCACCCACGACACAACGATGAAGATTGCTCCACCGATGAGTGCAGTGAGGAGAATCGCGCGTGGGATGTCGCGGCGAGGCTTGTTCGATTCCTCTGACATGGTCGAGACAGCGTCGAATCCCAGGAATGATAGCGCGAGCACGGCGGCACCCGAGTACACGCCGGCAAGGTCACCTGCAGGGTTGAACGGGTCGAATGCCGACGATGTCGACGGTTCACTGGCGAGGTTCATGGCGCCACCGACCACAAACGCCACGACAATGCCGAGCGAAATGAGAACGATGATGATGTTGGCGCGAGCGGCCATCGTGATGCCAACGAGGTTGAGCGATAACGTGATCGCAATCGCGATAACGATTAGCACCTGCGCGGGAACTGAGGGGAACAGCAAATTCGCGTAGATGCCAATGACCATGAAGTTCACCATCGGCAGGAAAAGGTAGTCCAGCAACAATGTCCATCCAGCGAGGAAACCTGCCGATCCGCCGAATGTCTGCTGAACATAGGCGTATGCGCTTCCCGCAACAGGGATAGCCCGTGACATCTGGCCGTACGAGAGTGCGGTGAACAACATCGCGACAGTCGCGATGATGTAAGCAAGCGGGAGTCGGTTGTCCGACATGGTGCTGACCAGACCATAGGTCGTAAAGACAGTTATGGGCGCAAGGTATGCAAGCCCAAAGAAGACCAGCTGCCTGACGCTCAATGTTCTGTTGAGCTTGGTGGGTGCTGCGGTTGCCACGATTTCTCCTTTGAATGTGGGTGTAACGCGTCGACTGGTTAGCCGTAACGTTTTCCGTCAACCCATGTGGCAAGCACACGGACTGACGGAAGTTTATGAGGTTCAATGTCGAGCGGATTAGCGCTCAGTTCGATGAAATCAGCAATCGACCCGGGCTTCAGAGTCCCGGATTCGTCGGCAAAAGCTTGGTGGGCCATCGCGGCGGTATACGCCCACAGCCCCTGGGCAGGACTCACGCGTTGGCTGGGTTCCCAACCACCTTCTGGAACACCGTCCGTGGTTTCGCGGGTTATTCCCACCTCGAGTCCAGAACGCCAATCGGGTGTCGTGACCGGCCAGTCCGATCCAAATGTTACATAGGCACCTGATTCGATGACATCAACAATTCTGTATTGGTGGGCACTGCGAGGTCCAATGCGGGGTAGCGTCAGTTCGGTCATCAGCGGATCCATTTGAGCCCAATATGGTTCGAAGTTTGCGATGACGCCGAGTTGAGCAAATCGTCCGAGGTCTGACGGTTCGAGAATTTGGACGTGCGCGATGACTCCTCGTCGGTCGCGCGGCCCGTTTACCCGCTCCACTTCTTCGAATGCGTTGAGAGCGAGACGGTTACCCATGTCGCCGATAGCGTGGATGTGGAGTTGGAATCCGAGGCGGTCAAATTCAATCGCCGCCGCCGTCAGTTCTTCTTGGGTCCAGTTCGCGATTCCACGATCGTCTTGTTCGACACGGTCGGTGTAGGGGTCAATCATCGCCGCCGTGTGGTTTTCGACGACTCCGTCGGCAAAGAACTTGACGGTGTTGCACGTCACGAGTGGATGATCTGCCTCTCGAATCCGATTGCGGTCGCGCGGGAAGGATTCGACTTGTGGGCGCCACGCTGTTGGTTCGGCACGAAGCGCAAGATTGAATCGGTTTCGGATAAAGCCCTGTGCTGCCGCTTGGAGATAACCGTCGACATGCTGCGGGTCGACCCACGCGTCTTGAACCCACGTGACCCCAAGTTCAATGAAATGGTCTGAGGCCTTCTTCAGGGCAAGGGCAAGTCGCTCGGAATCGTCCGCGGGCATCACGGCCTTCACGAGGTCGATTGCACCGTATTCCTGAAGTGTTCCCATCGGAGTTCCGTCCGAGCGACGAATGATGCGCCCGAGTTCAGGTTCCGGAGTTTCGCTGGTAATCCCCGCCCGCCGCAGTGCTTCGCTGTTCACCCAGACTGTGTGGTAATCCCATGCGTTGAGCACGACGGGGCGGTCGATTGAGTCGAGCCACGTCGCGTCAAACAATCCTCCGGGAATGATGCTGGAATCGTAGGAGCCCCCAACAATCCACTCGATGTCTGGGTTTGCGTCCGCGAACTGTTTGACGCTTGTCGCTATGTCTTCCGGCGTGCGCCCAGAACGAATTTCCGGTCCAAGCAGTTCAAGTCCGGCAAAGATCGGATGTGCGTGACCGTCACCCACGCCCGGGATAATCGTGCGCCCAGTTGCGTCAATGAGTGTCGAGTCAGGGAGGTCGACCATTGCCCTTGCGTCGTCACCGACTGCAATGATTCGGTTGCCATCGATCGCTATCGCGTCGCTCGTTTCCACCCGACCATGCTGGTCCGCCGACAGAATGACCAGGGCATCGGTGATGACGGTCGTGGCCACATTGCCTCCAAGCTTTATTGACGGTTCAGCGATAACGTAGCCGAGTCGCTGTGCTGTTGCAACTCCCTGTGTCGCTGGAAATCCCCGCCTGATAAACTCCGATTGGGCTGAAACTCTAGCCCGCCGCCCTCGTAGCTCAGCGGATAGAGCAGGAGCCTTCTAATCTCTTGGTCGCAGGTTCGACTCCTGCCGAGGGCACCATTAAGCTTCGAATTATCAAAGATTCAAACCATGAATCCGAATCACAAACCGAGAGGTAGAAGCCCATTTCTAGCAAGAGCACGGGGATAAACAATTGGTCGCGACGTTCTGGACCCCTGAGCCTCGCATCACGGTTTTTCTACGCGAGGTCGAACCTATTTACCGCGTTGGTGGCCACCGCTGTTTTTGCCGCCTACCTTGTCGTTGTCCTAACCGGCAAGGGGTCGGCTTTTGCAGTGGCAGACAGCAGTGTTAGGTCGCTCGGAACGTCGCTGGGTTACGGTCAGGCCGAGATTGCTGCCTTCTTTGCGGAACGTTCTGATCAGATGATTCTGTCCTATGTCGAATTTAATCAGGTTTGGGACACCCTCTTTGGGTTGATCTACGGGGTTATGTATGTTGTGTGGGTCTCGGTGTTGTTCAAGCCGTATTCACAGAGGGTTGGGATTCTGAATCTGCTCCCATTTGGCCAGGTTTTGTTTGATTGGGTGGAGAACTTCGCCCTTTCCGCGCTGTCCAGCCAATACCTTGCAGACGGCACGATGTCGTCGTCAGTGGCTCTACTCACCTCAACATCGTCGGCAATCAAATGGGGATTCTCACTTCTGGTCTATGTCGCCATTCTCGTTGGAATTGTCATGCGGACAATGGGCGCATTCAAGCGGCGAACCAAGCGCTAGAACTTAGTTGGCCAAGGGCGGCGCGGCCGTCTAATCTCGTTGCCGCAGGTTCGACTCCTGCCGAGGGCACGCCACCTGCAACAATGCGCGTGGGATAATGTTTCTCCTATGTCAGTGAGATACCGAAACTTCCAACCCGTCGATACCGACGCGCTATTGGTTCTGTGGGAAAAAGCTCGTGGTGCCGGTTTTGAGCCCGTCTACTCGCTGGCTGAGGTTTTGGCGTCCTGCAGCGCAGACCATGCAATCGTGGCCTACGAAGATCATGCGATTCTCGGTATTGCGGTGGGCCGGGTCGCTCACGAACAAGGCTGGGTCGTTCTGCTCGCGGTTGACGACAGCCACCGCGGCAAGGGAATCGGCGGGCGCCTGTTGGGCGAACTCGAAATCGACATGGCAAAGTCGGGAATCACGAAACTCTCGATGCTGGTCTCAGATAACGGCCAATCCGGAGTCCTGGAAAAGTCAGGGTTTCAAAACTTCAAGCACCTCAAATACTTTGAGCGAGAGGTTTCGGTCAGCGAACGTGAGCGTGAGCTGCTGAACAATTTGGGCGGACGAGTTCTGGCACGGGACCTGTGGGACAAAATCGCCGGGATGAAGAACGAAAAAGAGTTGCTCGAACGCAGGCTCGTCCTGCCACTCGCCGACTCGAAGTTGGCGGAAGAGTTTGGGGTAGAACCTCCCCGAGCGATTGTGCTGTTCGGCCCTCCGGGAACGGGCAAGACGACCTTTGCTAAGGCCGTGGCATCCCGGCTCGACTGGCCTTTCATTGAGTTCTTCCCTTCGCGATTGGGCGAAGACACGAACGGGGTGGCCGGCGGACTACGAGACGTGTTCACGGCCGTCAATGAACTCGAAAACGTGGTTGTGTTCATCGATGAGGTTGAAGAGATCGCATCGAAGCGCAAAGGCGATCCGCCGTCTCCTACTCAGGGTGTGACGAACGAACTTCTCAAACTGATTCCGAATTTTAGGGAAAAGCCCGGACGCCTTTTGGTGGTCGCCACGAACTACATCCGAGCCCTGGATGACGCTTTTCTGCGACACGGACGGTTTGACTACGTCATTCCTATCGGATTGCCAGATGCCGAAGCCCGCCACTCAATTTGGGCCCGCTACATCCCGAGCTCGGCCGAAGGCACGATTGACCTCGACGAGTTGGTTGTGCGATCAGCCGGATTCTCGCCGGCAGACATCGAATACGCCGCGCGGAAAGCATCCCAGCGGGCACTGGAACAGTCTGTTTACGAAAGCAAGGGTAAGGCAAAAGATTCCGCCACAACAAAGACAGAGCACTATTTGTGGGCAATCGGAGACACGCGACAAACCGTGAGCGATGAGGCAATCGAAGAGTTCGAGCAAGACATCGAGAGGCTTGGCCGACTCTAGCCGAGCAGGACGTCAGTCCAACCGAGAGCGCGTTATGGTTTGGGTGGAAGCGGCTTTCCTGGCTGCGGTTCGCCAGGCTTTTCGCCTTCGCCTTCGCCCCCACCAATTCCTAAGTTGGCACCGCCCTCTTCCACGGACGTCACGAACAGATCAATCGGTTTCTGAACCTGAGTGCTGATGTTTCTCGGCGATTGGAGCGCAAGTATGTTCACGACGATGAGAAGCACGATCACGCCAGAGGACAGCGCGTAAAAGTACTTTATCCACTTGATACGTGACGGTGGATAGATTGCGATGCCGAAGAGCGCGAGTAGGGACGATGCAACAAGCAGCATTATGAGCGTGGCGGGGAGGTTGGGCAATGTAACCGTGAGGCGCGATTTCCGAGCGTCCTTTAGTGCTTCTAAATGCGTGTATAGGTTGTCAATTTGATGTTCTGTCAACGATGCCGTTTCTGCGATCGTGACAACGTCGGCTTCAATCACGGCGAGTTGAACCTGTGCTTCGCGGGTCGGTCCCACCGTTCCGATTGCCCCAATTTCATTATTTTTTACTGCGAGTGCGTATTCGACGAGAGCGTCGGCCACTAGTTCTCCGCGCGGATCACCAATGCTGCCGAAGTCCTCTGCCAGGGAAGTTGCCGAGGTGAATTCATTGGTAATCGAGGCGGCAAAACGAGTTTGGTTATCCCACGACGTGACGACGGCAAACGCGCCGACAAAAATGAACGCTCCGGACACGATCGCCAATGCTTCCTTACCCAAATCGGCTGATCTGGTGTCGTCCTCACGACGAGCGCTGATCCACATTCCAAGCGCGATAACGATTGCGATCGGAACGGCAACCAGCGCGGCGATGAGCCAAATCGGGAGATCAAGGAACGCCTCGAGGGCACTGAGATTTGTCTGCACTGCAAAAGTATAGCGAGACCAGGTTGCCGGTTACGTCGCCCGAAGCCGCAATTAGCCGAAGTTCTTTGGGTGAGGTTGGGTTGTTCCGAGGCGTTCCGGATCAGAGAGAGTTTTTTGAATTTTCTTGGACCACACATAGACAAGTCACAGCAGATTGTAGGTATTGAATTTGTATCTTTGCGACATCGGCACAACCGGCCGACTACTCCACAAACGAAATGAGTTCTGATGCAACGTTCCCGAACCGCCACCGCAATTCTTGCGTCGGCGTTGTCTACCACCCTGGCTGTCGCCACATTCGTTGGCGGGTCAACCCCAGCTATCGCAGGAAAAGCACCGAACAATCAGCAACGCCCGCCAGCACCCGCGCCTCGATATTCTCTCAATGGCGAAGGCAACAATGTCACTAACCCTGAGTGGGGCTCTGTTTCTCGAGGCTTTATCCGTATGGCACCACAGAGCTACGCAGACGGAATTTCAGCGATGTCCGGAACAGATCGTCCGAGTGCCCGCGTCGTCTCGAACTCAATCAGCGACCAGACAGAGAGCATCATCAACAATCGCAACTTGACCGACATGGTGTACGTGTTTGGTCAATTTCTTGACCACGACATCACCCGAACGATCACCCAAACCGGTGACCGACAGCCCATCGCCGTCCCGACGGGCGACCCGCAATTTGACCCCGCGTCAACGGGAACCAAGACAATTCCGTTCACTCGGTCGAAGTTTGTGGCGAGTACGGGTGTGTCGAACACGAACCCCCGGCAGCAAAACAACTGGGTGACTGCATTCATCGACGGATCACAGGTCTATGGTTCGGACGTTGATCGCGCGAGGGCTCTTCGCACAATGAGCGGTGGGTTAATGAAGACGAGCGCTGGAAACATGTTGCCGTTCAATAGCCTCTTGCTCGAAAACGACAACGACGCCCACCAAGTGCCAGACGAGAATCTATTCTTGGCGGGGGATGTTCGCGCTAACGAGAATCCCGGCATCATCTCTCTACAGACGCTGTTCGTGCGGGAGCACAATCGCATCGCTGGTCAGATTGCCTTGGGTAACCCGCGACTAGATGATGAAGAGATTTATCAAAAGGCTCGTCAGACGGTCATCGCCGAGATGCAGTGGATTGTGTACAACGAGTACCTGCCCGCTTTGCTCGGGCCGACCGCCATGCCGAGCTATCGGGGTTACTCGCCCAAGGTGAACCCATCGATCTCTAACGAGTTCTCGACCGCCGCGTATCGCTTCGGTCACAGCATGCTTGACGATGAAGTGGGCCGACTCAACAACGACGGGACCGAAATCGATAGCGGTGCCCTGGAATTGGCGACATCGTTCTTCAATCCAACGGTATTTGACACATCATTGCCAAATCACGAAGGGGACATTGATGTGTTCATCAAGGCAGAGATCTCTGGGAAAGCGCAAGAAGTAGACGTCTACCTCAACGACGGCGTGCGGAACTTCTTGTTCGGCCCTCCCGGGGCCGGCGGCCTCGACTTGGCGGCACTCAACATCCAGCGCGGGCGTGACCACGGCCTCGCGGATTACAACAACATGAGGGCTGCGTACGGACTCCCTAAGGTCACTCAATTCAGCCAAATCACATCGGATGCAACGTTAGCTGCACAACTGGAAGACACGTACGGAGATGTCAACAGTGTTGATGCGTGGGTTGGAGGCCTGGCAGAAGACCACGTAGCCGGAGGCTCTCTCGGGCAACTGTTTACCAGAGTGATTGTCGATCAGTTCGCACGCCTTCGAAGCGGAGACAGGCTCTATTTCGAGGCGTCGATGAGCCGACCCGATGTCGCGGCAATCAAACGAACCTCGCTGGCATCAATCATCACAGCAAACACGGCACTGACCACCGTGCAACGAAATGTGTTTGTGACGAACGGCTAAATTCGCGGTGCTACAGCGCCTTGATGATGTCTTCGACGCGGTCCTTTGCGTCGCCGAACAGCATCAAGGCGTTGTCGCGGAAGAACAGAGGGTTTTGAACCCCTGCGTAACCGGAGCTCATCGACCGCTTGAACACGATGACGTTGCTGGCTTCCCAAACGTGGAGCACGGGCATGCCCGCGATGGGGCTGCCCGGATCCTCGGCAGCGGCGGGGTTGACCGTGTCGTTCGCTCCGATAACGAGCACAACAGAAGTGCTGGCGAAGTCGTCGTTCACTTCGTCCATTTCGAGAACGATGTCGTAGGGCACCTTCGCCTCGGCGAGCAGCACGTTCATGTGCCCGGGGAGTCGACCGGCGACGGGGTGGATGCCGAACCGCACGGTTATGCCCTTGGCGATCAACCGCTGCGTGAGCTCGGCGACCGGATACTGTGCTTGCGCAACCGCCATTCCATAACCGGGGGTGATGATGACAGTGTCGGCCGCGTTGAGCATCTCGGCAACGGCAGCAGCGTCAGTCTCGTGAATCTCGCCAGTTTCTTCCTCGCCGGCCGCTGCGGGCTTGGGAATCCCGAACCCTCCCGCGATCACGGAAATGAACGAACGATTCATGGCCTTACACATGATGTAGGACAGGTAGGCACCAGACGATCCAACCAAGGCCCCCGTGACAATAAGGAGGTCGTTGTTGAGGAGGAAGCCGGCTGCGGCTGCGGCCCAACCCGAATAGCTGTTGAGCATCGACACAACCACGGGCATGTCACCGCCACCAATAGATGCAACGAGGTGCCACCCGAGGAGAAGCGCGAGCACCGTGACGGCGACAAGCAACCACATCTCTGGAGTGACGATGTACCAGACCGTGAGACCCACGAATCCGACCAAAGCGCCAACGTTGAGCACATTTTTGCCGGGAAGCATCAATGGGCTGCTGGAGATGCGTGCCGAGAGCTTGAGGAAGGCAACGATTGAGCCGGTGAACGTGACGGCACCGATGAACACACCGATGAACACCTCGCCGTGGTGAATTCCGATGAAATCGGCGGGTACGTCATGCGAGTCAAGCGCTCCGTTCCACCCGACGAGCACGGCGGCCAGTCCCACGAAGCTGTGAAGAAGCGCGATCAACTCGGGCATTCCTGTCATCGCCACGACGCGCGCGCGCCATAGGCCGATTCCCGCACCAATGAGAATCACGATGACGAGAAGACTGAGCCCTAGCGTCGACTGTGCCGAACCCCACGAGTTGAGTGCGAGCGAGGCGATCGTGGCCGTCAAAGCCAGGACCATTCCCGCAATTCCAAAAGTGAGACCCGAACGCGACGTTTCGTGTTTGCTCAGGCCGGCAAGGCTCAAAATGAACATGAGCGCCGCAACAATATAGACGGCCGTGGTCAGCATGTCGATGTTCACTTGGTTCCACCTTTGCTAAACATCTTGAGCATTCGACGCGTCACGGCAAACCCACCAAAGATGTTGATTGATGCGAGAAGGACGCCAACCGCAGCCAAAACCTGAACCACGATGTTCGGCGATGCGAGCTGAGCGATTGCCCCGACCACAACAATTCCCGAAATCGCGTTTGTCACGCTCATCAGCGGGGTGTGGAGCGCGTGGTGAACCTTGCCGATTACGTAGAAACCGACTACTACCGACAGCATGAGCACGAGAAAGTGTTGGGGCAGAGGTGCAGGGGCGAAAGCGCAAATCGCGAGAACAACCGCGAGACCGACCCCCTTCAAGAGTCCCTTACGCAGAGGGGACATCACCTTTGCCTCGGGGGGCGTCGCTGGTTCGGCCGCCACTGCAGCCGGCGCCGCCGAAACCTGCACTGGAGGCGGTGGCCAGGTTACCTTGCCGTCCTGTACAACGGTGACTGCACGCTGCACGACGTCCTCAAAGTCGAGGGTTAGTTGCCCGTCTTTTTCTGAAGTCACGAGTTTCAGCAGGTTAAGCATGTTGGTGCCGAACAGCTGTGACGCTTGCTGAGGCAGACGGCCCGGCAGGTCGGTGTAACCAAGAATGACGACACCGTTGTCGGTGACAACTCGTTTGCCGGCTTGTGAGCCAGCAACGTTGCCGCCCATTCCGGCGGCCATGTCCACAATGACACTCCCAGGTTTCATGCTCGCCACATCTGCGGCGGTCAACAGCTTGGGAGCCGGTCGTCCAGGGATGAGCGCGGTGGTAATAATTATGTCGACATCTCGGGCCTGCTCGGAATAGATCTCGGCAGCACGGCGGTCGTAGGCTTCGCTGGTTGCTTTGGCGTAACCGTCGGTCGACGCCATTTTCTCGTCAACTTCAACCGCAACGTATTCGCCGCCGATCGACTTGACCTGGTCTGCTACCTCGGGGCGAGGGTCGGTCGCGCGAACGATTGCACCCATGCTCGACGCGGTACCAATGGCGGCAAGTCCAGCAACTCCCGCACCCGCAACAAGCACCTTCGCCGGCGGCACTTTGCCGGCAGCTGTTACTTGTCCCGTAAAAAGACGACCGAATTCATAGGCGGATTCGATGACCGCGCGGTAACCACCAAGGTTCGCCATCGAGCTCAATACGTCCATCGATTGAGCACGGGAAATTCGGGGAACCGCATCGAGGGCAATTGCGGTGAGCCCACGCTTTGCGAGAGCTGCAAGAAGTTCTGGTCGAAGCCCCGGCGCCATGACGCCAATCACGGTTGTCCCAGGAGCCATGCTGGCAATCTCTGCATCCGTGGGGGCGTTGACCTTCATCACGATCTCCGACGCCCACGTCTTCTTTTTGTCAGCAAGAGTCGCTCCAGCGGTCTTGTATTGGGAGTCGGGGAACGACGACGCCGCGCCAGCACCCCGCTCGACGACAACGTCATAACCCAAGGTCAGTAACTTTGCGACAGTGTCCGGAGTCGCCGCGACTCGAGTCTCACCAGCGCCTTCTTTGACGATTCCCAGACGAGCCATATGTGCAACCTTCCCACTATCTGCCACACGGTGTGGCTACCCCGAACGGGTCTCTTCACTAAGAGCGTCGCTTTCGGCAGTCCCCAAATTCTATCCAGTTGCGCTCGCTCGCGGTTAACAACCCACGCGCTCTGCACCGGCGTTGGCGTTCGGGATTCGATGCCTACCCAAACCCGCGCGTTGACACATAAACTCGTCGCATGCGACAAATTCTCGGCCTCACTCGGTATGCGGTGATTGTTCCCGCGATTGCCTCCATAATCGGCGCACTGCTCCTCATGGCCCAGGGGTCAATCGAGATGGTTGTTGTTGTCTACGAGTCGATCACGAGCCATGCCTATCTCAAAGACACTGTTGTCGATGTTCTGACCGCCGTGGACGCAATCCTGTTGGGAACGGTCCTGCTCGTTATCGGGTACGGGCTTTACGAGTTGTTCGTCGACCCCGATCTCACTGTTCCCGATTGGTTGCAGGTCAGGGACCTAGACGACCTCAAGTCGAAACTGATTGGTGTCGTCGTCGCCATCATCGCGGTGGTTTTTGTCGGAGTCTTCGTTGACGCGAATCGGGCAGATGAAGTCGTAGCCTATGGTCTTGGGGCGGGTGCACTAGTAGCGGGCCTCGCACTTTTCGCTCTGGCGACACGGAAGAGCGACAAGCCCAGCGACAAAACAAAGTAGTAGATCCGAGCCGGGGACTGCGGTCTAGTCGAGAAGACCTTCGGACACGAGCCATTCGCGGGCGATGACCGCGGCCGACAATTTCTCGTCAACACTTCGGACGTTGAGTGCGACCAGATCCTCAGCGCTCATCGCTGCAGAAACAGCATCAATCAGCGCACGCGCATCCGCGTTCACCGCTTCCGACGCAATCGGCACAACGTTCGACGCGAGGAACAATCCGAGCGGGTCGGAGAGGGTTACCAGTCCGAGCTGCTGAATTCGCGGGTCCGCGCTGTACACGTTCGCCATGTCGACGATGCCGGCGACGAGCGATTCAACGGTCGTGTCTCCGGTTGCCTCGAATGTGACCGTCACACCATACATTGCGAGCAAACCGGTCGGGCCGTATGGGCGTTCAGCGAGTTCAGGCGCGCCACCGAGAGTTATGTCCGTGAGTGTTGCTAGGTCGGCAATGGACTCGAGGCCGTTCGCGGACGCAAATTCCTGTGTCACGTTGTATGAATCTTGGTCGCTTGCGGGCGACATGGCGAGGGCGGTCAGGCCTTCGGGCAACGCTGTGGAGAGGGCCGCATAGACGTCCTCCGCAGCGGTTTCCGTGGCGGTCGGGACAAAGAACTGCAAAAGGTTGCCGGTGTATTCCGGGAACAGGTCGATTTCGCCGGCGACAATTGCGGGGACATACACGTCACGCTGTCCGAGCGAGAATTTACGCTCAACGGTAAATCCGGCGTCCTCAAGGACAAGCGCATAAGCCTCTGCCACGATCTCATTCGAATAGTAAGCCTGCGAGCCAATCACGATGGGCTCGCTCGATGGGACAGCGCTCGGGGCGCACCCTGCGACGCCGAGGGTTAAACCAATACTGGCCGCAACGGCGGCGATTCGCGTGAGTTTCATGACTTCTCCAAAGGTGTAGATTGACCCAATCTAGCCCCTGCGAAACGTTGAACCAAACCGATGACACGATCACCCGCAACGGTGATCATGATGATGACAAGTGAACTCGCCGTCACCTGGGGAAAGTTGCGCAGAGCCAAACCTTGAATGATTCCGAACCCGACACCTCCGAGTCCGACCAGGGGTGCGAGTACAACGGTGGAGACCACCTGGATGTACGCGATTCGAAATCCACCGATGATCGACGCCGCGGCTAGCGGAAGCTCCACGTGTCGCACCAGTTGCCAGGTGGTCATGCCCTGAGCTGTCGCGGAATCTCGAATCCAGGCCGGAATGGTTGTCACACCCGAGTAAGCGCCGGCGAGTAGTGGAGGTAAGGCGATGGCCGAAAGTGCGAGGACGACTGATAACTCCCGCAATTGAACGCCCGTTGCAAGGACTAGCGCGAACAACAATCCCATGGTGGGAATGGCCCGCGAGAACGAGCCGAGCCCGACCACAAAGAATTCGCCTCGGCCGTAGTGCCCGATTGCGACACCAATCGGAACCGCGACAATTGACGCGAGAGCAATTGCCAGCAGGGTCAGTGTGAGGTGCTCTGCGACGAGGTTCCACAAGCCATAGCGACCTGCCCAATTCTCTGGGTCCGAAAACCACGCGCCTAGTGCAGTGAAATCAAACATTGTCGACCTTGACAAAACGCCAGCGTGTCATCAGGCGACCGACGAGCCACAGACCGACGTCGAGTGTGAGAGCAATGACGCAAACTGCGAGGATCCCCGTAATTATCTCCTCGGGAATTTTTCGCTGGAAACCGTCGATGAAGAGGTAGCCAAGGTTGCGAACACCCACGACCGCCCCGATCGAGGCGATGGAAATGGTGCTGGCGGCGGCCACTCTTAGTCCGGCGATGAGGCCGGGCACCGCCATCGGGAGTTCAACATGGACGAAGACCTGCCACGGGTTCATTCCCATGGACTCCGCGTTGGTCACGGTCGGTCGCGGGACCTGCGTGAACGAATCGTGTGCTGAGAAATACATCGAGGCGATGACATAGATGGTCAAGGCGATAACGACGTTCGTCGGACCGGTGAAGTCGGTTCCGATGAGGACTGGAAGTGTGACGAACAAGGCAAGAGACGGAATCGCGTAGATCGCCCCCAGAACTCCGCGTGTGGGGTTCACCCATCGAGGCGGTGTGATTCGGGCGGATACGACGGCCAGGAAAGCGCCGACCACAATCGGAACAACGGAAACGCTCAGATGCGTGGCGGCCAAGCCCGTAATGAAAGTCCAGTTGGCGAAGAACCACTCCATTAGACGCCAAGTAGCTTTCGAACAAAGTCGTTAGCGGGCTGTGACCCGAGTTCGGCAGGTAGCCCGGCCTGTTCAATGTGCCCGCCGTTCGATAGAACCACTAACTGATCGGCAATTTTCATCGCTTCATGGCGATCGTGTGTGACAAACATGATGGTGAGGCCGAGTTCGCGCTGGATTCGACACAACTCGTCTTGCAGTTCCTCACGCACAATCGGGTCGACCGCGCCGAACGGCTCATCCATGAGCAGAATGTTGGGTTTGATTGCGAGGGCTCGAGCGACACCGACTCGTTGTTGTTGACCGCCCGACAGTTGTTGGGGGTATCTGCTGAAGAATTGCTCGTCAATGCCAACCATCGTCAGCATTTCGGTTGCGTTAGCCTCAGCGACGTCTGTCGGCTGTCCGGCGATACGCGCGATGAGCGTCACGTTGTCGATAACCGTTTTGTGGGGGAGGAGCCCCACTTCTTGCATGACATAGCCGACTGTACGCCGCAGCGTGACCGCATCGAGGCCGGCAACATCGAGTCCATCGATCGACACAGACCCCGAGGTCGGCGTCACCATTTTGTTGACCATCCGGAGCGCCGTAGTTTTTCCTGACCCAGAAAGCCCCATCAACACCGTTATTTTTGCGGTTAGAACAGTCAAGGAAAAATTGTTCAGCGCGGTGGTGCCACCGTACTTTTTTGACACGCGGTCGAATTCAATCACGTGGAAGATCCGCTACGTTAGTCAGGCTGCGCTGACCGTGACACCACGCCAGAACGCCACATAATTGGCGATTTCTTTGGCGGCATCCTTGGGGTCGCGGTAGACCCACACCGCATCGGTGTTGACGTCGCCATTCACGTTCAGAGAGTAGTAGTTGGCGAGGCCCTTCCACGAGCAGGTCGATGTGGTGTCCGAGTCGACGAGGAGCTGGGCGTCGACGCTGTCCATCGGGAAATACTGGTTGCCTTCAATCTCGATCGTCTTGTCTGATTGTGCAATGACTGCACCGTTCCATGTTGCTACGTACATTGTTGCCTCCTTGGCATTGGTTTGGGACCCTGACCGGAAAAATAAAAAACGCTATTTCGGCAAGTTCGATTCGATTGCGTCAATGATTGCGGGGTCCGTCGGAACTGTCGTAGGTCGGAAACGGAAGACTCGCAGGTCTGGCGTGACAACGAACTTTTCAAAATTCCAGCGGATGTTACCCGCGCTGCCTCGTTCGTCTTTCGTCTTTGTCAGCTCGGCGTAGAGCGGGGACCGAGTCTTGCCATTGACTTTTACGGCATCAAAAATCGGGAAGGTGATACCCCACTTGGTTGAACAGTATTCGGCAATGGCCTCGTTCGACGACAGCTCTTGGAAGAACTGATTCGACGGGAACCCCAGAACAACGAAACCGCGGGGACCGTATTTCTGTTGAAGAGCCTCGAGGTCGGCATATTGCGGAGACAGCCCACAACGCGAGGCGACATTGACGATGAGCAAGACCTTCCCGGCGTGTTCACGCAATGTGGTCTCTTTGCCGTCGGCGGTGAGGACGGGGATGTCAAGCAGTGAATCGGTCATCGGGGTTCCTTTTATCGAGCGTTCTCGGTGGTGTCGAGTGCTAGGTCGGTTTCTACGGCGCGATTATCGCGCGCCGACTGGGCCAGAACTACACCTGCTAGAACAATACCCGCGCCTACCAGTTGCACAAGATTAAGTGTTTCTCCGAGGATGAGCCAGGCCGCGAGAAACGCGAAAAGCACTTCGCTCGTCGCGACAATTCCCGATCTGGTGGCCTTGAGTATACCGATCGACCATAATCCGAGGGTGAACGTCGTGAATGTGCCGAGCACCACAATGAACACCAAGAGGAACCATGCTGGGCCCGCAATTCCGTCGGCATCCCCCGAGAAGGGAACAACGCGAGCGAAGATGGAGGGGTCGACTGTCCACCAGCCGCTGAACAACGCCCAGAAAACGCTCGCAACTGCCATGCCCCAGAAGCCGACGGCCATCGGGTGTCGAACCCCTGTCTGGCGCTCGCCGAGGACAAAGTAGGTCGTGAGAGAAGCGGAAGCAGCGAGCGCCCACAGCACGCCCTCGACGTTGAGGGTTGAATTCCAGACTTCGGCTACGGTTGCGAGACCGATCAGGACAGACGCGATGGACACCCAGATTCGCGACTTCACATGCTCGCGGAAAAAGAAGTGTGCGATGAGCGCGACGAAAAGCACCGCCGTGTATTCCAACAACAAGGCGATGCCGATGGGAAGCAGATAAACGGCTTCCGCGTAGGTCGCTTGCAACATTGCGACACCAATCACGCCCATGGCGATGAGGGGCAGGATTTGTTTGCGAGTGATTCGAAGGGCGTTGGGGTCTCGAATGAGCAGAACTGCACCCATCAGCACCGCAGCCCCGACGACGCGCAGGAAGGTGACCTGAAACCCATCGATTCCCGTACCGTCCATCAAGAGTTTGATCACCACACCGTTTACGCCAAAAATGAAGGCGGCGACCGTTGCGGCGATGTATCCGACGAGTGCGCGTGGTTTGGCTACAGCCACGAATCAACCAGTTGGTGGATTGCGTGTGGATCTATTGCAGCGAGTTCCTCGGCGGTCAGCGGTTCTGCGTGGGCCGCTTTCAACGAATCTTCCAGTTGCGCGACGCTACTTGCGCCGATGAGTGCGCTCGTTACTCCAGGGTGGCGCATCGTCCAGGTCAATGCCATCTGAGCGAGAGTCTGCCCGCGCCCGAGGGCGATGTCGTTGAGTGCCCGCGCGTGCTCGAGATACGTGTCGTTGATGCGCTTTTCGTCAATCCAGTTCGCGGTGCGCACTCGTGAGTCGGACGGAATTCCGTTCAGATAACGATCGGTTGCGAGGCCCTGTGCAAGCGGCGAGTAAACGATTCCGCCGACTCCGAGTTCGACCAAGGCATCGAACAAGCCACCTTCCGGTCGACGATCGAACAGGTTGTATCGCGGTTGGTGAATGAGAAGAGTGACGCCCATGTCTTTGAGAATCGTGTACGCACGGCGAGTTTGTTCCTCGTCGTAATTCGAGATTCCGACATACAACGCTTTGCCCGAGTGAATCGCGTGCGCGAGGGCCCCCATCGTCTCTTCCAACGGGGTGTCGGGGTCGAATCGGTGTGAATAAAAGATGTCGACGTAGTCGAGACCCATCCGAGAAAGGCTCTGATCGAGCGAGGACAGAAGGTACTTGCGCGAACCCCACTCGCCATAGGGACCTTCCCACATGTCAAAGCCGGCCTTAGACGAAATGATGAGCTCGTCTCGATAGGGGTTTAGGTCGCTCGCGAGGATTTCGCCAAAATTCCGCTCGGCCGAGCCGGGAGGCGGACCGTAGTTGTTCGCTAGATCGATATGAGTGACGCCGAGGTCGAACGCGCGAAGCACGATGTCGCGCTGAACCGATCGGTCTCGATCGTCGCCGAAATTATTCCAGAGACCGAGCGAAATTCGGGGAAGCAGAAGTCCACTCCGGCCACATCGTCGGTAGGGAATTGAATCGTAACGGTTCGGTGCAGCGTCATACGTCATGTTTACAGCCTAGCCCCGCACCTAGACTGTCTGCATGATGACGTTTCATTTGGCTGGCGGTTGTTTCTGGTGTCTCGACGCGGCATACCGAGTACTTCGCGGAGTGCACTCGGTGGTGTCGGGGTACGCGGGCGGGCACGTCGATTCGCCAAGCTACGAGGCGGTGTGCACGGGTTCGACGGGGCATGCCGAGGTCGTCGCCGTCACCTTTGACGAAGCGGTCATCCCAGCCGACGTTATTCTCGACGCGTTTTTCACGATGCACGACCCGCGTCAGTTGAACCGTCAGGGAAACGACGTGGGAACCCAGTACCGTTCGGTGATGTTCCCGACGGACGCGAATCAACGAGAGCTTTTCGAAGCCGCGCGCGACCGCGCGAACGAAACCTGGGGCGGCGGTGTTGTGACGACGATCGATGACTTCACCGAGTTTTTCCCGGCGGAGGACTATCACCAAGATTTCTTCGCCAACAACCCGACGCAGGGTTACTGCCTCGCGGTGGCCGTACCCAAGGTCAACAAAGTGCGCGCTGGATTCGCGCAGTACCTCACCGTTTAAATCCTCCACACGTCACGCGCCGCGCTGGTTTTCCACCGAGCTGGCGTTCATCGGTGTGATCCGACGACGTTCAGAGCATCCTCGTTGAAGGTGCCGGTCGCAGGTTGGGACGGCCGGCGCCGTCCACACAACAAAGGAGACACATGAGCGACACACTCACCATCACCGGGCTTATCGCAACGACGCCTCGGCACGTTGTCACGAGCGAAGGGCTTCCGATTACGAGTTTCCGACTCGCATCATCACAGCGGCGATTCGATAAGGCAACGTCGGCGTGGGTTGATGCGTCGACCAATTGGTATACCGTCACGGCGTTTAGGCAACTCGCAATCAACGCCGTGCCGTCGTTGTCCAAAGGAGACCGCATCGTCGTGACCGGTCGCTTGCGGGTTCGCGACTGGCAGACGGACGATCGAACGGGAACCAATGTCGAAATCGAAGCCGAAACGCTGGGGCACGACTTGTTTTGGGGGACCGCTGTGTTCACGCGATTGGTCGCTCTCGGCGGCGATTCGTCGACAACACAATCAGAAAACGACGCTCAACCCAACCCCACCGAAGCGGTCGCTGTGGTCTGACCGGGCGGCACCTGCTGACCTAGAATGGGGGAATGACCGCACGCACCTTTGCCCTTTCCGTGGCCGCGGTTTTATCCCTCGCTCTGGGCGGCTGTTCGTTAGTTATTGGATCTGCGCCAAATCCAACGCCGACGCCGACGGAGTCAGCCATTCCTGCGCCAGTTTTCCTGCCGGAAGGCGATGCGCAAGACAACAAAGTATATTTCGATTGGGTGCTGGCGGATGTTGCGACGAGCGACCAGCGGCAACCAGGTCGCGCGATGGTCAATGCGCTCGTCAGTGCTGGCTTTCGAAAGGGATCCATCCAGGTCACCGAAGACTTGACGAAAACCGACCTGCCGGCAGATTCCGTGATTGTGGCTGTGCGAATCAATCGGTCGTGCCTCATCGGACAACGGACAAACGACAAAGAATATTTCTCGTCAATTGAAAGTGCCCTCAAAACCGGTGGCTGCCTCGTTGGCACCACCCGAACAATCGACTGGTAAAGACTGTGGCTGAATTCATCTACACAATGGTTCGCGCGCGTAAAACCGTGGGCGAAAAACTCATTCTTGACGACGTAACGATGTCGTTCTTTCCCGGTGCCAAGATCGGAATGGTTGGCCCGAATGGCGCCGGAAAATCGACCATCCTCAAGATCATGGCGGGGCTCGACACCCCGTCGAACGGTGAAGCGCAATTGTCGCCCGGTTACTCCGTCGGAATCTTGATGCAAGAACCGGAACTCGATGAAACTCGCACGGTACTCGAGAACGTGCAAGACGGTGTCCGTGGCATGTACGACAAACTCGAGCGTTTCAATGCAATTTCTCTGCTCATGGGAGAGCCGGACGCGGATTTCGATGCACTCCTCGCCGAGATGGGGGAATTACAAGAAGCCATCGACCACGCCGACGCGTGGGATCTTGATTCGCAATTGGAGCAGGCAATGGACGCACTTCGGTGCCCACCGTCGGATTCCGAAATTGGCGTTTTGTCGGGTGGCGAAAAGCGACGGGTTGCACTCTGCAAACTGTTGCTCGAAAAGCCTGATTTGTTGCTGCTTGACGAACCCACGAACCACCTCGACGCCGAGAGCGTTCTGTGGCTCGAACAACACCTCGCCAAGTATCCCGGTGCTGTCATCGCGATTACCCACGACCGGTATTTCCTTGACCACGTCGCACAGTGGATTGCCGAAGTCGACCGCGGTCGTTTGTTTCCCTATGAAGGAAACTATTCGACGTATCTCGAAAAGAAAGCGGAACGTCTCGAGGTGCAGGGCAAAAAAGACGCCAAACTCGCCAAGCGCCTTGCCGAGGAACTCGATTGGGTCCGTTCGAATGCCAAGGGCCGTCAGGTGAAGTCCAAAGCCCGTCTGGCGCGATACGAAGAGATGGCAACGGAAGCAGAGCGCACCAAGCGACTTGACTTTGAAGAACTTCAGATCCCGCCAGGACCTCGTCTTGGCGCCGTCGTTCTCGAAGCGGACAACATCACCAAGGGATTTGGCGAACGAATCTTGATCGGCAACTTATCGTTCTCGCTCCCACGGAACGGAATTGTCGGAATCATCGGCCCGAATGGCGTTGGAAAGACCACGTTGTTCAAGACCATCGTCGGGCTCGAACCGCTCGATTCCGGTTCACTCAAGGTCGGCGAAACCGTGAAACTGTCCTATGTCGACCAGTCCCGCACCGGCATTGACCCGGCTAAGAACGTCTGGGAGGTCGTGTCCGAAGGACTCGATGTCATTCAGGTTGGGAACGTCGAGATCCCGTCGCGCGCATATGTTTCGACGTTTGGTTTCAAAGGCCCAGATCAGCAAAAGAAGGCAGGGATTCTCTCCGGCGGAGAGCGCAATCGTCTCAACCTGGCGTTGACTCTCAAGCAAGGCGGAAACCTACTGCTTCTCGACGAACCGACCAACGACCTCGATGTCGAAACGCTGTCGTCTCTCGAGAACGCTCTTCTCGAGTTTCCCGGTTGTGCCGTGGTTATCACCCACGACCGTTGGTTCCTTGACCGAATCGCTACCCACATCCTTGCCTACGAAGGGACAGCCGACGACCCGTCGAATTGGTATTGGTTCGAAGGAAACTTTGAGTCCTATGAAACCAACAAGATCGAGCGACTTGGGGCCGATGCGGCCAAGCCACACCGCTCGACCTACCGGAAGTTGACGCGCGACTGATGCCAGTGACGAAGATCACCTCGCTGACGTTCACATCGCGTGAACCTATCAGTGACCTTGCGACGTTCATCGATAGATCCGGGCTGATTGACAATTCCGCGGTTCGGCTCGTCGCAAAGGGCCACCTCGTCGTCGCCTGGGTCCAGGTTCTCGCACCGCGGGGTCTCAACGACACCACCCCTACGATTCTGGGCATGCGCGGTGCTGAACTCGCGGTCGAAGCAAAGTTTGACATCGTTGTCCCCATCGATTCCCTCCGCGCTCGATTCGACAATGCGGTCGAATCAGAACTTGGTTTCGTTGTAACGATGCCGATGCAAGCACCGACCGTGCGGTGGAAGATTCCGCTTCCCCCTCAAAACGGATGGGAACCTCTCGGCAAGATCGGGGCGTCCGAACTTCAGGTCGTGGCGCGAGAAGGAATGAAGATCATCAAGCGCAAAGTGCCCAATAATGCGGAGGAACACGTTGTTCGTTCGTATCGTTCGCAGGTGTGGGGAACGACAATCAACGGCTCGCTCGGTTTGCCGGCCGGTGTCGCTCTCGCGGCGGAAACCCTCGGTTTCTTCGGCGACAAGGTGATGGACATCTCGGTCAAAGAGCCGTGGATTCGCTTGTCGTCGACACGCGGCGAAATTCTTGCCAAGCACACTCCCGTCATGCTCGACGAGGCTTAACTCTTAGAGAGTGGGTCGGTCACCCCGGTCTACACCGCTCATGGTGTTGACCATTGCGTGCGCAGCACGGTCAAGGTAGTCCATTAGTGTTTCGCGGTGCAACGGCGACAGAGACTCGGCGTCAACCGCCGCCGTCATGTGAATAAGCCAACGATCTCGTGCGTCATCGTCAATTCGAAAGGCGTTGTGACGGGCACGAAGACGCGGGTGCCCTCGTTCATCGGAATAGTGAGTCGGACCACCCCAGTACTGTTCGAGGAACGCGGTGAGTCGCCACACTGCTCCGTCCAAGTCGTCGGGGTACATGGGCCGAAGAAGGTCGTCCGTTTTGATGCCCTCATAGAATCGCCGGACAATTCGATCAAATGCGGCGTGCCCGCCGATGTCCTCAAAAAAGCTGTCGCTCATCGAAGTTTGTGGTCAAAGTTGGCGACGCGTTGAATCTGACCATTGCGAACGAACCACAACACGCCCTTCGCATCGCGAACCTTGGTGACTCGAATAGTCACTTCTTCGACGATTCCCTTGACGTCGCCGAGGTCTACCTTGTCGCCAACTCCCAGTTGGTCTTCGAACACCATGAAAATGCCGTTGAAAATGTCTCGGATGACATCCTGTGCTCCCAACGCGATACCTGCTCCGAGGATTCCGAGGCTGGCAACGATTGCGGTGATCTCGAACCCCAACTCTCCCAGAACCAGGATGAGCGCAACCACGCCAACGCCCCAGTTCGCAAAGGAACGGAGTACAGAGCCCAGAGTTTGTGTGCGCTGAGCCAACCGTGCATTCTGGGTTTTGGTGGACGAGCGAGGGCTCGGTGTTACATCGTCAGCGACAACTCGCGCGATGACGCGATTGATGGTCATCACGATAATGAGCCGAATGATGACGGCTCCGACCAGAATCGCGAGGATTCGAAACACGGTTGCGTTAGATCCGAGGAACGCCGTGACTTCGTTCCAGTTGGTCACCGAATAACCTCGGCATCACGCCGTTGTGCCGCGATGGCACGGTCCACCGTCGCAAGCCCCTCGATGACAATGCGCCGAAGTGCTGCCGGAGCCGATTCGTTGCTGGCAAGCCAGGCGCGGGTTGTCTTGGCGAGGTGTTTGTTCGCCATGCCCACGGGATACAGTCCAATCGCGAAATACTCGGCAATCTTGAACGTGCGTGAATCCCATACTTTTTGTATCGCGTCAAAGTATTCGGCATCAAGGCCGTCGAACACCGATGCGTCGTTGACGTGGGTGTAACCGCGAACATAGTGATCGCACAGCGAGTTGGCGATGGTGTCGTCGTCGCGCATTGTTTCGAGGATTGTCCGCTTGGCTTCCGCCGTCGGAATCGTTGCACGAACGCGGGCGGCGGCTTGCTGACCATTCGCGGTATTGTCGGCCGCGAGTGCTGCGGCGATTTCGTCCTCGCCCGCTCCACCCGCCAACACCATGCCTTCGAGCAGATCCCAGGAAAGATCGGTGTCGATGGTGACTCCAGGAATGACACGCTCTCCTGAACGAATTGAGCCAAGAACAACCGCATGTGCGGCCGTGTCGGCCATCGAAGCGAACGTTCGGAGGAACTGGAACTGCTGGTCCGAACCGGGTTCGGCGTTCTCTGCCAGTTCGAGCATCGCGTCGGCAATCCGTCGAATCGTGTTCTCTCTTCGATCGGGTGAAACGTACATTCGGGCCGTCGTCGCAAGCTGAGCGAGGGTGGTTCGCACCGTCGTTGACTCTGACTCGGTTGCGATGTTGCCCAACACGAGGTCGACAAAATCACTCGGCGCCATCTCGGCGTCACGGGTCGAATCCCATGCACTTCCCCACACCAATGCGCGTGCGAGTGGGTCGGTGATGTCGGAAAGATGGTCGATTGCTATTGCCAAGGATTCGTCGTCTAGTCGAATCTTTGCGTAAGCGAGGTCGTCGTCGTTGACGAGCGCGAGAGCGCCTCTGTGCTGACCGATGAGGTCAGTGACGGTCGTTCGCTCGCCGTCGATGTCGAGTTCGACACGATGGGTCCGCACGAGGTCGTTACCCTCGAAACCATAGATTCCGACCGCAAGGCGGTGGGGACGAATCGTCGGGTAGTCGGCGATAGCGGTTTGGACGATGTCGAACGACGTGATGATCCCATGTCCGTCGGTGACAATCTCTGGCGTCAGCGTGTTGACTCCCGCGGTTTCGAGCCACTTTGCTGACCAGGTTGTGAGATCTCGTTTGCTCGTCTTTTCGAGTTCACGCAGCAGGTCAACGAGTTCGGCATTTTTCCACGCGTTGGCCCGGAAATAATTTGCCACTCCAGCGAAGAATGCGTCGCGACCGACATAGGCGACGAGTTGCTTAAGAACTGATCCGCCTTTGGCGTAGGTGATGCCATCGAAGTTGATTTGGACGTCTTCGAGGTCGTTGATGGTCGCCACGATGGGGTGAGTGGACGGCAACTGGTCTTGTCGGTACGCCCACGATTTTTCTGATACCTGGAACGTTGCCCAGGCGTGCGTCCATTCGGTCGCTTCCGCCGTAGCAATTGTCGACGCCCATTCGGCGAACGATTCGTTGAGCCAGAGGTCGTTCCACCACTTCATCGTGACGAGGTCACCAAACCACATGTGGGCGAGTTCGTGCAGGATCGTGACGACTCGACGTTCGCGAACCGCGTCGGTTACCTTGGACCGGAACACGTAGACCTCGGTGAAGGTCACGCACCCCGCGTTCTCCATCGCGCCGGCGTTGAATTCGGGGACAAAGAGCTGGTCATACTTCGCAAACGGATAGGGGAAGTCGAACTCGCGCTCGAAGTATCCGAACCCCTTTTTGGTGATGTCAAAGATGTAGTCGAAATCAAGGAATTCAGAGAGGGACTGTCGGACATAGATGCCGAGGGGAATCGTCCGACCGTCGGACGACGTGAGTTGATCGTGATGCGCGACATACGGACCCGCGACAATCGCGGTGATGTAAGAGGAAATGCGCGGGGTCTGCGGGAACGTCCACGTGGCCGATGCTCCGTCGACGGTGGGTGTGGGTGTGGGGGAGTTCGACACGACAACCCAGTCAGTAGGGGCGACAACTTCGAAATCGAAAGTCGCTTTGAGGTCGGGTTGTTCAAACGCGGCAAACACTCGTCTCGAGTCAGGCACTTCGAACTGCGAATACAGGTACACCTTGTTGTCGACGGGATCGACAAAGCGATGGAGCCCTTCGCCCGTGTTGACATAGAACATGTCGGCGTCGACGACGAGAACGTTCTCGGCGGCGAGATTGTCGAGTTGAATCCGAACGCCGTCCGATACGGTCGCAGGGTCAAGATCTGAACCATTGAGAGTCACACGATGGACCTTGGCAGTGATTGCGTCGATAAAGGTTGACGCACCGCGTTCTGCGCCGAACGTTACTGTCGTGAGCGAACGGAAGGTTGAATCCGATGTCGTCAGATCGAGGCGAACACTGTACGACTCTGTGTGAATCGAGTCCGCTCGTTCAATCGCTTCGACACGGGTCAGGTTTTCTCCGGGCACGATAACTCCTTCTTTGCATACTGCACAACAAATCTCACGCTCCAACGGAACGTCAACGTCACGAAGGTATTCCTATCCTTCGAGTAGTTCTGCAACCGCAACCGAGCTGTTCGCACGGTCAGACGAAACGCGACTTCGTGCAACGCTCAACTCACCGAGGTCGAATCCATTGGTCAGGGACCGAACCGTGTAGAGGAAGCCACTGATGTCTTCCAGGTTGCGGCGGGCCTTTTCAAGTCGAGTCTCAAGCTCGCGTGTCATGTTTTCGACAAACATCTGAGACGATGCTGTGATTTCACTCGTGATCTTCTCGGCGTTGCCCAGTGCCTTCTCGGAACGGACCCGGGCCTCTTCCAATGTCTTGGCTGCTCGAGCCTGCAACGCCGACACGTATTTCTCGGTCTCGGCGGCCACAGCGTCAGCGCGCTTGTTGGAGGACTCAGTGTGTTCGTCTGCTTCGGTCCTCGTCTGAGCCGAATACTTGTCAGCGTCTCCAAGGATTGTCGCGATTTCTTTCGCGGCTTTCTCATTGAGAATTCGCGTTTCGTTATCGATGCGACCGGCCAGTTGTTCCGCGCGTCGAAGTTCTTCAAGAGCAGCGTTCATCGCGCTATCAATTTCAGAATTCGCTTTCTCTCGAAGAGCGGCGATTTGGGATTCCGCATCGGCGAGGACAGCAGCCGACACTGCGTCGACCCGTGCTCGCTCTTGGGCGACCTTCTGGTGATCGGCTGTGATTTGTTTGCGAACCTTCTCGGCCGCATCAGAGGCAGTGCGTCGAATCTTCGCGGCATTCTCCTTGGCGGCGGACACGGCGGAGCGGGCTTTGAGCGTCGATTCTTTGGTTCGACTCGATGCGTCAGCCGTTGCCTTATCGATCTGAGAGCGGGTCTCTTTTTGAGCATCCGCAATCAGTTTTGCCGCTTGTTCTTCAGCCAAAGAAATGGCCGATTCAAACGCGACACCAAGTTCTGCGAATCGGGGCTTGGTGGTCTGTCGGTCGTGAATTTTACGTTCGAGACGTCGGATCTCGGAATCGGCTTTGGCGAGCGCGTTTTCTTGAGCGGCTGCCGGAGAGCGAAGTTCGGTGATGACACGGGCCGCTTCGGCTGCGTCATAACCTCCGAGGGTGCGTGAGAAGGGGACGCCGGATTCGTTGGTAGTCATTAGTTGTCACCTTCCACGATTTCCGCCTGACGGATGCTGCGCATCCCTGTCGTTGCACCTGCTTCAATCGCGTCAACGTTGACTTCTTGCGAAACGTCACGCATGTGGACCGTGTATTCGCTGAGCGCCAGGCTGTTCCGACGAATTTCGTTGATGCTGAGTTCTGCGTCGTACGTGAAGTCAGCGAAAAATTCTTCCGACGACCGTGCGATTTCTTCGGACCGCAACATCGCCTCCGAAATAGACTTCTCTACGAGGCTTCGTGAGTCCTGAAGAATCTCGTCAGCGCGAATTTGTGCAGCGACAAGGTAGTCATCGGCGCTTTGTTTAGCCGAAGCAGCATCGGCAATTGCGGACTCAAGGTGGGCGTCCGCAGCTTCATACGCCAGCCGCGCGTAGGTGTCGGCTTCGTCGTGAATCGCCGTGCTCGAGGCCTGTGCGTCGGCAACGTCCATGCCAATTCGCTTCTCGGTCTCGACTTTGGTGTCGGTCGCGGTACGAACTAGTTCTGCAGCCTGACGCTTGATTTCCGTAATCTCGATATACGAGGCGGCGCGCGCATCGCTAATTTGCTGCTCGGCTTGACTAATCATGCTCGCTGCAGAACGCTCAGCGCGCGACGCAACGATTTCCATACGGGCACGTTCATCGTCAATCAATTGATTTGCGGTAGTTCTTTCACGATCGACCTGCAGTCGAATCTGATTGGCATCAGCCTGCGCGGCAACGACTATGTCACGGGTCTCGCGCTCTGTCTTGTCGGCAAGGTTCCGACCCTCAATGTCGGTCTTGTTCGCAAGCGCTGCTGTCTCGGCTGTGGCGTCGGCGCGCAACCGTCGGGCGTGCTGTTCAGCAACGCGAAGCGTTTCTTCGAACGTGGAGCCCAACTTCGAGAATGACGGGGTGGCGGAAGACGGGTCGGCAATCTCGCGCTTGAGGCGCGTAATCGTGCGAACGCGTTCGGCAAGGGCGAGCTCGGTGGAGGACAGCGTTAGATTCAATGAACGAATTACCTCGTCCACTTGACCCGTGTCAACACCGCGGAATGCCCGCTTGATGTCCGGTGTAGCCATTGAAACCTCCAGATTGTCCAGTTTGCGCGCCAAACCTTCCGTGTCCAATAGTAGCGCACGTGATACTCAAAACTGACGAAAAGTTTTGGAGTCAGAGCATCGAGAGCGGGTGTGGTGGAACTGGGTGATTCCGTTCGAAAACCCGCGGTCGATAAAGTCTCGAGCCTATACTTTTGAACATGCGCATCCATCTTGCGACCGACCATGCCGGAATGGAATTGAGCGCGGAAATTGCGGCGCACTGCAGAAACCTCGGACACGACGTTGTCGACCACGGGCCGGTCGAGTTCGATCCAGTGGACGATTACCCCAGCTTCTGTATCAATGCTGCACTTGCGGTTCGTCGCGACGAACTTGCTGGCATCCAGACACTCGGGATTGTCTTTGGCGGAAGCGGAAACGGCGAACAGATGGCTGCGAACAAGGTCGAAGGTATTCGCGCGGCGCTCGTGTGGAGCAAAGCGACCGCTGCTCTCGCTCGCGAGCACAACAACGCGAATGTGTGCGCGATCGGCGCACGCCAACACACCTCATCCGAAGTTATGGCCCTTATCGACGTGTTTCTCACGACCCCGTTTTCGGGTGAGGAGCGCCACGCCCGTCGGATCGCGCAGCTGTTGGAATTCGAGACGACAGGCGATATCGCCGGTTTCGTCATCGATTAACCATGCCCGAGGGACATTCCGTACACCGCATCGCGGGCCAGTTCGCTCGACATTTTGTCGGTTCGATGTGTAAAATTTCGAGTCCGCAGGGACGATTCGGCGACGCGGCGCTGATCGACGGCCACACCATCATTCGTGCGTACGCCGTTGGCAAGCACTTGTTTCTCGAGTTTGACACGGGTGATTCACTGCACGTCCACTTGGGTATTTATGGCGCGTGGGATTTCGCGGGCGCGGTGTGGATGGATGACACCGCGTTGGCTGCGGGCGGGCGAATGGGTCAAACCGCGGGTCGTGGCACGGTGGTGGGCGCCCACGAAGATTCGCTTGCCTCGATCGGAGCACCGCGACGCACGAGGCTTCGCATGGGCGAACGCGACATCGTTGGCATTCTGACCGACGCCTTCCCTCCCGACCCCATCGGACAAGTTCGAGTTCGAATCCTCACGGGCGAAGCCGTCGCCGACTTGCGTGGACCGACGGTCTGTGAGGTCGTGAGCGCAGCGCGGGTCGCCGAGATATTGGATGACCTTGGTCCCGACCCCCTTGTCGACAAGAAAGGTGAGGAACGATTTCTGGTGCGGGTGAAACGCACCGCTACCCCCATAGGTCGTGCGCTCATGAACCAAAAGATTGTTGCGGGAATTGGGAACGTGTATCGCGCCGAGATGTTGTTTCGGGCCCGACTGAGCCCGTACATACCAGCGAACTCGCTGCCAGACGAAACCCTGCGAGCGCTCTGGACGGATTGGGTGGGGCTCCTCACAATCGGAGTGAAGACAGGTCAAATGCTCACGATGGACGGGCTCACTCCAAACCGAAAACGAGCCGCCCTCGCGAACCGTGCTGATCGTCACTGGGTCTATCGACGGGCCGGCGAACCATGTCGAATTTGTGGAACGTCTATTGTGTTGGACATCATGGAGGCACGGAAGTTGTACTTCTGTCCGAACTGCCAGGGGGCCGCCGCGTGATGATTCGAAACGCTCTCGACCACGGTGTCATGATCGACATCGAGGTGACGAACGGCGTGATCACGGCGATCATTCCGGCCACGGGCGGTTTTCACGCGGGAGATTTTGACGCCGAGGGCGACGAGGTTCTTCCTGGGCTGTGGGACGAACATGTTCACATCCGCTCCTGGGCCCAGATGCGCGCTCGAGCCAACCTTCTGCCCGCCGACGACGCGGACGCCGTCGTTGAGATCCTCAGGAAACACCCAACCGATGGAGTTGATCCGATTGTCGGTCATGGCCTTCGCTGGGCGTTGTGGACGACCCCACCCCAAATAGCCGCACTCGACGCGGTGAGCACGACGCGGCCTGTCGTTGCCTTCAGCATGGATGTCCACTCGGTGTGGGTGAATTCGGTTGCCGCCCGCGAGTTCGATGTTGTCGACCTTGCGGGGGAGTCAGGCATCCTTCGTGAACACGACGCGTTCCGAATCCTCAGCCGCATGTCGGACATTGACGACGTGGTGATGGACACGCTCATTTCGGAGGCGTTTACTGCGGCGAAAGCCCGGGGAATTGTGGGCATTACGAGTTTCGAGATGGAAAGCCTCACCGACTGGGATCGTCGTATCGACAAAGGAATCGACCTCATCAAGGTTCAAGCGAGTCTGTACCCCGAGCGAATCCACGAAGCATTCGATCGCGGTCTGCGAACCGGAGATTCACTCGGCGGTCAGGTCCAGATGGGTTTCCTCAAGGTCATCACAGACGGTTCAATCAACACCCGAACCGCATATATGCACGCGCCGTACGAGGGGGAAGGCTCGGCCGGAGTCCTCAACACCGCGGTGCCGGAACTTGAGCGACTGGTGCGTGACGCAGCCGAACACGGCGTCACCGCGGCCCTTCACGCGATCGGCGACAAGGCGAACACCGTCGTGATCGACACCTTTGAGAAGGTCGGTGTCGCGGGGCGAATCGAACACGCGCAGATGGTCCTGCCCGAAGATGTTCAGCGCATGGCGAAGCTTGGACTGACCGCGAGCATCCAACCCGCCCACGCCGTCGACGACCGTGACGTCGCCGAAAAACTGTGGGGGGCCCGGGTTTCGTATGCCTACCCGATGAAGTCATTCCTTGACGCGGGCGTCAAGCTGATTCTCGGTTCAGATGCTCCCGTCGCGCCGCTTGACCCATGGCACACGATCGAGATGGCGACTGCGCGCACTGCTGACGGCCGACCGGCATGGCACCCAGAGGAAGCGTTGACCCGATCCCAAGCAATCAAGGCATCGTCTCGGACGACGATTGATGTCGGTCAGCCCGCGGACCTCATTTTTGTTGGTCCAGACGGTGTTATTCCGTTCGAATGAGCCGCGCACCGGCAAGGTCAGCGGCAATTAGAGGGGCAAGAGTTTCGGCAAATTCGCGGTTCACATGGTCGTCATCTTGGTAAACATTCACGCCACCGATTGCCAGAGGGCAGACGTCGTTGTGGCAAAAAACCATTGACAAATCAATGATGTGTATCCCCAACGAGGAGGCGGCGCTCGCGGCATAGTCGCCTTTGCTGAATCCAACGCTGGGGGAGGACATTTCGCGAGGGTTTTGGCACGATTTGTCGAGTGTCGATTCGCGCATTCGCGAACTTGTATGGAGGGGATGACGGGAATCGAACCCGCGTAGTCAGTTTGGAAGACTGAAGCTCTACCATTGAGCTACATCCCCACGGGAGAGCCTACAACATATCGTGGTGCGGGGAAAATCGCCCAGCCACTAGACTGGAAATGCGTCGTGTCCCTTTGTGTCGCGCACGTCCGGGGCGTAGCTCAGCTTGGCTAGAGTGCCCGCTTTGGGAGCGGGATGTCGCAGGTTCGAATCCTGTCGCCCCGACTAGTTGTTCAGTCCGTATGTATATAGGAGTAAGTCAGTGCCTACAACCACCGTCGACCGTTTGTCGGATACCCGAGTCAAATTGTCAATTTCGGTTACCCCGGCCGAGTTGAAGCCGTCGATTGATCACGCCTACCAGCACATCGCAGAGCAGGTTCAAATCAAGGGGTTCCGCAAGGGCAAGGTTCCACCGAAACTCATTGACCAGCGTGTGGGTCGCGGCGAAATCATTAATCACGCAGTCTCGGAAGGCGTCGATCGCTTCTTCCGCATGGCGACAGAAGCGGAAAAAATTCGCACGCTCGGACGCCCCGAAATCGTCAACACGACCCTTCCGAAGGAAGACTTCTCAGGTGACCTCGTCCTCGAGATCGAGACCGATATTCGACCCACCTTTACTCTTCCGAAACTGGAATCACTCACCGTGTCTATTGAGACTTCAGAGGTCTCGGGGATGCAGGTCGACGACGAACTCCATTCCATCCGCACCCGATTTGGGACTCTCGCGACAGTGGATCGCCCGGCAGCGAAGGGAGACTTCGTTGTCTTGGACCTCACCGCAATAATCGGCGGCAAGACAGTCGACACCGCATCATCGATTTCGTATGAGGTCGGTTCCGGCGACCTCATCGAGGGTCTGGACGAAGCCGTATTGACTCTCACCGCGGGAGAGAAGACGACCTTTAGGTCGACGCTGGTCGGCGGCGACAACGCTGGTCAAGAAGCCGAAATCGAGATCACGGTCAACCAAGTAAAAGTTCGCGAGATTCCCGACGCCGATGACGAGTTCGCACAGGTCGCAAGCCAATTCGACACCATCAAGGAATTGCGCGCCGACCTCAAGACCCAGCTCGAGAAGCGCGCGGTGTTCGATTACGCAACGAAGGCGCGCGAAGAACTTCTCAACGTCTTGCTCGCCAAGGTAACCATCGCCGTTCCTGAGGGAGTCATCACTGACGAGGTCGAACGCCACCTCGAGCAAGAGGGCCGTGAAAAAGACGACGTTCACCGCGCCGAGGTCACCGATTCGACCACACGCTCGTTCCGTGTTCAGATTCTGCTTGACGAACTTGCCGAAAAGCAAGAAGTTCAAGTCGGACAAGACGAACTTCTGCAGTACCTCATGCAGTCGGCCCAGCAATACGGCATGGACGTCAACGAGTTCATCAAGATCGTGACTGAGAACGGCCAAATCCAAAGCATGGTGGGCGAGGTCGCCCGCTCAAAGGCGCTGTCCGTTGCCCTGACCAAGGTGAAGGTCACCGACTCGAAGGGCAAGGTTGTTGACTTGTCTGAATTCACCAACTCGGCGCTCTCGGCGGTTGTCAATCCGCTCGGCTCTGGTGACCACTCGGATCACGACGACCACGAGGGTCACGACCACTAATTCGGGCAGGGACTTTTGCGTTCAATCGGGCGCGCGGTGCTAACCTTTGCCAATGAAGAAATCCACCCTCTGGGGAATCATCGCTGGCTCGACCGTGTTAGTTCTCGTTGGCGGCGGTCTTGCCGCCGGTGACTACGTGTACACGTCGGGAACCGCGGTATCGTGTTCGGTCAATCTCGACGACGTCAATAACAACCCCGAGCATTTCTGGACACAGAGCTCAGGAAACGGCCCGTTCGAAGGGCCCGGTTGGGACAAGTGGGTCGGTTATGACCTGTCGCAATATTGGATGAAGAACGTTCCCTTCGAGGAAGACATCATTCCCGTCGCCGACGACATCAACCTTTCGGCGTGGTGGATCACGCCAGCATTCCCGAACGGCAAGACCGTTATTGTCACCCATGGAATCAACACGTCTCGTCGCGACTACACGGTGCTTTTGCCAACGTCAATGCTCGTGAAAGAGGGTTTCAACGTGCTTCTCGTTGACCGGCGTGACGAAGGCGAATCGACGTGTACGGACGGTCGCCACTCGGCTGGCCAGGAAGAATCCGATGACTTCGCTGTCGTCGCGGACTGGCTCGTCTCGACGAAGGGTGTTCACCCCAAGAGCCTCGGGATGTTCGGAGTCTCGGGTGGCGCCATCACGACGAGCCTTGTCCCTGCTAAAACCGACAAGGTTTCGGCCTTCGCGATGGAGGGGACGGTATTCGATTTCAGTGCGGCCGCTCAACACGAAGTCGAGTTCCAAGGCTTCCCAGGGTTCTTGTGGCAACTCGCTCTTTTTTCCGCCCAATGGTTCCACGGCGTCAACCTGACCGAAACCTCGGTGGCCTCTGCCGTCGACGCCGCAGGAGACCGACCGATGCTCGTTCTTCACGGCGATGCCGACACACGCCTCGCGTATCAGTCGTCGGTCGATTTCGTCGAATACGCGAAGTCTGTCGGTGTTGACGCGACACTCGAAACCTTCGAGGGTGCCGATCACACCGAGGGCATGCTCACTGAGACCGATCGATACGCCAAAGCGCTGACGTCGTTCTTTGACGCCAACCTCGAACCGTAATCCTCGGCCCACTCCAGAGTTTTGCCCTCGGCGAAATCGTCAGGGTATGTTGCGGGTCGTCGTCGCGAATGTTTGCCATGCAAAAGTGGGGGAAATATTTATCAAGGAATTATCACTAAAAGAGTGTTCTGAAGTGTATCTTTTTCACATAAGCGTTTGTGAAAGGACACTGGATGTTTCCAACCCGATGGAGAATCACCGCCTGGGCATTGACTTTCGCCTTTCTTTTATCGGGCTGTGCGGCGGCGTTCGAGGCAGGGCAAAACGCGTCGATTGGAAGCTCGTCTGAGGTCGTAGACCTAGGCTCGGGGGAGGAAACCGCAGACAGCAACATCGTTTCTGCGGTTACCAAAACATGGGTTTTCCCCGAAGGTGATTTTGTAGACACCGAGAATGACTATTTGCTTGCAATTGATTTGGAAATTGAAAATAATTCCAGCGAGGACGTGGCAGTCTCATCGCTCGTTTCTTTTGCCCTCGTCGGACAAAACGGGAAGACCTATTCGCTCAGCATCTTTTCTGACGTGGACTCGCATCTCGACGCGACGATTAAGCCGGGGCGAAAACTCGTGGGGACCTTGGTTTATGACGTTGATCGCGGCACCGACTTTTACCTGAGTTTTAAACCATCGCTGTTAGACGACGGTGTTGAGTTTCTGATTGAGCAACCCGCTCAATCGAAATAGAAAGATAGGGAAGGAACAACCATGTTTAAGAACCGTTCAATTGCTGGGGCTATAGGTACGGCCATTGCATTTGGCTATGGGATTTATTTGATCAGTTATTTCGCCGGTATTAATTCGGGATCAATGAACGATAGTGAGGCCATCGGTTCGGCAATCGCGACCGCCCTCGTATTACCCCACATGCTCGCGGTGTGGATTGGAGTGATTTTTGGCGTGCTCGGCTTTTTCACACGTAAGTCTGGGTTCCTGCTTACCGCTGCAATTTTGTATGCATCGGCCGCTGTATTGTTCCTTATTTATGCCCTATTCCTTGTTCCGAGCATCGTGCTTGGTTTCGTTGGATACGTCAACCAGAAGACGATGACGCCAAAGAAAAAGAAATAGAGATACGACCAGAAAATCTCAAGATTGGGCCGAGCGTGAGAACGCTCGGCCCATATTATTTGGATCAGTTTTGCCCTGGGCGAAATCGTCCGGTTGCGCGGTGCGCACTGGGTACGCTGGCTCACAAGCCCACAAGGAGTAATTAATGAGTGAATCGATGTTCCCGCCCAACGTGTTCGACCGTCTGTTGAAGGACCGCATTATCTGGTTGGGCAGCGAGGTCCGCGACGAGAACGCGAACGAGATCGCCGCGAAACTGCTACTCCTTGCTGCAGAAGACCCCAAGAAGGACATCTACCTGTACATCAACTCTCCAGGCGGATCGATCACCGCAGGCATGGCCATTTACGACACGATGCAGTTCGTGCCGAACGACATCGTCACCGTCGGAATTGGTATGGCCGCATCGATGGGGCAGCTGCTGTTGACTGCAGGCACTAAGGGCAAGCGCTACATCACGCCGAACGCCCGCGTGTTGCTTCACCAGCCGCACGGTGGCTTCGGTGGCACAGCGAGCGACATCCAGACTCAAGCCCAGCTCATCAATGACATGAAGAAGCGTCTTGCAGAGATCACGGCAGAAGCGACTGGCAAGACTCCGGAACAGATTTCGAAAGACGGCGACCGCGACCGTTGGTTCAGCGCACAGGAAGCCCTCGAATACGGCTTTGTCGACCACATCCGTGCATCGGCCGACGATGTCGTCGGTGGCGGCGGAACGAACACGAAGTAGGGGATAGACACATGAACTTTGACACCAACGACAACGGCATCGCCCTCCCCGAATCGCGCTACATCCTTCCGCAGTTCGAAGAACGCACGGCGAACGGAACTCGCTTTCTCGACCCCTACGCCAAGTTATTCCAAGACCGCATCGTCTTCCTCGGGGTCCAGGTCGATGACGCCTCGGCCGACGATGTCATGGCACAGTTGCTGGTTCTCGAGTCGCAAGACCCCGACCGCGACATCATTATGTACATCAACTCACCCGGTGGATCGTTCACCGCGATGACCGCGATCTACGACACGATGCAATACGTTCGCCCACAGATTCAGACCGTGGTCCTCGGTCAGGCCGCCTCGGCCGCCGCCGTTCTTCTCGCCGGTGGAACACCCGGAAAGCGACTCGCACTGCCCAATGCCCGCGTTCTCATTCACCAGCCGTCGACGGGAGATGCGGGACGCGGTCAGGCGTCAGACATCGAAATTCAGGCCAAGGAAATAGCTCGACTGCGCGAATGGCTCGAGGTCACGCTCGCGGATCACACCAAGAAAACGGTTGACGAGGTTCGCAACGACATCGACCGCGACAAGATTCTCACGGCGGCGGAAGCTCTGGAATACGGACTAATCGACCAGGTACTGTCGAGCCGCAAGGTCGTCGCTTAACTAGACGACGTTGTCCTAGGACTTGCGCTTTCTGAGTGCGCGAACGAGCAACCAGATAGCGACGGCGATCACGGGAATTGTCGCAAATGCGACCCACGCGGTGTTTTCGTCGGCAGGTGCGGGTGAAATCAGTGGCGGAGCGGTAGAAATGACGCTGGGTTCTGTTGGTTCGGTTGTTTCATCAACCAGAGTGATGGGCGTCTCGCCACAGATGGGACGGTCGACGTATCGCACAAGGTTCGACTCGTTTGCGTCGCCCGCGAAGTCAAACGTGAATGAGCCTTCCACGGGGTGGCCGTCCTCCGAAATCACGCGGTACTCGACCGTGTACGTTCCGCGCAGAGACAGCGCAATGTCCATCGACGCTGTTGCGCCGTCCACCACCACACACCCATCGCCGTAGTACGCACCCTCCTCGTCACTGACCGCAATGACGAAACCCTCGGCGTTTTCGCCGATGGCGAGGAGTTCTTCGCCCGCGGTGATCGACACTTCAGTGACATCGGCGACGCTGGAGCCTGCTTCCGGCGACGACCCGATGAGTTCGGCGTGTGCCAAGGCGGGTCCTGCGGACAAAACTGCCAGTCCGAGAGTTGCGACGAGTACGGCAATGGCGGTACGTGTTGACATGTTTCCATCCTACGCGCCACGCCGAACAGTTATCGACAGCACTGCCTAACCCCATGGGTGGGCGGGGTTAGGCTTGAACAGTCCACGAAGGAGGAACCATGTCACGTATCGGCGACAGCACCGACGTCATGAAGTGTTCCTTCTGTGGCAAGACACAAAAGCAAGTCCAGCAACTGATTGCCGGTCCCGGCGTCTACATCTGTGACGAGTGTGTCGAACTCTGTAACGAAATCATCGACGAGCGCATGGCCGAAGCGGCCCAAGGTGAGAACGACGAGATTGTCGACATCGATTTGCCCAAGCCGAAAGAAATCGCGGCGTTCCTCGACGAATATGTGGTCGGTCAAGACGCCGCCAAGCGCGCTCTTTCTGTTGCGGTCTATAACCACTACAAGCGCGTTCGCGGTCAAGAAGGCGTGCGTCCCGCCGACGTGCAGGACGAAATCGAAATTGCCAAGTCGAATATCTTGCTCATCGGCCCGACTGGCTGTGGCAAGACCTACCTCGCCCAGACTCTTGCCAAGCGCCTCAACGTTCCGTTTGTCGTGGCCGACGCCACCGCTTTGACCGAAGCCGGTTATGTCGGCGAAGACGTCGAGAACATTCTCTTGAAGCTCATCCAGGCTGCCGACTTCGATGTAAAGCGCGCCGAGAAGGGCATTATCTACATCGACGAGATCGACAAGATTTCGCGCAAGGCCGAAAACCCGTCGATCACCCGCGACGTGTCGGGCGAAGGTGTTCAGCAGGCTCTTCTCAAGATTCTCGAGGGAACGGTCGCGAGCGTTCCGCCCCAGGGCGGTCGCAAGCATCCCCACCAGGAATTCCTCCAGATCGACACGACGAATGTTCTGTTCATCGTCGCCGGTGCGTTCGCGGGGCTCGAGGAAATCGTCTCCCAGCGCGTTGGCCGTCATGGCGTCGGGTTCGGCGCACCGCTGCAGCTCAAGGGCGAGGAGCAGAACCTGTTTGCCGAAGTCCAACCCGAAGATCTGCACAAGTTCGGATTGATTCCCGAATTCATCGGCCGACTACCCGTCATCGCTTCGGTTCTGCCACTTGACCGAAGCGCGCTCATCGACATTCTGACAGGACCACGCAACGCACTCGTCAAGCAATACCAAAAAATGTTTGAGCTCGATGGCGTCGAACTTGAGTTTGACAAGGACGCTCTCGAATCGATCGCTGACCTCGCCGTCAATCGCGGCACCGGCGCACGTGGGCTTCGCGCCATCCTCGAAGACGTACTCGGCCCCATCATGTTCGAGGTCCCATCGACCGAATTGATCGCGAAGGTCATTGTCACGAAGGAATCGGTCGATACCGGCGCTGCCCCGACCATGGTCGAGCGCAAAATTGCTAAGGAAAAGTCGGCCTAGCTGCCCATCTCGTATGTCACCCAGGTTTGTCGGGTAGCGAGTTTGTCGTACACACTCTGAGCGGTGACGTTGTCGTCGGCGGTAATCCACGAAATCGTTCCACCACCATTCGCGTCGGCATGAGTCCGCAGGGCGTTGATGATTTGCGTTCCGGCACCATGACCACGAGCCGCGGACGACGTGTACAGGTCATCGAGGAACCACGCCGGCCCGCCCGTAAACGTGTCCCAATGGGTTCGCATGTGTCCGAAACCGACGACTGCGCCGTCGATCTCCGCAACCCACGCCTTCGTCGGGTGACTCGGGTCCATCAGCCAACCCCACACGGTCGAGATCTGCGGTTCGGTGAACTCGGTCTCATAAAAGACTCCATAGGCAACGAACAGTTCGCGCCAAACGGATTCGTCGCGTGCCTCGATCGGTCGAACGGTAACGGTCATGGTGTCACTGTAGTCCTCTGACCGTCGCGGTCAACTACTCGGCGGATTCCTCGAGTTCAATGGCGGTAACGGCAACCTCGGTCGATTCGACGAGCGTGAGGTTCACGATTCGTCCAACCGCCGCGAGGTCGGCCTTCGCTTCAGCGAGAAGCGCCGGGCCGGTGATAGTTGCGTTGGTGACCACGGTTTTTTGCGACGCCTTCGCGTCGGTCTTGGCTCCGCGAATTCCGACGAGAGCAACTCCACACAAATCGAGAAGCCCTGAGCTGGGTCCTTCGAATGGGATTTCGTTGACGGTCGGCCATGGCGCGATGTGAATCGAACCGTCGTGCGTCCACCGCCAGACCTCTTCTGTGGCGAACGGGATGACCGGCGCGAGCAGACGCAAGAACACGTCGATCGCGAGACGCAAGGCGGCAACGGCCGACGCCTGTTCTGGCGATACCTCGTCGCGGTAGGCACGTTCTTTGACGAGTTCGAGGTAGTCGTCGGTGAAGGTCCAGAAGAACTGTTCCGTCACCTCGAGTGCACGGGCGTGGTCGAATTTGTCATACGCTTCGGTCGCGATGCGAACGACGTCGGCGAGCCGTCGCAGCAGGTCGATGTCGATCGGCTCGGTGACGGGGGCACCTTCGGTGTGCGGGAACGAATAGACGAACTTCGCCGCGTTGAGTACCTTGATAGCAAGTCGCCGACCAATCTTGATCTGCTTGGGGTTCTCGGGGTCGAACGCCGCGTCCGTGCCCAGTCGGCTGGACGCCGCCCAGTAGCGCACTGCATCCGATCCGTGCTCATCGAGCATCCCCTGCGGGGTCACGACGTTCCCCTTCGATTTCGACATCTTCTTGCGGTCGGGGTCGACGATGAACCCAGAGATGCCGGCGTGTTCCCACGGTGCAACACCGTGTTCAAGTTCAGCGCGCAGAACGGTCGAAAACAACCATGTGCGAATGATGTCTTGTCCCTGTGACCGAAGCGAATACGGGAAGACGAGGTTCCACAGTTCGTCGTCCTCACCCCACTTGCCGGCGATCTGCGGTGTGAGCGACGAGGTCGCCCAGGTGTCCATGACGTCGACCTCACCGATGAAACCGCCAGCGACACCGCGCTGATCGTTGTCGTAACCCGGAGCGGGCTGAGACGACGGGTCCACGGGAAGTTGGTCCTCGGCCGGGATGATGGGGGTGTCGAATACGGGGTTTCCCTCGGCGTCGAGCGGGTACCACACGGGGATTGGCACACCGAAGAAGCGCTGACGGGACACCAGCCAGTCGCCGTTGAGACCACCCACCCAGTTGTCGTAACGAACCCGCATGAAGTCGGGGTGGAAGTTGACCTGTTGTCCACGCTCGATGAGACGCGCGCGCAGGTCTTCGTCTTTGGCGCCGTTCCTGATGTACCACTGACGGGTCGTGACGATCTCGAGGGGCTTGTCGCCCTTCTCGAAGAACTTGACCGGGTGAGTGATGGGCTTGGGGTCGCCGATCATTTCGCCCGATTCCTGCAGCATCTCGACGATTCGTGCCTTGGCCGAGAACACGGTCTTGCCCGCGAGTTCCGCGTACATCTCGCGCTGGTTGTCAGTGTCGATGCCGGCGGGAGGTTCGCTCATGACACGGCCGTCGAACCCGAGGATAGGGCGAGTCGGGAGGCTGAGTTCACGCCACCAGATGACGTCGGTGACGTCACCGAACGTACAAATCATCGCGATACCGCTTCCCTTGTCGATTTGGGCGAGCGGGTGAGAAAGCACCGGGACTTCAACTCCGAACAACGGAGTGCGAACGGTCGTTCCGAAGAACGGCTTGTACCGCGCGTCGTCGGGGTTGGCGACAAGGGCCACACACGCGGGAATCATCTCGGGACGGGTCGTCTCGATGTCGATGGTTCCACCGTCGGGCTTGTGGAACGACACGCGGTGGTATGCCCCGGGCATTTCTTTGTCTTCGAGTTCCGCCTGGGCGACCGCGGTGCGGAACGTGATGTCCCACAGTGTCGGCGCGTCCGCTTGATACGCCTCGCCTCGCGAAAGGTTTCGCAGGAAAGCCCGTTGAGCGGCGCGCTGCGAATCGTCAGAGATCGTGCGGTACGTCTGCGACCAGTCGACAGAAAGCCCCAGAGTCCGCCAAAGTTCCTCGAACTTCTTTTCGTCCTCGACCGTCAACTTCTCGCAGAGTTCGACAAAGTTGCGACGCGAAATCGGCACCTGGTCGGCGGCCTTCGACGATGCGTTGTCTCCACCCTCGAGTGGTGGCGTGAACGCGGGGTCGTAGGGCAACGTCGGATCACAGCGAACCCCGTAATAGTTCTGAACACGGCGCTCGGTTGGCAATCCGTTGTCGTCCCACCCCATCGGGTAAAAGATGACCTTCCCCTGGGCGCGCTGATAGCGGGCGGCGAGGTCCATGTGCGTGTACGAGAACACGTGACCGATGTGCAGCGAACCGGACGCGGTCGGCGGGGGAGTGTCCACCGCAAACACGCTGTCTTTACCGAGTGACACGGCCTTTGCGCGATTGAACGCGTACGTTCCTTCCCGTTCCCAGACCTCACCCCAAGTTGCTTCGAGTCCTTCGAGGGCCGGCTTGTCGGGGATTTCGCGGGGCATGGCAGCCTCTTTCACTATCGGCGGCAGCGGGTATGGCTGCCTCACATGTACCGCACAAATCTATCAGCCCAGAAGCGGGCGAACACGCCGTCGTTCTAGTTGTTGAGCGCGAGATAGATGTTCAGTGTCGATGCGATCCACAGCCATGCCTCATAGGGAATAAGCAAGCGGGCCGACCAAATATCGACGTCCTTGAACTTCACAATCGTCATCCACACCAAAACGTCCATGGCGACGATGATGACGACCCCGAGCCAGAAAGCGATAGGGCCAACCAACGGGAATCCCGAAAAGAAAATCGGTGTCCAGATGGCGTTGAGAGCCAACTGCCAGATGAACAGTCGAATGCCGGCGCTTCGGGCGGGACTCGACGGCATGCGCCACGCTCGCCAGAACGACACTCCAATCAATACGTACAAAACCGACCACACGGGGCCGAACACCCAGTTCGGGGGAGTCCACGGTGCCACGTTCGCATCGGCGTACCAGCCATCGACGTTTCCAGAGGTAGAAAGAGCACCCAGTCCGCCGATGATGAACGGCACAGCAATGCTGATCGCCAAAGCGAGTCCCTGACGGGGTCGAGTGGACAATGTTCTCGATTTTGCGGCCATGATGCTCCTTCGGATTGAGCCCAGACTACCCCTTAGGCACCAATAGAATTGAAACCCATGACCTATCCCCGCCACCGCGACACGACTGGTGTCCAGCCGTCCCCGTCGTTTCCTGCGATCGAACACGAGGTCCTCGCGTATTGGGCCGCCAACGACACATTCCGGAAGTCGATTTCGAACCGTGAGGGCTGCGACGAATGGGTGTTTTACGACGGACCGCCTTTCGCCAACGGTTTGCCCCACTACGGTCACCTTCTGACCGGGTACGCCAAAGACCTCTTCCCCCGTTACCAAACGATGCGCGGAAAGCAGGTTCACCGCCGGTTCGGGTGGGACACACATGGACTTCCCGCCGAACTCGAAGCGGAACGACAACTCGGAATAACCGACAAGTCGCAGATCGAAGAGATGGGCCTCGCTGCCTTCAACGCTGCTGCCAAAGAATCAGTTCTCAAGTACACCAAGGAGTGGGAAGAGTACGTCACCCGTCAAGCGCGCTGGGTCGACTTCGAAAACGACTACAAGACGCTCGACATCACGTTCATGGAGAGCGTCATTTGGGCGTTCAAGCAACTACACGACAAGGGTCTGGCATACGAGGGATACCGCGTGCTGCCGTATTGCTGGCGAGACCAAACCCCGTTGTCGAACCACGAACTGCGAATGGATGACGATGTCTATAAATCGCGCCAAGACCAGTCCGTTACCGTCACCTTCCCGTTGACTGGCTCGAAAGCCGAGACTCTCGGCCTCGTCGGAGTTTCTGCTCTCGCCTGGACAACGACACCCTGGACGCTTCCCACCAACGCGGCGCTCGCCGTAGGTCCGACTATCGGGTATTCCGTGATTCCCGCAGGACCGAACGGCGCAGCCGCAACCGGCGAAAACTTCCTTTTGGCCACGGACACCATTGGCGCGTACGCCACTGAACTCGGATACGACGATGCGGCAGCGGCGAACGAGGCCGTGACCGGCACGTTTGTTGGGTCTGACCTCGGTGGAATCACTTACACGCGCTTGTGGGACTACTACGCGGATGCCGAGGGAATGGACCACGCGTGGCAGATCCTCGTCGCCGACTATGTTGCAACCGGTGAGGGCACTGGAATCGTGCATCAAGCTCCCGCCTACGGTGAGGACGACCAAATCATCTGTGCTGCGGCGGGCATCCCGGTCATCGTTTCGGTCGATGATTCGGGCAAGTTCTTGCCCGAGGTGACCGATGTCGCGGGACTCCACGTGTTTGACGCGAACAAGCCGCTGACACAGAAACTCAAGGCAGACGGGCGTCTCGTCCAGCAAAAGTCTTACGACCACTCGTACCCGCACTGCTGGCGCTGCCGCAACCCGCTCATTTACAAAGCCGTCTCGTCGTGGTTCATTCGCGTGCCCGATTTCCGCGACCGCATGGGCGAACTCAATCAACAAATCAATTGGGTCCCCGAAAACGTCAAAGACGGTCAATTCGGTAAATGGGTTAGCGGTGCTCGGGATTGGTCGATTTCCCGCAATCGTTATTGGGGCAGTCCGATTCCGGTGTGGAAGAGCGACGACCCTGAATATCCCCGAATCGACGTCTACGGTTCGCTCGATGAACTCGAGGCGGACTTTGGGGTGCGCCCGACAGACCTGCACCGCCCAGCAATCGACGAACTGACCCGCCCGAACCCCGACGATCCGACAGGAAAGTCGACCATGCGCCGAATCACCGACGTTCTTGATGTGTGGTTTGATTCGGGATCGATGCCATTTGCCCAGGTCCACTATCCGTTCGAGAACCGTGAATGGTTCGATAGTCACAACCCCGCCGACTTCATCGTCGAATACATCGGTCAGACGCGCGGCTGGTTCTACACACTGCACGTTCTTTCGACCGCATTGTTCGATCGACCGGCGTTCACCAACGTCATCAGCCACGGCATCGTCCTCGGGAATGACGGGCAGAAGATGTCTAAGTCTTTGCGCAACTACCCGGACGTGTCGGAAGTGTTCGAACGGGATGGGGCCGACGCGATGCGGTGGTTCCTCATGTCGTCGAGCGTGATCCGTGGCGGAAACCTCGTCGTGACCGAAGAGGGCATCCGCGAATCGGTTCGCCAGTTCCTGCTACCCCTTTGGAGTACCTACTATTTCTTCACGCTGTATGCGGGCGATGTCGACGCCGTTCGCCGAACCGACTCGACCCATGTTCTTGATCGCTATCTGCTGGCCAAGACTCGCCAGCTTATCGAGCAAGTTACGACCGACCTCGATGCTCTCGACAGCCCGATGGCGGCCTCGGCGATTCGCGATTTCGCCGACGTGCTCACCAACTGGTATGTCCGACGCTCGCGCGATCGTTTCTGGGACGGCAACGACCGCGACGCAGTTGACACGCTCTACACCGTTCTTGAAACTGTGTGCCGGATCGCGGCGCCGCTCGCGCCGCTCGTCACCGAAGAGGTCTGGCGTGGACTGACCGGCGGCGAGAGCGTTCACCTCACCGATTGGCCAGACGCGGCTGATTTCCCAGCAGACGAGGCGCTCGTCATGGCGATGGACCGCGTGCGCGAGGTCGCATCGGCCGCACTTGCGTTGCGCAAGTCGAAGGGTCTTCGAGTTCGACTTCCCCTAGCGAACCTGACGGTCGTCGTCCCAGCAGCGCCAACGATCCCTGAGTTCAGCGACATCTTGCGCGACGAAATCAATGTCAAGACTGTCTCGGTTGTCGAACTCCGCGAGGAGTCGATAGGTGAATACGGAATCACGCGCCGACTCTCGGTCAACTCGCGGGCTCTCGGTCCACGAATCGGTGGACAGGTTCAGCAGGTTATCGCTGCCACAAAGTCAGGTGACTGGTCGGTCGATGGAAATGTTGTCATCGCTGGTGGAATTGCGCTCGAGGAGGGCGAATACGACCTCGTCCTTGATGTGGCTGACGATGCGGTTGCCGTGTCGTTCCTCGGTAACGCAGGATTTGTTGTTCTCGACACCGTCGTGACGGCAGAGTTAGCCGCCGAGGGACTGGCGCGCGATGTGGTTCGCGCGGTGCAGCAGGCCCGCAAGGACGCTGGCCTCGATGTCAGCGACCGCATCCGTCTCGAACTCGAAAGCGATGCCGTCACGATTGTCGCGATGCGTGACCATCAGGACCTGATCGCAGGGGAGACCCTCGCGGTTGAACTTGAATTCGTCGATGGCATGTCCGGAACTACCGAGGTCGGAGACGGCGCACGTATTCGCGTCGGTGTGGAAAAGGCGTGACCGACTTCCGTGCCGAAGTAGCGGCAATCTTCGAGTCGCTCGTCGCTCGTATTGGCGAGCGCGCGCCCCAACCGCGTCTTCACGCAACTCGAAAGGCCGTCGAGTTCCTCGGTAATCCTCAGCAGTCGTATGCGATAGTCCACGTGACAGGAACGAACGGCAAAACCTCGACCTCACGCATGATCGAAGCTTTGTGTCGCGCGCACGGCCTTCGTACGGGGCTCATGACAAGTCCACACCTGCGTTTTGTCACCGAACGCATCATGATCGACGGCGAACCCATCAGCGACGAAAAGTTTGTCGAGAACTGGCGAGACGTCGAGCCATACGTCAACATGGTCGACGCAGACCTGGTTGCTAACGGCGAGGTTCCGCTGACCTATTTCGAAACTCTCACTGTTCTCACGCTCGCTGCCTTCGCCGACGCGCCGGTCGACGTCGCGATACTCGAAGTCGGAATGGGCGGCGCGTGGGATTCAACCAACGTCGCAGATGCCGATGTTGCGGTGTTTACGCCCATCGGAATAGACCACGCCGAGTTCCTCGGCAACACCATCACCGAGATTGCTCGGACCAAGGCGGGAATCATCAAACCGAGCAGCATCGTTGTGTCGTCCGCACAAGAACCCGATGCGATGACAGAAATCATCGCGGCCGCTCAGATTATGGAGGGTGAGCTTTATGTCGAGGGCGACGATTTCGAACTAATGTCGAACGTCTCTGCCGTCGGCGGGCAAGTGATGCAGATTCGTGGTCGAGCCGCCGCCTATCGCGATGTTCCGGTTACGCTTCACGGACGCCACCAGGCGCAGAATGCCACATTGGCGATTGCCGCAGTGGAATCGCTGTTCGGAAACGGCTCGCGACCAATCCCCGACGACATTCTCAGCATTGCGCTCGGGAATGTCACGAGCCCCGGTCGCCTTCAGTACCTCGCCACGAATCCTGCCATCATCGTCGATGCGGCTCACAATCCTCATGGTGCAGCAGCACTCGCAGACGCGATTCGCGACGTCCTTCCATTCGAGAAAATGTGGTGTGTGATTGGGGTGTTGGATGACAAGGACGCCCGCGGAATCATCGAAGCGCTCGATCCGGTGGTCGCGGGCTTCATTTGTACTCAATCCAATTCAGACCGAGCGATGCAAGCAAACGATTTGGCCGAGATCGTCGCGGCCCTTGTCGGTGCCGATCGTGTCAGTGCCGAACCGACGCTCTCGTCCGCACTCGAGACGGCCTCTGCGATGTGTGGCCCGTCGGATGCGATTATGGTCACGGGAAGTATCACTCTCGTAGGCGACACCGTCACCCTTGCTCGAACGGAGAACTGGACATGAGCGAACGCCGACAGCGCAGCGCGACGGAATCGTTGCTGACCGTTGCATTTGGTGTCGAGATGGCGACCATCCTGTTCGGCGCGATTGCGATGGCCGGACTCCACAAACAGCAGTGGCTCGAGGTTCTTGTCAGCGCAGTCATCCTCGTCACAATTCTCGCGCTTGCCCAGGCAACCCTTCGCCGCGGACTCCACCCGATCGTCTACGCCTCACAAGGGCTCTTGGCTCTGCCTGTGGTTACCGAACCGATGTGGGGTTTGGCATGGCTCGTCTGCATCATCTTTTTCACGTACTGCCTCGTCAAGGGACAACAACTTGACCGTCGAAAGGAACAACAATGACTGAACTTCAAGACACACTCGTCCTCATCAAGCCAGATGGAACCGAGCGAAATCTCATCGGTGAAATTTTGCGCCGCATCGAGGCGAAGGGTTACGAGATTGTTGATCTGCGGATGCTCACACCCGATCGCGCGCTGTTGACGTCGCACTACGACGAGCACCAGGGCAAGCCGTTCTTTGAACCTCTCGTCGAGTTCATGTCGAGCGGCCCGGTCGTCGCGGCCAAAGTTCGCGGACACCGAGCCATTGAAGGATTCCGTGTTCTGGCTGGTACCACCGACCCGACCCTCGCCGCACCCGGATCGATACGTGGGGACCTCGCCCGCGACTGGGGTCTCAAGGTTCAGAAGAACCTCGTGCACGGCAGCGATTCACCCGAGTCGGCTGCGCGTGAACTCGCTCTCTGGTTTTAGTTTCCGCTGAGGAGCAGCGGAACAAGCAGCGGGAACTGCGCGATGATCGCAAGAGCAATCCCGGCAATGTTCACCAATGGCAGTAACCACGAGTAGGGCAGAATCGCCGCGCCAATTCGCGACAGCTTTTCACTGTCGAACAATAGTTTCTCGCGCAGAAGCCACGGAAGAACGATCCATAACATGATTGATTGGGTCGCCCACGTGACCATGCAGTAAAGGCACAAGAATCCGATGTCATAAACGGCGGCAAAGAAAAGCCACATGAGGAAGAACCATGCGACGAACATGCCAACCGCGAAAACACGCCAGTACCAGCGAGCATAAGTCGCACCGGCGAGCATGCCAGCGCCGGTTGCCGCGACGACTCCCCATCCGATCAGCCCCCAGAAATAATTTGGGACTCCGAAGAACGCTCGCGCCTCGTCGGATTGCATGACGTTTCCGCAGCTGAAGAATGGGTTGATGTTGCAGGACGGCTGCGTGCCGTCCTTGAGCAGGTAATAACCCTCGGTTGAGAGCGTGAGCGCGGCCCACAGGGAAATCAACCCGAAAACGAGGATGAAAGCGCCGAACGCGAATCGGCCGCGGAAGGTGGGGTTCACCCTTCCATTATCGCCCCTCTGACCGCAAGAACGCGTCGGTGACTCGTTGTTCGGGCTATACTGAGGATGCGCGTTGATCGCGCAGGACTTTTCCGGACATGCCGGGCTAGAAATCGAGAGATTTGAGCGGATAGTCAGTTCCGCGCGTAGTGACAGTACGCGGATTGCGTCACTCGATGCGATCACACAACAGATTTGAAGCACTGCTTCACAGAATTAGATTTCGAAAGAAATCACCGAGAGGTGCACCAGAAAATGGTGAAAAACACAGATTTTGATCCGAACGAATACGTCTCGTCTCCGTTTACGGCCCCTGAAACTCGCGCCACTCCTGCCGCGGAAACCGTAGTAACCGATGACGCCGTCGAGGCGGTTACCGTGTCTGACGAGTCGCCCGCGACCGAAACGGACACTACAGCCGAGTTGAAACCCAGCTTTGAGCCGATTGTCCTCGAGAACTCGATGCAACTTGTGTTCCGTCCGCCGGCACCCGAGTACATCCCGGTGCGCTCGGGTCGTCCGATGGACGACGAAGGGCCATCGGTTCGTCGCCGTACCCGCGGAAACCGTGTGGAACGATCAGAGCGGGTCGAACGCGTATACATCGAACCCGAGCAAATCACCGAGCCACAACGCATCCGTGGATCGACTCGGATTGAAGCCAAGCGCCAGCGCCGCCGAGATTCGCGCGACAGTGGACGTCGCCGTCCTGTCGTAACGGAAACCGAATTCCTTGCCCGCCGCGAAAGCGTCGACCGCAAGATGGTCGTTCGCAGCAAGGATGGCCGCATCCAGATTGGTGTTCTAGAGGACAACGTCCTTGTCGAGCACTATGTCGCGCGCTCGACGGAATCGAGCATCATCGGAAATGTCTACATCGGAAAGGTGCAGAACGTCCTGCCTTCGATGGAGGCCGCCTTCGTCGACATTGGTCGTGGTCGTAATGCCGTTCTGTATTCGGGTGAAGTCGACTGGGACGCAGCAGCAACCGAAGAAAACGCCAATCAGCCTCGACGCATCGAGATGGCTCTGAAGTCGGGCGACCCACTCCTCGTGCAGGTCACGAAAGACCCGGTCGGCCACAAGGGTGCGCGACTGACCAGCCAAGTCAGCCTGCCCGGACGATACGTCGTTTACGTTCCGAGCGGCTCGATCAACGGCATTTCACGCAAGTTGCCAGATTCTGAGCGCACGCGCCTCAAAAAAATCCTCGCGACGGTCCTTCCGGAAAACGCCGGCGTCATCGTGCGCACGGCGGCCGAAGGTGCAACCGAGGAACAGCTGACTCTCGATGTACAGCGCCTCACCGCGCAGTGGGACGCGATTCAGAAGAAAGCGGAAAAGGGCAACGGTCCGGTGCTTCTTCACTCCGAACCCGACCTTCTCGTCAAAATCATTCGAGATGTCTTCAACGAAGATTTCCAGAACATTATCATTCACGGTGACGAAGCCAAGACGGTTATTTCGGATTATCTCGCTCAGGTTGCTCCCGACTTGATTGACCGAATCATCGATCACAACGATGGGACCGACCCGTTCGACACCTATCGCATCAACGAGCAAATTGTTAAAGCGCTCGACCGCAAGGTGTGGTTGCCGTCGGGTGGTTCGCTCGTTATCGACCGTACCGAGGCGATGACGGTCATCGACGTCAACACCGGCAAGTTCATCGGTTCGGGTGGAAACCTCGAAGAAACAGTGACGAAGAACAACCTGGAGTCGGCGGAAGAAATCGTGCGCCAATTGCGTTTGCGCGACATTGGCGGAATTGTCGTCATCGACTTCATCGACATGGTGCTTGAGAGCAATCGTGACTTGGTGCAACGCCGACTCATCGAGTGCCTGTCGCGAGACCGCACGAAGCACCAGGTCGCCGAAATCACAAGCCTCGGTTTAGTTCAAATGACCCGGAAAAAGCTCGGACTCGGATTGCTCGAGACGTTTGGCGAGCCTTGTGAAGTCTGTGCCGGCCGTGGGCTGATCATCCACCATGAGCCCGTTGGTAAGGCTCGTGTCGAGGGCTCACCCGAACCTGGCGCGTCGCGTCGAGGTCGTGGCAAGCAGACGACTCAGCCCAAACAACAGCAAGGGCAAACAGGGACCCACGAGATCACGGACAGTGCTCGAAGCGCGCTCGCGGCGATTGCAACGGCAACCGTCAACCACGACAGCGCCGAGGGATCGCCAGTGGCCCGCAAGGGTAAGCCGATTGCGGATCTTGATTCGCTTCTCGATTCGCTTCCCGAGGCACCCGAACCCGGTGCGCGAACCGCCCGGCGCCCGCGTCGAGCGACGAAGAAAGCGACCTCCGACACCTCAGCAAGCGAATCGCCGACCGGAGACTGATTGGATTTGCCTGAATGGCACCATTCGGCTATTCTTAACCCTTGGTGCGCAATGCCAACATTCAGGCCCGCACCGAGTTTTCGAAAGGACATCACCGTGGTTTACGCGATTGTGCGCGCCGGAGGGCGACAGGAAAAGGTCGAGGTTGGGACCATCCTCACTGTCGACCGAATCAAGGCCGATGACAAGGGGTCGATTTCACTCGCCCCAGTCCTTCTCGTGGACGGCGACAAAATCGAATCGAACGCTGCAGCGCTTGCAAAGGTGACTGTCACGGCACAGGTACTCGAAGACCTCCGCGGCCCCAAAATCGTCATTCACAAATTCAAGAACAAGACCGGGTACCACAAGCGTCAGGGCTTTCGCGCTGACCTCACCCGCGTGAAAATTACGAGCATCAAGTAGTCGAGGGAGAACAGCGACATGGCACATAAAAAGGGAGCGTCGTCCACACGTAACGGACGTGACTCGAACCCCCAGTACTTGGGCGTAAAGCGCTATGGTGGCCAGGTCGTCAAGGCTGGCGAAATCATTGTCCGTCAGCGTGGAACTCACTTTCACCCCGGCGCAGGCGTCGGCCGAGGCGGAGACGACACTCTCTTCGCTCTCGTAGCAGGATCAGTTCAGTTTGGCGCAAAGGGTGGCCGCAAGGTCATCAACATCGTTCAGAGCGCTTAAGTTTTTCATTCGGCGGGGCGGGCTTCGGCCCGCCTTGTTGTATTTTCGCAGACAAGGAGGTGACACATGGTCTCGTTCATCGATGAAGTAACGGTGCACCTCAAAGCGGGACACGGCGGTAACGGCTGCGTCTCGGTCAAGCGTGAAAAGTTCAAACCGCTCGCCGGCCCCGACGGCGGTAACGGCGGTAACGGCGGCGACATCGTTCTCGTGTCAGATCCTCAGGTGACGACTCTTCTCGACTTCCACTACCGCCCGCATCGCTCCAGTGAAAACGGCGGATTCGGCATGGGCGACCACCGCAGCGGACACAAGGGCGAGTCCTTGACACTTCCCGTGCCCGTCGGAACGGTGGTCAAAGACGTCGATGGTGAAGTTCTTATTGACCTCGACAAGCCCGACATGGAATACGTTGTCGCACCGGGCGGTCAGGGCGGACTCGGAAATTCGGCTCTTGCATCACTCAAGCGTAAGGCCCCCGGTTTTGCCCTCCTCGGCACGCTCGGCTGGGACGGCGATATCGTTCTCGAACTCAAGACCGTCGCCGACGTCGCCCTGGTCGGATACCCGTCCGCAGGAAAATCGTCTCTTATTGCTTCCGTCTCAGCGGCCAAGCCGAAAATCGCGGACTATCCGTTCACGACACTGCACCCCAACCTCGGTGTGGTCGACGTCGAACAATATCGTTACACGATTGCGGATGTCCCCGGACTCATCGCGGGTGCTTCCGAGGGCAAAGGACTCGGGCTTGATTTTCTTCGACACGTCGAGCGGTGTCGAGTTCTTATTCACGTCATCGACTGCGCGACCCTTGAACCGGGGCGAGATCCGATGAGCGACTTCGACATTATTCGTGCGGAGCTCGCGGCGTATCCCGTCCCTGACGGTTCGATTCCGCTCATCGAGCGCCCTCAGCTCATCGTCCTCAACAAAATTGACGTTCCCGAGGCGGCCGACCTCGCAGACCTGGTCCGCGCCGACTTCGAGGCCCTCGGGTACGAGGTGTTCGCCGTGTCGGCGGCAACGCGCGCGGGTCTCCGTGACCTCACTCTTCGAATCGGTCAGATGGTCGGAGCCGATCGTGCCGAACGCCTCGCCGCAGAAGAATCGCGCCAACGGATCATCATCCGACCTCGCGCGGTTGACGAGAAGCAGCTCACGGTCCTTGTTGAGCATCGAGGCGACGACGTTACCTATCGGGTTCGTGGAGCAAAGCCTGAGCGCTGGGTCCAGCAAACCGACTTCAACAACGAGGAAGCCATCGGGTACCTCAGTGACCGTCTCGCCAAGATTGACCTCGACGACCACCTCTACAAAGCCGGTGCAATTCCTGGGGCTACCGTCTACATTGGCGACGGGGACCGTTTTGTGTTTGATTGGGAACCGACAATGACGAGTGCCGCCGAGATGATGGTGAGTCCGCGCGGAACTGACGCTCGACTGCACGAGAGCGATCGGGCAACGACGTCAGATCGCCGTAAGTCGTACAAAGAACGAATGGACGCGAAAGCGGCCGCGCGTGCGGAATTGGAACGTGAACGCGAAGCAGGCATCTGGTCGGAAGAGGGCGATGGTGGACAAGCGGAGTGAGGTAACCGCAGCGACGCGAATCGTCGTCAAGGTCGGATCGTCGTCGATTAGCGGCGATAACGTTCACCAGTTGGCGACAATCGTCGACGCTCTCGCGGAGGCACACGCGCGCAAACTCGATGTCGTGCTCGTGTCGAGCGGCGCAATCGCCACGGCGCTTCCGCACTTCGGATTGACAGCCCGTCCTGCAAATGACCTCGTCACCGAACAGGCCGCAGCCGCGGTCGGCCAGACGATGCTCATGGTTCGCTACCAAGACAGCCTCAACCGGTTCGGCATCGTCGCAGCTCAAGTTTTGCTGACCTCGGGTGACCTCGAATCCGATGCGACCCGCGACAACGCACAGGCAGCGATTGACAAACTTTTGGACCTCCGTTTTCTTCCCATCGTCAACGAGAACGACACCGTTGCGACCCACGAAATCCGGTTCGGCGATAACGACCGACTTGCCGCGTTGGTCGCCGAACTCGTCGGGGCAGACCTTTTGGTGTTGCTCAGCGACGTCGATGCACTGTATTCGCGCCCGCCCGGCGAGCCCGGCGCGGAAAAGATTGAGTTCGTGACTTTCGGAGACGACTTGGCAGGAATCGAAATCGGTTCAATCGGTTCCGCCGGTGTCGGCACGGGTGGAGCTGAGACCAAAATCGCCGCGGCCCATCACGCAACACGCGCGGGGGTTCCCGTCATCCTCACATCGGCAGCCAACATCGGCCCAGCCTTGTCGGGGGATTCGGTCGGAACGTGGTTTGAGGCTTCGTCTGATTAGCCCGCGCAACCTAAACTGACAACCATGACCGACGACTTCCAGCAGATTCTTGACGACGCGCGCGCAGCGTCGCGTGTTCTTGCTCAGACGTCAACGACGGTCAAAAATCACGCTCTCTCGGCCATCGCCGACGCGCTCGAAGAAAACTCTGACCGCATCGTCACTGCGAACGCCCACGACCTGAACCTTTCACGAAGCGATGGAATGGCAGAGGGACTTCTCGATCGGCTGGCTCTTTCCCCAGCTCGCGTGACTGGTCTTGCCCACGCTGTGCGCGACATCGCTGCGCTGCCCGACCCGATTGGCGAGGTTCTCGGCGGAAGCACGCTTCCGAACGGATTACACCTGACGCAGGTTCGCGTGCCGTTTGGTGTAGTTGGTTCGATTTATGAAGCTCGACCGAACGTGACGGTCGACCTCGCAGCAATTTTGCTCAAGAGTGGGAACGTCGCAATTCTGCGCGGCGGGAGTGCAGCGGAAAACACAAACACCGTTCTTGTCGAGGTGATTGGGACTGCTCTCGAGAACTGCGGTTTGCCTCGAACAGCGGTTCAGACAATCGACCCGTTCGGTCGCGACGGCGCCAACCGCCTCATGAACGCACGTGGTTTTGTTGACGTTCTCGTTCCTCGCGGTAGCGCTTCACTCATCAGCGCGGTTGTCAACGATTCGAGCGTTCCCGTGATCGAGACCGGAGCAGGTGTCGTCCACATTTTCCTCGATGCCAGCGCGGAACTCGAGATGTCGAGTGACATCGTTCATAACGCCAAAACTCAACGCGTCGGCGTGTGCAACGCGCTTGAAACCTTGCTCGTACATCGTGACGCGGCGTCGCGGTTGATCCCCGCAATCTTGGACCGATTGGTTGATTCGGACGTGACAATCCACGCCGACGACGCGACACGATCGATTTTTCCGCACGCCGAAACGGCGACGGCGGCGGACTGGGGACACGAGTATCTCTCGCTCGATCTCGCGGTAAAGATCGTCGATTCTCTCCAGGATGCGATCGATCATATTGGCATGTACTCAACCCATCACACCGACGCCATCATCACCAACGACATGGCGAATGCGGAAAAGTTCGTAGCCGAGGTTGACTCTGCGGTCGTGATGGTCAATGCATCGACGCGGTTTACGGACGGCGGTGAGTTCGGTTTCGGTGCCGAAGTAGGAATATCGACCCAAAAGCTTCACGCGCGCGGACCAATGGGACTTCGGGAATTGACGAGCACGAAGTGGATTGTGCGCGGAAATGGCCAGTGGCGCGAGTAATCTTGCAGTAACAGCCTTTTGAGGGAGAACATTGTGAACACTGTCATCCGCGCCACGGAAGAACTTGCGCCGCTCATTTTCCCGGCGATTGTCTGGGCTGGCATTTTCGCCCTCGGCTTCGTTGCTCTTGCGGTTGTTATCCTCGCGAACCGCGACGTCGCTCATCGCAACCCGCGTCGCGGCTCGAGCGAATCCGCGCACCACTAGGCCTTTCATGACGGTCGAAAGCACCCGCCGACGAATCGGTGTTATGGGTGGAACGTTCGACCCCATTCATCATGGGCACCTTGTCGCGGCGAGTGAAGTGGCCAATCATTTCGAATTGGACGAAGTTGTCTTCGTTCCCACCGGGGAACAGTCCCACAAGAAGGATGTGACCCTGGGGGAGCATCGCTACCTCATGGCCGTGATTGCGACGGCAGCGAACCCTCGCTTTAATGTTTCCCGAGTTGATATCGATCGCCACGGGCCGACGTACACAATCGATACGCTGCGCGAGTTGCAGCAGCAGTATCCCGATTCCGACCTCTACTTCATCTCGGGTGCCGACGCGATCGAACAGATTCTCGACTGGAAAGACATCGACGACGCATGGGGATTCGCTCACTTCGTTGCGGTCACCCGACCTGGGCACACACTGTCCGTTTCGGGCCTTCCCGCCGAGAAAGTCAGTCAACTCGAGATTCCCGCGCTCGCCATCTCGTCGACCGATTGTCGTTCCCGAGTCCGAGCGGGGGCACCTGTTTGGTACCTCGTGCCCGACGGCGTCGTTCAGTACATCGCAAAACATGCGTTGTATCGTGGTCAGACATGACCGACAATTTCAGTGCATATCCGAGCAGGCGCGCCCAGCGCGAGGCTCGTAATGCGGCGGAACGCTCGACTGGCGTTCCGTTTGGAGTGCCTCAGTCGGTAACTCCGGCCCCACCGGCAGGCGAATTGCCATCGCGTCGATCACGCCGGCAACCATCCAGTGGAGTCCCGCACGATTTCGGATATGACGATTTTGGCAAAGAGTGGATCACCGCGTCGCCCACAGTCGGTCAACCTACGACCGCAATGATGACGCTCCACGTCGAACAGTTTCCGACGGGAGAAATTTCGGGACCTATCGACAACACCGGTGAGATCATCCTCACCGGCCCCATTGTCGTCGCTGCCGCGTCTAACAACAGATTGTCGCCCATCGCTATCGACGCCAGCCCACACGTCGGATTACCGGGAATCCCTCGGCGCGCTACCGAAGCGCTATCAATCATCGGGCGAGCCTCACCACTCAATCCGGGTCACAAAAACTCGTCCGCCGGACGAGGTGTCTCTGCTGTGTTCGCCACGTTTCTCGGGCTTCTCGTAGCGGCACTCATTGGTCTCGCATTCTTCACCAAACTCATTTAAAGGAACTCAGTGCCTGCAACCACCACCGCCATTGACCATGTCGCCATCGTCGCCGTCGCCGCAGACGCCAAGCAGGGAGAAGACATCGTTGCGCTCGACGTGAGCGGACCGATCGGAATTGTCGATGCCTTTGTCATGGTCACGGGGCGCAACGAACGAAATGTTCAAGCAATCGCCGACGAAATCGAAGATCAGATGCTGGCGAACGGAAATCGGACGCTCCGACGGGAAGGCCGAGACCTCGGGCGATGGATTCTGCTCGATTTTGGTGACGTCGTGGCGCACGTTTTCCATGAGGAAGAGCGCATGTTTTACGGCCTGGAGCGACTTTGGCACGACTGTCCCGTGATTCCCATCGCCCTGCCCGAACGTGAAACCGTCGCCGGTGATTTGTGAGAGAACTCGCGCGTAGGCTAATCTGAACAGGTTGCCCGAAAGGGCCTGTGGCGCAGCTGGTAGCGCACCTGCATGGCATGCAGGGGGTCAGGGGTTCGAGTCCCCTCAGGTCCACTCTCATAAGAATCATGCGCGTCCCCGAACAATAGTCACGCAACAATCCGCCGGATTGTCGCGCCCGCTCAGGTCCACTCTCATCGCTTCAGAGAACACTAATATTGAATGAATTAGAGCGCCACAAAGGGGCATGAATGTCGAACTTCTCAACCGCCGAAACCGTCATGGGTTTCGATGCGCTTTTTACGTCAGAAGAACTCTCCTGGCGCGACAAGGCCCGCAAGTTCTCGATCGAGCGGATTCAGCCTCAGATTGATGAAGACTTCGAAATTCAGCGTCTTCGCACGGAACTCATCGGAGAGATGGGTGCACTTGGAATGCTCGGCATGCACATCGAGGGTTACGGCTGTGCGGGAGCAAGCGCTGTTTCCTATGGACTGGTGTGTTACGAGCTCGAAGCGGTCGACACCTCGTGGCGAACCCATGTGTCTGTTCTCGGCTCGCTCGCGATGTCAGCTATCGCGAAGTTCGGTTCCGAAGAACAAAAGCAGGAATACCTACCCGCCTCGGCTCGTGGCGAGTTGGCTGGTTGCTTCGGACTTTCCGAACCGCAGGGCGGTTCCGACCCGTCGAACATGTTGACAAAAGCGGTCAAGGACGGTGACCACTGGGTCATCAACGGCGCGAAGCGTTGGATCGGAATTGCGAACATCGCCGACTACGCCATCATTTGGGCCGATACCGAGGACGGCATTCGCGGATTCATCGTTCCGACCTCGACCCCCGGCTTCACGGCGACGCCGATCTCGAACAAATTATCCATGCGCGCCTCGATTCAGTGCGACATCGACCTCGAGAACGTGCGTGTTCCTGAGTCACTTCGCCTTCCCTCAGCCAAGGGGCTCGGAGCCCCATTCTCGTGCCTCAACGAAGCGCGATACGGGATTGTCTGGGGTGTCATGGGCGCTGCCCGCGCGGCAATCGACGTCGCGGTGAAGTTCTCGAAAGAGCGAATCTTGTTCGGCAAGCCTCTCGCGGCGACGCAAATCACGCAGACCAAGCTCGCCGATTGCTTCCTCGAATTCGAAAAGGGCGTTTTGCTCTCGCACCACATCGGCAAACTCAAAGATTTGGGCTCGTTGAACCATGACCAAATTTCGGTCGGCAAACTCAACAATGTTCGTGAGGCCGTCGGAATCGTATCCACGGTTCGCTCGATTCTCGGCGGGGACGGTGTCACCGCGGATTACCCAATCATGCGTCACATGATGAACCTCGAATCAGTTCGCACCTATGAGGGCACCGATGAGGTTCACGCACTTGTGGTTGGGCGCGCCTTGACCGGCGAAGAAGCCTTCCGCTAAATCGCGGGCGCGGTACCCTTGCCCTTATGGCACTGTCACACGATCCCCTCTGGCCTCGCGCCGGAGGATGGAGTGCGCCGGTAGGCGACATCGATTTTGGAATTGTCGGGGTGCCTACGTTTTCGACGTCGATCACTCCCGGCACAACCAACCTGACACCCGCAGCAGTGCGCGAGGTCTTGCCGCGCTATTCCGAGGCATTTCAGACCGGTGACGGCATCGACACGGCTACCCGCCTTGCCCGCCACGATTTCGGCGACGTGGCAGACCCAGACGGTGACGAAGGTGGTGCGATTCGCGTGATTGCCGAGGCCGTTTCCCGAACACGACTGCTCGTTGCTATCGGCGGCGACAACGCGCTCACGGTCCCCGTGGCGTTGGCTGCGTGGGGCGACCACGTCGCGACGGCTGGACTCATCACCGTCGATGCTCACCTTGACGTTCGCGATGGTGTGAGCAACGGGTCGCCCGTTCGCCGGCTCATCGAAGATTTCGGAATCGATCCCGCCCGTGTTGTGCAGATTGCGATCGCGGATTTCGCCAACTCGACCGAATATCTCCGTCGTGTGCGCGATTGGGGTGTGACGATAATTACTCGCGACGATGTTGCCCGGCGTGGTGTCGATGCGGTGGTCCACGAAGCCCTCGCCATCGCCGGTGCCGACGGTGGACCCATCCACGTCGATCTCGACATTGACGCGTGTGACCGTTCGGTCGCACCAGCGTGTCCTGCGTCGATACCCGGTGGGCTCAGCGCCTTCGAGATGCGCCTATTCGCGCGTGGATTTGCTCGAGACGACCGAGTCTCGACAATCGACCTCGCCGAAGTTGACGCCAATGCCGACACTGAAGACGGTCGCACGGTTCGTCTCACCGCGCTCTGCGTACTGGAAGCCCTCGCGGGACTAGCTGAACGCTAACTCCAGACGCGTCGAACGAGGTTTACGCCCGGGCGATACGCGAGGTGAATGTGGTTCGGGGCGTCTAGCTCGACGACGTGGGCGCGTGATCCGACCGCAAGGTTTCCCAGGTCGTGCAGCCCCAGTGACTGCGCGCCGCCCGCGGTAGACGACCACAACGCCTCGGAAGGCGTCATGCCCATGTCCCGGACAGCGATTGCGATACAGAACGACATCGACGAGGTGTACGACGAGCCGGGGTTGCAATTCGTTGCGATAGCGACGGTGACTCCGGCGTCGATGAGTCGTCGAGCATCAGGGTAGGGCTGGTGCGTTGAAAAATCGGATCCTGGCAAGAGCGTCAGCACTGATCCGGATTTACACAAGGCGTGAACATCGACGTCGGTGACGAAAGTTCCGTGGTCGACGCTCGCAACCTCGGATTCAATAGCCATCTGGACGGCTGTGGACGGCCCGAGCTGCGCCGCGTGAATGTGTGTCCGCAGTCCGCGCGCAGACCCCGCTTCGAGAATTCGCCGGGACTGGTCAACGGAAAACGCTCCGTCTTCGCAAAAGACATCGATTCCGGTGACAAAAGGCGCGACAGCGTCGAGCATGTCGCCGCACACCACATCGACATAGTCGTCGGTTCGGCCGCTAAATTCCGCCGGGACGACGTGTGCACCAAGAAATGTGACGTGGTCGGTGAATTCCCGCGCGATCTTCGCCAATCGAACTTCGTGCTCAACGGTGAGTCCGTAGCCGGTTTTGATTTCGACAGTTGTCGTTCCCTGCGCTCGCATCTCGGCGACACGTCCACGAATGTTTTCGCGTAGTTCGTCATCACTCGCCTCGCGCGTTGCGGCAACGGTAGTGGCGATTCCGCCTGCGCCATACGACTCGCCTGCCATTCGAGCCGCAAACTCCATCGACCGTTCGCCGGCGAACGCCAGGTGAGTATGGGAATCTACGAAGCCGGGTATCACTGCTCGACCTTCGGCATCGAGGACTTCGGTGCTGCTGTTCACCCGTGACCCGGCATCACTGTCAACACCGACCCACGTGACCATCCCGCCAGCCCATTCGATGGCGGCATCGTTGAGGATTCCGTAGCGGTCGCCGCGCGTCGGGTCGTTCGTGACGAGTTCCCCGATGTTTCGCAACAGAGTGGTCATGACGTCAGGCTACTCAAATCTCCCACATCGGAACACGAAGACCACGCTCGCGTGCGACCTCAGCGGCTCGTTCGTAACCGGCATCAACGTGGCGCATGACTCCGGACCCCGGATCGTTGACCAACACGCGCGATACCTTTTCGGCGGCGAGATCGGTGCCGTCGACAACGAGCACCTGCCCGCTGTGTATCGAACGGCCGATGCCGACCCCGCCCCCGTGGTGCAACGACACCCAGGTCGCGCCACTCGCGGTGTTCAACAACGCGTTCAACAACGGCCAGTCCGCGATCGCGTCACTACCGTCGAGCATCGCTTCGGTCTCGCGATAAGGCGAGGCAACAGAACCGGAATCGAGGTGGTCTCGCCCGATGACAATCGGAGCGCTGACTTCGCCGTTCTTGACCATCTCGTTGAACCGAAGTCCGGCGAGATGGCGCTCTTTGTATCCAAGCCAACAGATGCGAGCGGGGAGTCCCTCGAAGTGAACTTTCTCGCCGGCCTTAGTGATCCAGCGCTTCAAGTGCTCGTCGTCCGGGAACAGTTCGAGAATCGCCTTGTCCGTCGCGGCGATGTCGGCTGGATCACCAGACAGGGCGACCCACCGGAACGGACCCTTTCCTTCGGCGAAAAGCGGCCGAATGTAGGCGGGAACGAATCCGGGGAAATCGAAAGCCCTCTCATAACCGCCCAGCTCGGCCTCGCGGCGAATCGAGTTGCCGTAATCGAAGACGACCGCACCCTTGTCTTGAAATTCGACCATCGCCTTGACCTGCTTGGCCATGGCTGCACGCGATCGAATAGTGAACCCCTCTGGGTCTTTCGCTGCGTCGCCCAGCCAGTCGGCGACAGTCTCGCCTTCGGGGAGGTACGACAGTGGGTCGTGCGCGCTCGTCTGATCGGTCACTATGTCAATCGCGACGCCGCGCGCAAGCATTTCGGGGAAGACGGTCGCAGCATTGCCAACCAGCCCAACCGAGCGGGGGATTCGCTTGTCTTTGGCGTCCAACGCGCGTTCGATGGCGACATCGATGTCGTCCGTCATTTCGTCGAGGTAACCGTGGTCTACGCGGCGCTGCAAACGTTCGGCGTCGACATCGACAATTAGAACGGCGCCGTCATTGAGGGTCACGGCGAGAGGCTGCGCGCCGCCCATTCCGCCGCAACCACCGGTGAGGGTCAACGTGCCAGCGAGCGTTCCGTTGAACTTCTCTCGCGCGACCGCTCCGAACGTCTCGTAGGTTCCCTGGAGGATTCCCTGCGTACCGATGTAGATCCATGACCCGGCCGTCATCTGGCCGTACATCGTGAGTCCTTCGGACTCGAGCTTGCGGAATTCGGGCCAATTCGCCCAATCGCCCACGAGGTTCGAGTTCGCAATCAGAACCCTTGGCGCCCACTCGTGGGTCGTGAAGATTCCGACGGGCTTGCCCGACTGTACCAAGAGCGTCTCGTTCGGCTCGAGAATGTCGAGCGCATGCACAATGGCATCAAACGCTTTCCAGTTTCGCGCCGCACGGCCCGTCCCGCCGTACACGACGAGGTCGTCTGGGCGCTCGGCAACATCGGGGTCGAGATTGTTCATGAGCATGCGCTTGGCGGCCTCGGTCGACCAGTGCTTGGTCGAGATGGTGCTGCCGCGGGCCGCACGAACGGTTCGAGGTTCGTGTCCGGGAACCGAACCGCCTACAGGAATGATTGCCATCTGTGTGTCCTTTAGTCGAGTGTTCCGGTGGTTTTTTCCGCAGTCGCAAGAATCCGTCCCGATTGGACGAGCGCGACAACCGCGTCAATTTCGGGCGAGAGGAATCGGTCGGGGCCGGGACCGCCTGACGCCGCATTCACGATGTTGATGATGGGTCCGGTTGCCGCGGACGCGTTCACGTCACGCAACGCCGCACCGCGCGAAGCCGCGAGTATTTCGATGGCGAGAACCCGCGAGAGGCCGTCAATCGCGCGACGAAGTTTCCGACCCGCCGCCCAGCCCATCGACACGTGATCTTCTTGCATTGCGGATGACGGGATCGAGTCGACCGAGGCGGGCATCGCTAAGCGCTTCATTTCGCTGACGATTCCGGCAGCGGTGTACTGCGCAATCATCAATCCGCTATCAACCCCAGCTTCGTGCGCGAGGAATGGGGGAAGACCATAGCTTCGCGTCTTGTCAAGGAAGCGGTCCGTTCGACGTTCGCTCATCGACGCAACGTCAGCGAGAGCGATTGCTAAGAAATCGAGGACGTACCCGACGGGTGCACCATGGAAGTTGCCGTTTGATTCGACCCGATAATCGAGCGTGACAACGGGGTTGTCGATCGCGGACGCCAATTCCTGGTTGGCGACGCGCGCGGCGTGATCGACCGTGTCGCGGGCCGCGCCGTGAACCTGGGGGGCACACCGAATCGAGTAGGCATCTTGGACACGCAAATCTTCTGGTCCGGCGTGGCTCGCGACCAGGGGACTTTTGTTGAGCAGTGCGCGGACGTTGCGTGCTGATGCTCGTTGGCCCGGGTGAGGGCGCAACGCCATCAGGTCGTCGGCGAACACCTTGTCGGTGGCGAGCAAACCTTCGACCGAGATTGACAGGGCAATATCGGCGACGCGGAGGAGGTGGCGAATATCGTCAATCGCCAAGACGAGCATCGCGGTCATCCCGTCAGTCCCGTTGATCAGGGCGAGACCCTCTTTTTCGCGAAGTTCGACGGGGGTGATTCCGGCAGCGGCGAGCGCGTCGTCGGACTCAACGGCCACGCCTTCGCGGTTTCGGACACGCCCTTCTCCCATGAGGACGAGCGCGCAGTGGGCGAGTGGCGCAAGGTCACCAGAGCACCCGAGCGATCCGTATTCATAAACGATCGGCGTCAGTCCGGCGTTGAGCACGGCGGCGTAGGTTTCGACCACGACGGGGCGAACTCCGGTTCGTCCGGTCATGAGCGTAGAAAGGCGTTGTGCCATGAGTCCGCGGATGACTTCGGCTTCAACCTCGTGGCCAGTCCCCGCAGCGTGCGAACGGATGAGCGAACGCTGTAACTGTGCTCGCTGGTCTTCCGGGATGAACTGTGTTGCGAGCGCGCCGAAACCGGTCGAAATACCGTAGTGCGGATCGGGATCGTTCGCCAGTGCCTCAATGGCTGTGCGAGTTGCGGCGACGGCGTCAACAGACGCGGCATCGAGCTCAACGGTGTCGCCGTGTCGTGCGATACGAATGAGCTCGTTTTCGGTGAGCGGACCGGTTCCGATGATTACGACCATGTCTCGATTACACACTTCGCGACGGTAAATGTCATGGCCTTGAGACGCTATTCTGTCTGGTATGTCAGACAAAGTGCAGGTTCCCGCGGCGGATGGAACGCTTCGCATTCTCAGTTTTCTCGCCCGTCAGCGGGGAAGTGTGCCGGCCGCGACCATCGCTTCCGCGCTCGAATTGCCACGGTCGACGACCTACCACCTGCTCACCACGCTGCTCGATCACGGGTATGTCGTCAACGGTGACCGACGCTGGGCACTCGGAGTCGCAACGCACGACCTTGGGACCGGATATTTACGGCAGCAACCCCTGGCCTTGGTCGGTCGCAATTTGGTCACTCGATTGGCCGACGACGTCGGAGAGAACGCGCACCTCGCAGTGTTGCACGGTCGTGACGTTGTCTACGTGGTCGAGGGGCGTGCGCCCGACCGCCCCTCGTTGATTACCGACGTCGGCGTTCGACTTCCTGCACACCTCACGGCGAGCGGCCGATCGATGCTGGCGGCGATGTCACGCGAGCAGGTACTTGCGCTTTACCCGAACGACGATTCGTTGACAGACCGGGGTGACGCGTCGTTGACTCGGCGGGAACTGCGCGAGGTGCTTCGAAAGGCGCGCGAGCGCGGTTTTGCGACCGAGCACGGCGAAATCACCGCTGGGTTTGAGTCGGTTGCCGTGCCTGTTCTTGATCGCGTCGGTTGGCCTATTGCCTCGATCGCGCTGACCTTTCCGGAGGGAACCATCGGAGTTGAACACCTCGCTCGCGAAGCCCAGGCGACCGCTGTCGAGATCTCGCGCCGACTTCGCGTCTAGTCACAGTGGTGCGAAGATAGAAACATGGATTCCCTCTCGCGTCACGAAGATTACGGCCAGGCGGCGTTGAGTGAGACTGACATGGTTGGCGACCCACTCGCTCAACTCGCGACCTGGTTGGTGGATGCCGAACAAGCCGAGATTTACGAGCCGAACGCGTTCGTTCTCGGAACGATAGATTCTTCCGGACGCCCGACCGCTCGAACTGTTCTGCTCAAAGGGCTCGATTCTGGATTATTGTTCGCGACCAACTATTTGTCGCGAAAAGGAGACGCAATCGGCGGCGGGTCGGATGTCACCGCCGTATTCGGCTGGTATTCGATGTATCGCCAGGTCATCATCGAAGGTCGCGCTGAACGCGTCTCGGTGGGAGAATCGGATGACTACTTCGAATCGCGTCCGCGCGGGTCTCAACTTGCGGCTTGGGCGAGCGAACAATCTCGCCCCATTGCGTCTCGAGATGCGCTCGATCAGCAGTATGAAGACACCGACCAGCGATTCGCGAACGACGATGTCGTACCGCGGCCGGAACACTGGGGTGGCTATCGAATCGTCCCCACTCGAATGGAGTTTTGGAAGGGTCGCTCGAACCGCATGCACGACCGCATTGCATTTGAGCGTGTCGGTGGCGGCTGGAACGTCACCCGACTACAGCCTTAGGGAATAACTTCAGGACGACACAACTGGGAACAGGTATGACACTAAACATCGACGACATCAAATTCGGGCTCGACACCTTTGGTGATATGACCCACAAGGACGACGGCACACCCGAAACCGTGGGACAGGTCTTGCGGAACCTCGTCGAACAAGCCGTCTTTGCGGATGCTTTGGGTATTCACTCAATCCACATCGGTGAACACCACCGCGATGATTTTGCTGTGAGCGCTCCGGACACGGTCCTTGCGGGAATCGCAACGCGCACATCCTCGATCATCCTGGGGACGGGGGTCACCGTCCTGTCGAGCGAGGACCCAGTGC
>Ga0214921_10000266_pt1 | contig 102906 bp, 87 predicted proteins | sample LL1505_MetaG_FD_177992 | JGI IMG/M metagenome (GOLD analysis project Ga0214921, IMG submission 177992) | Freshwater microbial communities from Lake Lanier, Atlanta, Georgia, United States - LL-1505 | ecosystem: Environmental > Aquatic > Freshwater > Lake | place: USA: Georgia | collected... | reverse complement strand
TGAAGATAGTGAATACGCTGAACACCATGAAGATAGTGAATACGCTGAACACCATGAAGATAGTGAATACGCTGAACACCATGAAGATAGTGAATACGCTGAACACCATGAAGATAGTGAATACGCTGAACACCATGAAGATAGTGAATACGCTGAACATGATGAAACTACAGAACATGGAGATTTAAAAATAATAGAAGAAGAAATAAATGCTACTGGTAAATATAATAATCATATTGAACATCAAGAGTATAGTTTACTTAATTTTGATTATGATGAAAGTAATATAATTTACACAGATGATAAAAATATAGATGAAAAAGAACATGTTAATATTTTTATGAAAACAGATTCCGATTATTTAGTATTAGAATATGGTTATCATGAAAACACACTAACTGAATTAAATCATCTATACATGTATACTCATAAATTATCTAATATGGCATCACTTTATGAATTAGAATTCTATTTTAGAAAATGTTATGATAATTCAGAAAATAATGATTTCAAGGTAGTATATTCTCAAAAAGAAGAAAAACTTAAAGAAATCGAAAGTACATATGAAATATATATCAAAACAGAATTAACTAAAATTAATAGTTCATTATTATTTGATCTTCACGAAAAAAATAAGTTTTTATATTTGCATAAACAAAATATTTTTGAAGATCATGAACCAAGTTTAATTGATACTGTTCACGGTATTGTTAAAGATGGTACTGATTTTATTTCAATTTGGTATCATAAAAGTAATATATTAAATCAACTTGATGATTATACAGAAATAGCTAGAAAAAAATTATCAGAAATCAAAAATCGTGATACTTTGTTGATAAATTTTGATATTGAACATATTTATTATCCTAGTGCTAAAACATATGTTGATAATCGTGAATTTGTGAAAGAATACTACCAAAAGTTAAATGAATTAAGTTAATAATTTATTTATCTTGTGGGAACCATTCTATTAAAATAATATTAGGTTCAAATTCTTCAATTTTGAATCCATTCTTTTTTAATTTCTTAATAACAAATTGTGTACATTCTTTTAAATTATAAAGTGGGAAACCAATTATAAATTCAGGTATTTCATACCATACATAATAAAAATTAGATGCTGATGCAAGAGTTATTTTTTTCTCAATAGAATTAAATATTTTTTCAAATGTTTTAAATTTAATTTTATCTCTTTCTTTTTGATTATTAATTAAATCTTCTGCTTTTACCATTATTATTTCATTGAAATAATATTTAAATGATTATTATTTAATAAATTAATGGCGTTTGATACACTATGTTTTAGTTCGGGTGGTATTCAAGGTTTATCTTTTGTATCAGGATTAAAATATTTATGTGATAGAGAATTTATAAATTTAGAAAAAATAAATACATTTGTTGGGACATCTATTGGGGCAATAATAAGTTTTTTATTAATGATTGGATATTCACCAGATGAACTTATAGTATTTTTCTCTAATTATGATTTTAAAAATTTAGAACCTGATTTTAGCATTGATTCTATAATTAATAACTATGGTATGGATGATGGAAATTCTATTATTGAATTGTTAAAATTTTTTTTTGAGAAAAAGTATAAATTAAAAAATATAACAATGAAAGAATTATTTATATTAACTAAAAAAAATTTTATTATAAATTCTACTAATTTAAATACTGAAGAAGAAAAAATATTAAGTCATGAAACAACACCTGAGTTATGTGTATTTACTGCAATACGCATGTCAATATCTATACCAATTATTTATACACCAGTATTGTATAATAATGAACATTACGGGGATGGAGCAATATCAAATAGTATTTTATTAAATAAATGTAATCCAGAAACAACACTTGGATTTTTTATAGATACAAGAATAACTATACCAAGTCCGATTACCTCAATTAAAGATATTATTTTAAAAAGTATTAGAATATTATCAAATCGATATATTCCAAAATATGAAGATATTAAAATAATTAATTTTTCATGTGTTGACACAGCTGTAATTGCATTAAATTTAACAAAAGAACAGATAGATAACATATTTAACAGAGGAATAATATGTACAAAATTATTTATAAATAATGAAAAAAATCAGTTGAAATTAAATATAATAAAATTAAAAAAAGAAAATAAATATAAAGTTAATAATATTATAAATGATATTTTAAATAATATTATAACTGAAATATGTTCGCAAGCTACAGAGCGTATTGAAATATAATTTATTTATAATAGATTGATGAAATATTTTTTGGTATACTATTAGATCCATCAAAATCTAATTTAAGAAATATAGTAGTCGTTCGTAAATCTTCTTTTGTAAAATTTTTAATTGATTCATCACTTAATTTTACAGGACCGTTAAGAAATAAATGTATAACATTATTATAATTATTATAGACAACAATTCTATAATTTGTTATAATACTTAAAACTAATAGTTCTAGTTTACAATCAGTATTGTATGATTGTTTACGAAATTTATTAAGTGCTGAATCAAAAAAGTTTTTATCATTATTAAAATATTTTTCTAAATATTTATCATATTTTACATCAGTATTTTCATTTTTAATATTTTGAATAAAATCAATTATTTTAGCTTTAAATCTATTAGTAAGTACATTTTGAACATCCGAATAATATCCTAAATTTCGAGATTCAATATCGTATAAAGGATTATTAATCCAATAATAACAATTAATAAATGCTCTAATAATACTATCTTTATTAGAAACTATAGGTTGATATAATTGTTTACCTAATTCTACAAGTTCGGGATAATCTTCAATGACTTCTTGATTATTCTTTTTGCCTATTTGTTTTCTTCCAATAGTTGGTATTTTATCTTTACCAAATAATTCAGACATAATTTTGACAATATTAAAATTTGATGTTTTAACAATCTTTTGCCCAGGTCTATAAGAATATTGTGAATAATCAACAATATCAGAAACATAATAGTTATTTTCTTGAATTAATTCTTTAAATTGAATATTATTTTGAATCATTTCTTCAATTACTTTATTAACAAAATCAATAGCTAAGTTTTCAGTAATCTTCATCATACAAGTATTATTTGACCAGATACAATGGGTTTGTGAATTACATTTATTTTCAGTTTTATTAATTTTACAATAATCTCTAACATTCTTAATATTATAGTTATCTAAATCAGGTAAATCATCGACTAATACTGTAAATGTATTTGTTTTAGATACATTATATAATTTCTTAGCTAATTTATTATTAATTGCATTAAATAATAACTTTCTTAATTCGTGTTTCTTTTCATTTAAATTAATTTTTGAATTTCGAACAATATTAATAATTTTATCTTTTACATCAGTATTATTTTCTAAATATAAACTTAGTTCCAGACGGTAAATATTATATGATTCATTTTTATACATATGTTGTTTAACACGTATATGTCTATTATCTATAATTTTAATTGGGTTATTTGTGTAGTCTTGTATTGCTTTATCAATACTTTCTTCTAATGGTTGAAATCTTAATACTAATCCTAATTTTTTAATTTCTTTTTCATCTACATATTCCATTTTAATTGGTAAAATTAATTCATTAACTAAATATATTGAAATAATTCGATATTTAGTTTTATCAGTTTTATCATAAAATATAAATTTTGGAATATAATCCATATCTAAAATTTTATTAATTTTACTTAATTCTTTTATTGAATCAGTATATGATAATAGTTTATTAATTTTATTTATATTATCATATTTAATATTATATGAAATACCTGATGGAAATATGGGTAATATAAAATTATTATCAAATAACAGATATTTTAATTTATTACGATCATCTATATATTGCATTTTAATTTTTACTGTATCTTTTAATTTTAAAATAATATTTTTGCCAAATAATAAGAAATTACCAAGAACTTTATTAATTAAGTTATTATTACAACTCTTCTCACTATAAATTTTTAGTTCTTCAATTTGTTTATTTATTCCATATATTTTTTGTAAATTAATTTTTTTATCTTTCTTCTCATCTTTTTGAACTTTATAGATAGGATGATAATATTTACCATCTTTAATTAATATAATAAAGTCTTTATCTTCATTCATCATGTAATTATTTTCATAATTTAAACAATTTAAGTAATATCTTTCAATCATTTGATCTTTTTCTAAAATTTTTTTTATAATTAATGTATTTTTTTCTAAAATAAAGAAATATAAACCTTTATCAGATAAGATACCAGGTAATGCAATTAATTCTCCTAAAATATCATATTCTAGATAAGTAGAATTTTTGATATAATCAATAAAATTATCCTTTGTTTCAAAAGTTTCACGTATATCACCATTATTTAAATATGTAAAATATATATCATCTTTATCTTTGATTAAAAAGTCAATAATTTTATTTTTAATTAAATCAATATCTTTATCAAATATATTAGAAATAGCAGCTAAAAAATTATATGTATCATTTCTAACAGTATATTTGAAATAGTATCCTGATTTTGATTCATATAAATAGTGATTTTTTATTTTATGATCATTCTTCCATATTTGATTGAAAAATATATCTAAATATTTTGGTAAATATATAAAACGTCCATCTTGTACCTTATTTGTTTCTTGTAAAATATATACTTTATCACCTAAACTTAATTGATTTATTTGTTCAACAGGTTCTGTTGATTTTTCACCAACACATTTCATAAAATAATTTTTTTTTACTTTATTATCTGCTGTTAGTTGATCTTTTTTAAAACAACAAGGCATACATAAATCACTAGGATTATTTCCTCTTGCTAAAAATCCAATATAAAAATGTTCTTGATTCTCAGCTGGATTACATGTATAGTAATTATATGTATTATTTTCACCTGGTAATTTAATAGCTCTAATTGTAACTGTTTGTTTTTTCTTTTTAACAGTTATTTCAACTTGTTTTTCATAATAACCAGTTTTTTCATTTAATTTATAGTTATCTTTAATTATTTTTTCTAAATTATCACTATTAGTAATATCAGGTCGTCTTTTTTTATCATTACCACTATTTTGACAACTACGTGTCCACTGACTTTGACCTTTTTCAGGTTTGAATCCTAGACGTTTTTTATCTAGTGATGTAATTGATTTAACAGTTATATTACTACTGTCATAATTTACTATTTCTACAACTTTATTTCTACGGGAAGCAATATTTGTTAATAATTTTAATGTTTCTTTTAATTTTTGATATTTTATTTTCTTGTATAAATAAGTTTCAACATATAAATAAATTAATACTTTGATAAAAGTAACTATTTCATCTAATTGATCTTTATTTCTAGCACCTGTAATTCTAATTTTATACTTTTCACGATCTCTACCTTGGATATCAATACCTATTCCAGGTGGTTTTGATTTAGGTAATGCTTTTAATTTTTTTAATAATTTTTTTGATTTTTTGATAACTTTACCATATCTTTCTCTAACAAAATCAATTTCTTTAACTGTAAATTCAGCTGTAATATTAAATTGTTTTGATATTTCATCTATTAATTCTCTATCATTTAATTCATAATTTCTTAAAAAATATAAAATACGTAGATGCATTTTAGCACGATTATCATATTTCGAAATACGTTTATAACGAAGATATGTGCCGTATTTTGATGTTGTATTATCAACAGCATCTTGTTTTTTAGAAACTCTTTTTTTAGGTTCAATAACTAATGAAATATATGGAAAAAATAATCTACTAAATTCTGACAAATCATTATGATCAATTTTAAATTTTTCAGGTAGTGTAAATTTTTGTATAGTATTAATGAATGCATATTTAAATCTATCATTTTCAGGCATTATAAATTTTATTTTTTTATTTTCGCTATTTATTTTTTTTAATAAATTTCTAACATATTCATACGTTTTTATAATATCATCTATTGTTGCTTCATCATCTTCTTTCCATGTTATTTTATATTCTATTCTACCACTTTCATGTAAATTAATAGCAATATATCTCTTATTTTCATTTAAAATTTTAAATGATATACCATATGGTGAATTTTCAAACCATTTTAATATAATTTCATTGTTATCTAATGTTTCAGTTTTAGTAAAAAATTTATATGTTATTTGTCCATCAGGTGTTTGGTATTGAATAAAAGGATAATCTTCATTTACTATAAAATTATCAAAAATTCTATATAAATTATATTTACTATCTGATGTAGTACCAGTAATATTTTTAGGATCATTAATATTAACATGTATATTTGATTGAATAACATAATTCGGATTAAAATATTTTTGAAAATTATCATATTCATCTTTTGATTTTTCAACAACAGTATATATTTCTTTTTCTAATTTAGTATCATTTTTAATTACAACATATTGATTTTCAATGTAATTACTTTCTTTATTATTTTTATTAGTACCACTTAATAGATCAATAATATTTTCTAAACGATCATATGTAACCATTGGGAAATAAATACTGCAATACACATCATATACATTTTTTTTTGATTCTGAATCTGGGTTATAATTGATTCCTAAATCATTATATATATCTAACATATATATTTCATTAAGTGTCATAAAGTCTTCATAAAATCTAATAATATTTGTTTCATCATCTTCACGTTTGATTTTATATCCAAATGAATCTTTTAAATATGATAAGTTATTTCTTAATTTTTCATATACTTTAATATTTTCATTAGGTTTAATATCTATTTTTAATAATTCATTTTTACGAATCCATTTCTGACCTATCATAATCTCATCTTTACCTGTTGTATTAAAATATTCAGACCAAAAATATTGTGTTTCTGGTAATAATTTAATATTAGTTCCAAATACTTCAGATAATGCAATACTAATACATATTTTTTGTCTCATTACTTTTATAGTATCATCTTTAAAAATATATTCGTCTACAATATAATATTTTATAAATACATCTTCTAATTTTGTATCATATGTCAAATTATCTAATTTTGTATCATATATCATTGTAACTTCATCTATTTTTTTATCCCATTTTTTATCATTAACTGCATCACTTATTAATTTAGATGTCATTTTAATGTCTTTGTCTGTTTCATTGTTTTCTTCTGCATATAATTTACTTAATTCATCTAAATTAAAATCTTCTTCTATTATTTCATCTATTTCTTCTTCTTCTAGTTCTTCTTCACTGTCATCTTTTTCTTCTTTATTTTTATCATTGTCCTCTTCATTAACTTCATCATCATTGTCTTCGTCATCATTTCCACCTATTTGTTGCAATAAATCTTGTGTTTGGTATGTTCTGAAATCTATTTGTTCTTTTTTATTACCATGTTTTTTCTTATCAAGTAAATTATCATAATAATTATTAGCAAATGAATAACTAATACGTTGTATATATTCTCTATTAATATGTTGTTTATACCAATCTTTACCATATTTATTTTCTATCTCTTTTTTTTTTGATGGTGATGATTCAATCATTTTAATTTGATCATTTAAATGATGACTAATAAAAAATTTAGTATACCATGTTTCACCATAATAATTTTTTAACATATTAACTTGTTTATTAGACAATATTATTAATGAATTAAAAAAATCCTTATTTTTAATTATTTCTAGTATATTTATAATTTCTTCAGGTACTATATTTCCAATAAAAATATAAACTTTATACTGTATTCTTCTGTTATTATTTTTAAATTTATGTATAATTTTAATTGGGTCTTTCATAATACTTGTAATTAGAAATTAATTAAATAATTTTTAATATTATAAAACATTTTTATAATATCAAAGTTATATAATACTACTTGATAACATCATACCACAATATTCAACTGGTTTTTCATCATAGTTGTCTAATTGATAAATATTTATTTTAATTGCGATTTCTGTTAAAAATTTAAAAATTTTTTTAAACAAATCACCATGACCTATTTCAGGACATGCAATATGTGCCATTTCATGTAATGCTACATACATTAATAAATTTAATTGATGTATCTGTCCAGTTTTCTTACTCTTTAAACAAAATGCAATTTCTTCACCTTTATTTACACTGAAAGATGTTAATTGTGAATGAGGGTCATTTTCATAAATTAGTGAACGGTCTTTATTTAAATTTCTATGTAATTGTCTTATATATTGATCAAACTCTTCGTAGTCTTTAATATTTTCATACAAATAATCTCTTAATTTAAACATATTCTCAGTAATATCACCTAGTAATACAGCTGCATCTTTTTTGGATTTATCATCATAAACTAAATATTTATTTTTGTTATCTCTACCATCAACTAATACTATATTTTTTTTGTTGTGAAATAGAAATAGATAAATAATTATAACTATAATTGCTATTAAAATAGTTTCTTTCATAAATAATTATATAAAAATGAGAAATTTTTTATTTTTAATAAATAAAAAAATATAAAAATATTTTCTATTTAATTTATATAATGGGATCACAAATTTCAAAAGATTCAGAAACTATCAATTGGGATAAAGTAAATACAAATGATATGAGTTCACAACTACCTAACATAAATAAAATTTCTCTTGAAGCACAAGAATTACTATCTAAACTAAATTTACCAGATATTTCGGAAACTAGCGAAGAATTTACATCTAGTAATATTTTTAGCAAACAAACTATTTCGAATGATGGGAATGATGGGAATGATGATGATGAATTACAATCATCATCCCCTTTCATTAGTTCAGATATGTATAATTTCCTTGTTAATAAATATAACAATAAATCGACAAATATGGTTGGTGGTGGCAATGAGGATGCCGATGACTCTTCTACTTCTGAAACAAGTTCATCATCTAAATCATCTAGCCCTGCTTCACCCGTAAAAGTAAGCAAGAAAGTAAGCAAAAAAGAAAGCAAGAAAGAAAGTAAAAAAGAAAAAAAAAAACCAGAAACTAGCGAAGTACCTAGCGAAGTAAACCTAATAGCTGAACCTACTGAAGATGAAGGTACTGAAGTAGTCGCTGACCGTTCATATGAAGGAAAACGCAATCAAAAATCAAATAGTGTTTGGAAAAAACCATCAAAAAAAGTATCTAAAAAAAATAATAAAAATTTCAGAGGTAGCGAAAACTATTTAAGCTACATCAGTTCATCTGCACATACTGGTGGAGGTGTAACTGATACTATACAAAATGAGAATAACTATACTATATCATCAGTAAACACATCAGATATTAATATGATTTCAGAATAAATATTTTAATTAAGATAACTTTATTTTAATTAAAATCGTTCATAAAATAACTATACTTCCATAATTTGTTTTGACTTTTTATTCTTTTTAACTTTTTTCATTGATTCTTCACTAACTTCAACTACTGGTTCTTCAACATTTTTAATAACTGGTTCTTCAACATTTTTAATAACTGGTTCTTCAACATTTTTAATAACTGGTTCTTCATTAATTTCAACAACTGGTTCTTCATTAATTTCAACAACTGGTTCTTCAACAATCTTCTTTGACTTTTTAGACTTTTTAACTGGTTCTACAACCGGTTCTTCAATCGTTTCTTCATTAATTTTTTTTGATTTTTTAGATTTTTTAACTTGTTCTACAATTGGTTCTTCAATCGTTTCTTCATTAATTTCAACAACTGGTTCTTCAACAATCTTCTTTGACTTTTTAGACTTTTTAACTTGTTCTACAATTGGTTCTTCAATCGTTTCTTCAATAATTTTTTTTGATTTTTTAGATTTTTTAACTGGTTCTACAATTGATTCTTCAATCGTTTCTTCAATAATTTTTTTTGATTTTTTAGATTTTTTAACTGGTTCTACAATTGATTCTTCAATCGTTTCTTCAATAATTTTTTTTGATTTTTTAGATTTTTTAACTGGTTCTACAATTGGTTCTTCTAAATCATCAATAATAATATCTTTTTTCTTAGTATCTGAAATTGTTTGATCAGATGTATCAGAATCAATAATCTTGTTTAATGATTTTTTTACTATTTTTTTTAATGATATATCTTTCTCTGTTATTTTCTTTTTTGGCTTTGAACTTTTCTTTGAAACTTTTTTAGGTTTGGGTTCTTTAACAGGTTTAAGTTTACCATATTTCTTTTCCATACTTTTGAACATCTCTTCTGCATTTTTATCTACTAATGCTAAGAACTGTAATGCTGGAATCATAATTTGGTTTTTCATATAAAACATATAATTAATTGGAATATTGTTTTGTTTAATATATGCAGGTGTTTCTATCATATCTCCTAATAATAGTTTTTTATCATCTGGATTTTCTGGTACAACAACTGCAAATTCTAATCGATTACCTGACTCTGGTTTTGATCCTTCACGTGTTGCAATTCTTTCAGACAGACAAATATGTGCTTGCCTTGTCCAATCTTTATATGACTCTTTTAGTTTAACTGTTCTACTTTGTAAAAAATATTTAATATCATATTTGCCACAAAACATATCATCTAAACATTTTTGAGTGAATTTTTTAGCTCCAAGTGGATCTCGTTTGTTAATTAAATAATCAATAATACCACTACATATTTCTTTAACAATAGGAGCATTATCTCGTCTCTTAAGAACAATACCCATAAAATCTTGTTTAAATTTATTTGGGTTAAATTCATATTTATTACCGACATAACGTTTCTTAGTAAGAATCATAAATGGCCAAAATGTTTTCTCATATTCTAAATCATGCGGAAATGGTAACCTACTCTTTACTAATTCACCAGATAGTTCACCTAATTCTATTGAAAAATCTAGTGTTCTTTTATCAATAATAGGATCTGCTCCATTATAAATTTTAACTTTATAAATTCTAGTATTATTTTTAATATCCCACCATGGTTGAACAATATAATCTTTTAATTCATTTTTAATAAAATTATTTATTCTATTATAATGTTCGTGTTTATATTTGTTAAAATCTAATTTTAATCTATTTTCAATAAACAATACTAATAGTTCATATAAATTCTTATCATTATATTTACGTTCACGTTTTAATTTTTTTTTATCTTTGGTAGCTTTAACATCATGTGCTTTTTCTGCATGAATCCATTCTTCTATTAGAGTTGTATCCATAAATTCTTTAACAAGTTTATTCAATTCAGAATCTGTTTTCTTTAATTCAACTGTAAATATATTTTTGAAAAGACTAATCATTTCATTAATATTTTCAGGTGTAGCTTTATGCCAAATTAACTGATCTTCTAAACTATATATTTTTTCTAGATTTTTAATTAATGGATTTAATACTTCATCTTTACGATTATCTATCAAATCATTATAAGTAAATCTAAACTTTGATAATAAATAAGTTGCCCAATTGAGTAATTTAATATCCATATTATCAAAATTTTTATTAACAATTTCTTGTAAAGTCCATAACCATGAAAAATAATTTTCATATAAATATTCCTTAACACATTGTTTCATTCTATCTTCTACAGGCAGAATAATTTTATTATGTTTAGGTTCGGGTACACATTCTGGATACATTGGCAATGTAAGATCAGTAACGTCACCATAATATTCATTATAATATGTACAAAATAACTCTCGTTCAGTTGGTAAGAAAAATGGCTTTAATAATTCCTCACCAAATTTAATTATCTTTTGTAATACAACTAATGAATCTTCTTTGGATAATTCTTCTTTCTTTTCCTTGAAACGAAAGCATGCAAATACTGAATCTGTGTTATGAACAATCATTTTACCAATACCTGCTGCAAAATGATGATTATCAGTAGTTAGATCATAAACATAACCTTCATAATCAATAGGATACATTTTCTTAATGATATTAGCTTTTATTCGTGGATTACCTAATTCATTGATTGAAATACGAATTCTATTTAAATCATTATGGGGAATATCAATGTATGGATCTAATCCTTTGTTACAGGCTTCCCAATATAATTTTGCTGCACTAATTTGATCTTTAATATCAAAATAAGTAAAGCAGTATAATCTTTCTGGTGAAGTTGAACATAGTGGTAAATTATAATGTAATAATTCAGTACCAACTTTACATTTCTTTGGACTAATTTCTTTGCCATCTGGAAGTAATAATGAATGATCATCAGTAACATCTACTAATCCAGTATCAGTTATAACACGAATCATTTTTTTAGTAGGAGCTAACATGTGTCTAATTATACGGTGAAGTTTTGTCCAACCTTTATCAGTCCAAGACTCAACACCCTCTAATTCACAAGTTTCTTTATCTTGTCTTCCTTCTTCTAATTTTTGTGTTACTTTATCAATACAAGGAGTCCATAACCCTTTTCCATATTTATTGGCCAATTCTTCAATTGTACAAGTATCCATAGAATTGTTATGTCGAACATATACTGGTGTATATGATGCAACACTGTCACCATATCGAATTACTGGTTGTAAAGTATAATCTTTAATTGTACTTGAACAATATTTTTGGAGTTTTTCAATAAATTCTGGATCTTTATTTTTAAGTTCCAAATTAATAATAGCATTTACACGATCAGTATCATTATTTTCATAAGCATCTTTTAGCCCATTAATTATCCAAGGTAAAATTTCTTCATCATACTTTTTAGCAAACAATAACATTTCGCGACCAGTTGACGTTGTACATGCAGCAATATTTCTATTGGCTACAGGTGATGTACCAGCACCTAGTTGACCATATAAAGAATTAGCAGTAATTTTAACTGCTAATTGTTTCGCATCTAAAATTCTATATTTAAATGGATCTTTCTCATTTTTCATTAGTTTCTTAACTAATTTACGTTCTCTTAATAGATTTGATAAAATTGTAGGAATTACGCCAAGCTTATCTCCTATTTTTGCAAATCTAATATATTTAGTTGTTCCATCACTTTCTCTAAATGATGCATTAAAGTATTCAACACCTTCCAGATTATCATAATCTGGATCAGTTACTTCAGTTTCATGACTCATATTTTTATGCATAATTGCACTTGGATATAACGAAGCATAATCTTTTGTACTATTAGCTTCATAATCAATTTGTGCAACAGGATCAAATACAATTGCTCCTTCATATGAATCTTCTTTTTCTAAATTACCATCAGCATCTTTTTTGACTTTAATAACTGGAAATATATATTCTTGTTCTCGAAACTCTTTCAAACATAATGAAAACAGTTTAATTCCTTGGCCTCTAACAAATAGATAACTTAATGGTACATAACATACATTAGCCATTTCTAAATTTTTAGTAACAACTTCTAGTTTATTAATTAATAAGTTGACTAAACTACAATCTTTTATACAGTATTTTGCTACAATAGCACGTTCTGCTGGACCTTTCATTTGGTATGCAAAAATTTCTTTAGGCCCAACATCATCTTTTGCTTGTGACCAAAATATCTTACCTCCATGTTTAGAAATTTCTAATTCAGCTTCTAATATACTATCGCCTTTTATATATAATTTTTTTGTTTGTCTATCAATTTTATTTACCAAATATTTTTCACCAATATCATCAGATACAAAACCTTTAATTACTTCAATATGAATATAATCATTAATTTCAATATCATCCACTGATTCACATTCAAATTCTATTATATTATTATCAAGTAATTTAAATTGTTTGATTTCACCTCTAATAAAATTAGAGGCTACAAAATCTAATTTATAACTAGGTAAGTTAAATGTTTTTTGAACATCTTTCATCAAATCAATATGAACTCTGCCTGGTGTGTCCCAATATTTTAATAGATTTTCACCTAATGCAGAAGATGCTAATTTAATTTCTTTAAACTTACAATATCTATTCTTTAGTTTACTAATATATGCTACTTCAGATTGCATATTTAATATCTTTTCACATCTATCATACATATATTTTTCATCAAAAAAGAATATATTATATCCTGTTATAATATCACAATCATTTTGATTGATTTCATTTATCCAAGCTTCGATTATTTCACTTTCAGTTTCACATGAAACTACTTCAATGGAATCAATTGGGTCAGTTTTATCTAAACAAGCTATCCATTTTCTATATGGAATACTTTGACCTAATTTAGTATAAGAAATACCAATTTGAATAATTGGATCTTTCTTTCTATAAGCTTGTGGAAATTGACCATCATGAGAATAACACTCAATATCAAATGATGCAATCCGCAAAGGTGCATTACAATCTTTTTGAATAGGTGATAGATCCTGCCAATCAACATTTATTTCAATATTACAATATGATTCTTTATTATTTGATTTTATTTTTGTAAATGATGTTGTACTTACCCATGAACAACCACTAATCTTTCTAATATGGAAACATCTTAACATTGGTGCTAAATTGCTTTCATATAATTTAAAAGTAATTGGCTTAGTTGTAATACCGGGAATCATAATACCATTTTTTTCAAATAAAGTGGCAAATTTTTTCATACCATCACTATTTCTAAAAACAAGTCTGGCAAAATTATATTCTCTATCATTAGTAAATCCATCAGTTTTCTTTCTTTTAACATAATCAACACTCAATAAGGTATCTTTGAATCTATACCATACATATTTGTTTTCTTTTGATCGTAGCCATTTTTCTAAAATTTCTACTTTCTTCTTTAATTCTGCTTTTGTATTAGATTGCCATTTTTGAGGTAAACCTATGTAAAAATAAGGTGTGAAACCAGTTACTTTTGCATAAACTGATTTATCATCCATAGTTCTACCGAAAACATGGATGATATAATCACCTAATGGTTTATATTCTTCATCAGACTCTACGTTATCGTGATCTTCTACATAATCGTATATTTGAAACTCTAAAGCCATATTTATATTGATACTATAAATATTAATATAACTTTATCAATTTTTATTGAATCCTTTATATAAAGAATTAATAAATATTAACCATCTTTTGTTTTTCATAACTTATATTAAAAAATGATATAAGTTGATCTAAAAATGGTATATAATCATTATTTGGAAAATCATATCTAATTTTTTTTAGTGTATGTAAAATATCTAATGAATTACCAACACTATAATATCCATCACAGTCTGTTTTATTTAATAATGAATATACTCCACCTAAACCAAAATAAATTAAAGTGTCTACATGTTCCAATCTCATATTATTAATAAATTTATTAATACTAAACATTGGTTCACCATTTCCAGCTTGTATATAATATAAATTAATAATATAATTTAAATCATCATTAAATATTGTTTTTTTTAAAATTAATAATTCTTCAATGTATTTAACAGTAGCTTTGATAATATCAATTTTAAATTTTAACCAATAATCATATGAACATTTTATTTCTATTTGTTCATCTTTCATTTTAAGTATTATACCCATTATTTACTATTATGTTATATTTTTAAACAAAAATCCCATACCTACTATTTTTAATATACTTAATTCTTTTCTACATACTAAGATTTTTGAATCTTTTTCAATACATGATGGTTTGATTAATTGAAAACTTAATATTGATCCTTTTATTTTTGTTAATCTAGCTTCTGAAGTTATATTACCTATTTGCAAATAAACAGCATCTCCATTTTTAGGATTCCATATTCCATCAAATTCTTCTAACTTAGAATATTCTAACGAAATATCATGATATACTGTAGGCAATTCACCAACTTTTCCTAAAATATTACCACTTAACATATCTCCTTTAGTATAATAAGGATCAATATCAGTTAAAATAGCAACCAACCCACCTGGTGTTATAGAATCTAAATTTACATTATCTGATTCAATAGATAATATATTTGTAATTATAGGTGTATGAGTATATCTACCATCTTTACCTCTAGTTAATATACCTGGTCTAATCTCAATTTGATCACCAATGTTTAACGATCCTTTAATAAGACTACCGCCAATTACTCCACCTTTAACATCCAACCAAGATGTACTAGGTTTATTAATATCAAAAGATCTAGTTATTCTAAATAGTGGTTCATTAGTGATCTCATTTACTTCTGGTGGAAAAATATCCAAAATGGATTGTAATACATTATCAATTCCTAATTTTTGATTTAATGCAGTAGGAATAATAATCGATGCAGTTATTCCTAATGTATTTAATAATTTATCTAATTCTTCTTTTCTTTCTAATGCTAATTCTTTTGTAATTAAATCTAATTTATTGAAACAAATAATAATTTTATCTATATTAGCTTTCTTTGCTGCTATTAAATGTTGAATTAATTGAGGTTTTTTTAATATTGGTTCAGCTGCTGATATTACAACAATTGCACCTTTCATTAAACTTACTGATCCCATCATTGTAAGGATCAATTCTTGATGACCTGGACAATCTACAAATGAAATATGATGAATTAATTTGCATTCAGAATCACAATTAGAACATAAATATTCCATAAGTTGTGTTCCTGATGAATAATTCGTATTACATTCTAAACATTCCCAAATTTTTAAATTGGCATATCCTGGTTTAATTGTAATATTGCGATGTTGTTCAGAACTATGTCTCTGTGTTTTTATTCCGGTTAATTGATAAATCAACGTTGATTTACCATCTGATACACTTCCCAATGTACCTATATTAAAATTTGGTTGATTCATAATATTCATATTATATTATATCATATATCAAGAAAATGTTTAAATCAATTTTTATAGATCTTTGCCTATTAATCTTTAGATATTTCAATTATATGCTCACAATTTTTTTATATGATACTATAAATGGAAAAAAATACTTTTAATAAATTCTTGTTAGAAGATGATATGGAAGATGATATAAATCAATTTATTATTAAAGATAATATTTTATTAAATAATTCAACAAATGATAAAACCAACTCAACTGACACGAATGAAACAACTGATAAAACCAACTCAACTGATACAAATGAAATAACTGATACAAATGAAATAACTGATACAAATGAAATAACTGATACAAATGAAATAACTGATACAAATGAAATAACTGATAAAACCAACTTAACTAATACGAATGATAAAACTGATAAAAATAAAAAAAAACAAGAAAATAAATTAAATGATTTTATTGATGATGATTTTATTGATGATGATTTTATTGATGATGATTTCGAATACATTAATGAAGATAGTAATAGTGATTCAGACGAGTAATATTATATAATAAAAATTATTATATAATTTTATATATGATAGAAGAAATAAAATTATTAAATATTTTTTATAAAATAAGTAAATTTAAATTAAAACAATTTATAGAATTTAAAAATGAATTATACTTTTTAAGAAATATTTATTGGACTATGGTAAATAACTTAACTGATTTAAATTTAATTAATTATTATAAAGATTTTAATAATCACTATTTAAAAATAGTAAATGAAATGGAATTATTAAAAGAGTTATTTGATCACATGCCAGATAAATTTAAATTATCTGATATTAATAAATACAAGTACTATAATATAATTAAGTTACGTAAACATATTATTAAAGTTTCTAATTATATATCTGCAAACGATATAGGATTAATATTAGAAATATATGATAAAAAATGGGTAAATAATTTTACAGATGAAGAATATATTCAATTGTTATTATATAAAAATTTTATTAAACCAATATACATATGGGATTCACAAAATCATATTAAAGAAAATGTACAAAACACTACACAAATAGTTAAAAATATATTATTCCAGAATATAATAAAAAGTGAGGATATACCATCTGAAAATATAGATGTTAATAATACTTTTACTGTATATGAATGTTCTAATTTATTAAATGATAGTAAAATTATAATACAAAAAAATAAAAAATCAATTAGTTTATTAGAAAATAAATATGGGTGTAGTTTATTTATAAAATTAAATGATATTTACATAGTAATTCAAGGTATATTTAAAGATGATTTATTTAATATGGCTATCAAAAATCCATTTGCTAAAAATATTATTGATTTACATCTAGATTATATTAAATTAAATTCTTTTAATATACCTTATAGATTTTATATATCTTATTTTGAAATAACTAATTTAAGAGATAAAATAATATGTTCATCAAAACTATTATGTGAAGAAATTAAAAAAAAATACAATGATTTTCAAAGTATACAGGGTAAATCATTAATGTTACTAATTAATGAATTTATTTTAGGTAGTAAATATAGAAAAATAGATATTCTAACATTATTCTTAATATCTACTGAAGAAGATCAGAGATTAGCATTTATATTATTTGATGTATTTAAATCAAAAGATAAAAAAAATATTGCTACAGAAATATATAATTCATTACATTATTCAATTAGACAAAAATTAGATTTAGCAAAAGTTAATGTTGAAACTGAAGAAAAAGAATTAACTAATTTATCTGAAACAGATATACCATATGAAAGAAGAATAAATTTATTGAAAGTAAGCGGTGATGTTAAAACAAAAGCCACTGAAAAATTAAAATCAATTAAAACTAATTTTCAAGGTGATTCTAAAGCACAGAATTGGTTAGATGGTTTATTAAAAATACCTTTTAATACTTATAGCGAAAATGATATTTTTTCTTTTAAGAGTAAATTTATTAAAAAGTTATCATTAAAAACTGTATCTGAAACTGAAATAGAAAAATCTATTACTAATTTACAAAATGATAATTTAATTAATGAATGGTCTCAATTTAAAATTCAAAAAAAAGAATACTTATATAATATTAAAAATGTTTTAAATTCTGTTGTGTTTGGTCATAAAGATGCAAAATTACAATTGGAGAGAATATTTGCACAATGGATAAATGGTGAACAAAAAGGTGCTGTTTTAGGATTACATGGACCCCCTGGAACGGGTAAAACTTCATTAGTTAAAAATGGATTATCACAATGTTTAAAAGATAAAGAAGGTAATTGTAGGCCTTTTGCTTTTTTACCTATTGGTGGATCTGTTAATGGATCAACCTTAGTAGGACATAATTATACATATGTAGGATCTACATGGGGTAGAATAGTTGATATATTAATGACAACTAAATGTATGAATCCTATAATTTTTATTGATGAATTAGATAAAATTTCACATACTGAACATGGAAGAGAAATAATATCCATATTAACTCATCTTACAGATTCAACACAAAATGATGAATTTGAAGATAAATTTTTTAGTGGAATTAAATTAGATTTATCAAAAGCATTAATAATATTTTCATTTAATGATATTTCATTAATTGATAATGTATTAAAGGATCGTATTACAGTTATAGAAACACATCCTCTAAAATTAAGTGAAAAAATAACAATTATTAAAGATTATATGTTACCTGAAATAACAAAAGAAATAGGGTTTGGTACTGATGAAATTATAATAGAAGATAATCTAATTAAATATTTAATTGAAACATATACATTAGAACCAGGTGTACGTAAAATAAAAGAAAAAATTATTGAAATAATAAGAGAAATAAATTTAAATAGATTTTATTCTGAAAATATAGTTTTTCCTTATAAAATTACTAAAGAATATTGTGATGAATTATTTGAACTTAAACCTAAAGTAAAAGTTAAAAAAATTATAAAAGAACCAGCAATTGGTATTGTAAATGGATTATATGCAAATGCTTCTAGTATTGGGGGAATAACATTTATACAGGCTATTAAATTTCCATCTAATAAAATGTTAGATTTAAATTTAACTGGATCATTAGGTGATTCAATGAAAGAATCTGTACAATATGCATTAAAATTAGCATTTACATTACTACCCATTAAAACACAAAAAAAGATTAAAGAAACACCATTTGGTATACATATTCATTGTCCAGAAGGTGCTGTTAAAAAAGATGGCCCATCTGCAGGTGCTGCAATTACTTTAACTATTTATTCATTATTAACTGATATTAAAATAAATAATGAAGTTGCATTAACAGGCGAAATAGATATTATTGGTAATATAACAGCTATTGGTGGATTGGAAGCTAAATTATATGGGGCAAAAAATGCAGGTGTTAAAATAGCATTATTTCCAGAAGAAAATTTAGAAGATATTGAAATAATGCGTAAAAATGGAACTAGTCCTGAAGATAATAATTTCAAAATTATTGCCGTTAATAATATACAACAAGTATTAGAATTATGTTTAATGTCTAAAAAAAAAGATAAAAAATAAATTATTTTCTATTAAAGAAATAATTTATTTATTATATAATATTGATGAATAGTTCTTCGCTATTTAATACAAAAATAAAATATCCAAATAAAGTAATTGATATTAAAATTCCATGGGTTGAAAAATATAGACCAAAAAAATCAAATGAAATAATATTAGATGACTTTATACAACAAAAAATAAATAAAATACTTGAATCAAAATCTATACCAAATATGATTATTACTGGTGAACCAGGTACTGGTAAAACTTCTACAATTATATGTCTAGCAAAAGAAATTTATAGCGATGAAATATTTAGAGAAAATGTATTAGAATTGAATGCATCTGATGATAGAGGACTATCTATTATTAATAATACTATTCTTCCTTTTTGTAAAAAGAAAACTAAAAATAATGTTATTAAATTAGTAATACTTGATGAAGCAGATTCTATTACATCCAAAGCACAAAATTTATTATCAAATATTATTGCAGAATATCGTAAGAATACACGATTTGTTTTTATTTGTAATGATTGTTCACAAATAACAGAATCTATCCAATCTAGATGTATGATAATTAAATATGGAAGAATTAATAAAGAAGATTTATTTGAAAAAATTAAATCTATTTGTATAATTGAAAATATAAATTATACAGATGATGGTATAACAAACTTATTATTTTTATCAGATCATGATATTAGACAAGCTATTAATAATTTAGAATGTATTTATTATTCAGGAGAAATATTAGATAGTCAGTCAGTGTATAAAATAATTGACCAACCTAAACCATATTATATTGAAAAAATACTCAATAAATGTTTAGAAGGAGATCTTAATGAATCAATAAATATTGTAAAAGAATTGTATAATAAAGGATATACACCAAATGACATTTTATTAACATTTATGAAATGTTTAATGGAAAATCAATTAAATTATAATATAGAACATGAAACTATACTTAAATTATATGAAATAATCAGTTTAATTTATATAAGAGTAAATGGTGGTAATGATACTTTATTACAATTATGTGGTTGTATTTCTAAAATTTATCTTTATTTAAGATAATTATACTGAAATTTCAATATCATGTTTCTGCATTATTGTTTCCAATCCTTTAGTTATACCTACATTTTTTAGAAATAACAATAACACTTTTAATCGACTATCAGAATATTGTACCTTATTGGAATATAAATTTAATAATCCTCTTGATAAATTACTCTTGTATAAAATTTTCTTTTTAATAAATATTTTAAATAAGTCGATTATTTTTTTAAATTCATCGTCAGGTAATTTAAAATACTTTTCAATAATATATTCACATAATTTATTTTTATTTATTGCGTCAACACAATAACAAGAAATATATTCTTCAATACTTTCTGTATTATCTAAAAATAAATATTCTTCTAGAATATTTTCAAGTTCAACAAGATTTTTACTTATTTTATTTTTTGAATTAGTAACTGTTTGGAACTCATTCACACGTATTGATGGTTGAATAATATTGTGTTTTTTGAATACTATTTTATTTCCTTCAGGCTCTATTACTGATATTCCATTAATTAAATTTTCTAGCAATATTTTATCTCTTAAATGGGTAGTATCGTTAATTAAAGATTTTATTTTATTTATAATATCAATATTTAATTCATTATTTTTAAACCAATGGTGAATATCAGCTAGATACTTTGTTTGATTTAATAATTGTGTTTCAACATGGGTAACAAATGTAGACTTAAAATAATTTAATTTGATCAATTCTTTTATCAATGTTAAATTATTTAATCTTTTAATATCATCATCTATTTCTGTTAAAAATGAATAATTATCATCTATTATATCATAATAATCATATGTAAATTTATTTTGCACTAAATCATAAAAATATTTATTATCATAATCATATACCGTACTATATGTTGCTGTTATTAAGTTAAAAAAATGTAAATATATTTTTGAAAAATTAATTTCAGATAGTATTTTTAGATAAAATACTCTTAAAAATTCATTATATTCATCTGATGATTGTATTCTAATATTTTCAATAAATTCAATTACCAAATTATCAATATTATTTTCTGATATCTTATTTAAAATTAAGTTTATTTTATTGGATATCTTATCTTTTAATAATTTAATTTTTGGATTTTTAAAAATATTTACTATTTTTTTAGGGTGATACTTAATATTTTTTTTTGTTTTTGTACCATTATTTAAAAATGAATCGAAAATAGAACTAACTATATCTTGATCAAGATCTATACATGACTTATCAAATTTTAATTTTAAGAATGCCTCATAATCTAATTTACCATTCATTAATTAATATAGTTCTATTTTTTTATATATAAATTGTATAAAAAATATCTTCTTTAATTATAATGACAGATCAATATCAAAATTCTATCTTAATATTATTTTTTGGTATATTATTTATTTACTTACTACATCCTAATCCAAAAGTACTATACAAAATTTAATTAAACTCTATTAAATACTTTTCAGATTCTATTAAAATTTCTGGAATTAATTTAATACTTAACGATAATTTTATCAATATTTCATTCCATGATTTTAAAAATTCTTGAATATTAAAATCTTTGAATCTAAAATCATCTATTTCATTAAACCATAAATTATTTATATTAATATTTTCAATGAAAAATGTAATATCTTTTGAATTTATCTTATGAAATATTTCTTTTATATAAGGAGTAATTATTAAGTGATGATTTATAGAATTTAAATATTTATCAGGAGTTCTATTTTCTAATATTATTTCAAGATCCCACTTTTCTGCTAAACTATTATTCATATCTAAATAATTTATTATAAATCCAAGTGATGGCACCTGATAATCATTATAATATGTATAATTATTTGGATTGTATAGAGTCATATCACCAAATAATGTAGTAACCAAATGGTATATCTTTTTTAAATATGATTCACATTGTAAGTTAATTTTATTAATATCAATTAATTTGTTTTCATAGTTTATATTACCGATTGGAAATGTATAATATACGCATTTATTTTTTTTTATCAATTCTGTAATTATATTTTCATTAAAATTTAAATATAACATTTCATATTTATCTTCTAATAAAAATAATTGTTTATTATATAATGGTAATCCACAATAATTATCTTCGCTACTTGATAAATCTAATATTGCTAATAATTTTTGCATGTTTGATTTAAATTCATTTTTATCTAATGATTTTAAATAATTTATATTTGGTGGATAATTCATTTCATTATATTTATTTTTTAATTTAAATCTAATATCATCTGGATCTAAATCAGTATTTAGCATTGCATCATCAAATAATATTTTTTTACATAATAAAATTATATTATTAAAATCTAATTTTAATTTATCTGTTAAATAAATACTTAATTGATAGTTTATTTTAAAATATTTACCTAATATTATTTTTGTATTATTAATGTCATTATTTTTATATATTTGTTTCAAAAATAAATTTAATTTATTAATATTCATATTTACTTTATTATTATCATCTATCGAAATTATTGTATCATTTTTAAATACTTCATAATGACTTTTTGAATAATAATCTAATGTTAATTCAGAACCAATATCTGTTGATACTGGTAAATGATCATTCCCAAAAAAATAAAATATTAATGATAAATCATATATTACTAATGGTGAACATGACGATAAATTATTTACATTACAATAACTTTTATTTAAACTTTTATTTAAATTATCTGCGTCAATGTATTGTATATAATTTAAATCTTTTGTATTATTATATTTTATAACTGATAATGATATATCTTTTTTCATTATATTAAAATAATTTTGTTGTATTATAATTTGGTGTACTAAGTCAGAATCTATAGTATGTATTGCAATATCGCCAATGTATTTGTTATTATAAATTTCATAAAATATTTTATAATCAGCCTCGCCATTAATACTACCAGAATTTATATTAATTATAATATTTGGAAAGATTTCTCTTAATTTAATAACTAAATATTTTTCTATTTTTGTAACCATTGGTGTTAATGGTCCAAATGATTTATCTAATGTAAAACGGTATTTTATCCATTTAAAATAATCAAACTTAATATCACCATATTCTTGATAACTATTATCTAGATTGTTAAAATAAGAATTAAATTGTAACTTTCTTTCTTTTGATTCTATAAAGTTTTTAATTCGTCGTCTTCGTTGTTCTAATACTTTAGAATATGAAGGTATACCATCAAATATAATATTAATAGATACCAAATAATCTAATATGTGTATGTCTGAAATATATTCAATGATTTTATTAAATAGTTTATCAATTATTACATTTTCAATAATAGTTAAAAGATATTTTAAAAAATTTACTATAATTTCATCTTCATTATCACCATCTATTATTTCTTCTATAGAATTAATATTATTTTTCCAATGTTTTTTTGAACAAATTTCTAATATTTTTTTCTCTATTAGTCCTGGATAAATAAATGAAAAAGGTAAACTTAATATTGTTTTTATTATATTGTTTACATCTTCTTCTATTTCAATCAATGATTGATAAATCATAAAACTTACATCAATCATGATGTGATTTACTAAAGTTTTTCTGATATTAGCTTTTATATTGATATCCTCAAAGATATCCCCATTAATATTTCTACTTAAGAAATTTACCAATTTATCAAACCCCATTATTATTAATTAAATAATTAGTTATTTAAGTAATAATATTTATACTATATTATCTTCATCGTCAGAAGACATATAATTAAAGTTTTCATCTATTAGTAATTCATCTGAATTTTCATCACATATTGGTTCATTTTCACGTGGTTGTATTAATTTCCATGTATCTAAAATTAAATCTTTAAAATTATAACTCATATCATTTATACTATTAAAGAAAGCTCGCTTATTTCTATATTCGTGGAATTTATGTTGATTATCCATAATCTCTTTTATTTTATTTTGAAAATCTTCTGGAATTTTTTTATTAAAATCTTCATCAAATTCAATCATTAAAGATATATTATTAATAAATCTCAATGAACTTTCTAGTATTTCATTAATAAAATCAACCTTATTAATTTTTTCTGGTTTCTGTGTCTTGTGATTTATTCTAGTAAAATGTTTTCCTTCCAATGTTGTTGTACAAAATGAATGATTTTCTGGTAATTCATTACTAAAATTTAATTTTTTTATACATGAAATAGGCATGTTATAACCATCATTTACTATTTTTAATATATCTTTAATTTGTAAAGAACTAAGTGGTTCTCTACCTATTTGATTTATTATTATATTTTTTTGATTATTATTTATATTATTCTGAATATTATTTTGAATGTTATTTTGAATCTGTATTTTATTTTCTGTTACTTTATTACATGATTTTTCATGTCTCCATTTAGATTGTTTGCATGATAACTGTTTATTGCATTTTGAACACATATATTGAGATTTAGTGTTTACTTTATGTTTACTAATGTTTACCTCGTGTTTACCAGTGTTTACTTCAGTTGGATGGTATTTTTTATTGTGATTCCATAAGCTTTTATAACTAGAATAGTTTTTAGTACATATATTACAACTATATGATCCATGATGGATATCCATTTATTATATACTAGAAATTATATTCTTATATAATTTTTAAAATCAAAAAGTGGATATCCACTTTTTGTATAAATTTTTTTTTTTTTTTCAAAAAATAAATTAATTATTTTACACTATATTATCTTCATCGTCAGAAGACATATAATTAAAGTTTTCATCTATTAGCAATTCATCTGAATTTTCATCACATATTGGTTCATTTTCACGTGGTTGTATTAATTTCCATGTATCTAAAATTAAATCTTTAAAATTATAACTCATATCATTTATACTATTAAAGAAAGCTCGCTTATTTCTATATTCGTGGAATTTATGTTGATTATCCATAATCTCTTTTATTTTATTTTGAAAATCTTCTGGAATTTTTTTATTAAAATCTTCATCAAATTCAATCATTAAAGATATATTATTAATAAATCTCAATGAACTTTCTAGTATTTCATTAATAAAATCAACCTTATTAATTTTTTCTGGTTTCTGTGTCTTGTGATTTATTCTAGTAAAATGTTTTCCTTCCAATGTTGTTGTACAAAATGAATGATTTTCTGGTAATTCATTACTAAAATTTAATTTTTTTATACATGAAATAGGCATGTTATAACCATCATTTACTATTTTTAATATATCTTTAATTTGTAAAGAACTAAGTGGTTCTCTACCTATTTGATTTATTATTATATTTTTTTGATTATTATTTATATTATTCTGAATATTATTTTGAATGTTATTTTGAGTATTACTTTGATTATTTATAAATAACTTTTTTGATTCTACAATTTGTTTTTTACAGATCTTTTGATGTTTTGATTTATTACTTCTATCATTAAATTTTTTATTACATTTTGAACAACTATAAGATTTGCTAGTACAATTTTTGCCAAAAGTACCACTAACTACCTCAGAAGTACCACATTTTTTGTCATAAGTACCACCGACTACCTCAGAATTATTATGAAATTTTTTGTTGTGATTCCATAAGCTTTGGTATGATTTGTATAATTTATTACATGTATTGCATTTAAATTCCATTAAACTTTAAAATGTATATACTATTATATAGATATTATATTCTTATATGATTTATAAAAAAGTTTAAACTTTTTTATAAATATTTTTTTTTTATTAATGATTTAATCTTAAATATTCAAGTATATCACATAATACTTTACAATCTATTTCATTATAGTAGACAATATCATTCATATCAGTTAATTCTAAATCTTTATTGGATTCAATATATAATTTATTGGCTAAAACCAATGCATCTTGACCATTATTACATGATGATTCATCAGGCCATATGGTTTTAATTAAACCATGATTGAACATACATTTAGCAATTGTTTTTAATGAATAATTAAATGCTCCACGTATTACGATTGGTTCGGCTAGAAATACTTTATTTAAATCCATAAATTTTTTAATTGGTAAATTAAACAGTTTTTGAAATTTATTATAAAATGATGGTTCCGCACTTGTCCAATGAATAAATACAGCTTCTAATTTATTATGTTCTCTTAATATTTGATTTATATATTCCCAAAAATTATTATACATATCTTTTTGTGAATCTAATTCTTTATTTTTTGTAATGAAACATTTAAATAACCAATTATTTATTTTATATCCAACACCTATCATAAATATAAAGTTGTTGCTTTCAAAATCATTAACAGTCTCATAATCTAGATAGAATTCCATTTGTTGTTCTTCTGATTTTCTCCAATTATTTATTGTTGTAGTTATTAGAATTGGATTAATAGAATCTTCGCTATTATTAATATTTAAAATTTTATCAATTAATACTCCACGGTCACCTTTAATACCTAAAATATTAGAATTACATAATTCATTATCATATGAAAAAATATTATGTTTGAATGCATTAGCTCTATGTTCATGTGTAACGTAAACAATATTGGTTAATTCTTTAATTTCATTAGCTAACTGTTTTTTTAATCCTCTCCATTTTCCATCTCTATTATTAGACATATTTGGATATAATTCTGGAACAGATGGTTTTGGTAATAACCTCCATTGTATACCTTCTGATCTTAATTTTAAAACCCATTTAACTGCATCAATCACCAATTGTTTATATTTTTTATCAACTCCTTCGAAATCTACTTCTGCTATTCTATCAAAATTTTCATTATTGTAACTATTTTTAATAGTTGAAACAGTCCATTGATATTGTTTCCCTAATATAAAGCCTTTTGTTACATTCTGATCTAAAATCTTATTAAGAGCATTTGTGTAAATCCATATTTGTGATTTATAAACTGGTACAAAATCTGAATTCAGAATATATTTTTGATCTGAAGATAATTTAACAGTAGAATATTTTATATCTACAATATAGTAAAAATTAGGTTCAACAATTTGATTATACATTAAATTCAAATAATCACCTCTTATTATTAAATCTGCACAACCATATGTACTATTTTCAACATCATATAACACCCCCTGATAAATAATAGGTATATTATTTTTTAATGCTTTTACAGTTTCATTGAATGAAGTCAATGAAATAGGACCCTCAACTGTATGGAAAGCATTTGGATATTTAGTCATTACTTTTTTTTCGAAATCAACTCCTTTTACTTTTATAAATTCTTCAAATTCATCGTTTGCAATTGAATTTGCCCGTTTACGTCTAGGTTCATCTGTTATATTGTTAATTTTATAATATTCTAGATAGTCAATTAACGGATCATTTAAAATGTAATTTTTTAGACGGGATGGTGCTATCATATTTGTTATTTTTATTTTTTTACTAGGATTTTGTAAAGGCACAACGGTAGGCTCAATATTTTTTCTTTTTTTATTATCCATTATTTATTAACATAATTTAATTTTAAATGATATCAACTTTTTATTTACCAAAAAGAATCTCTATTTATATATTTAATTTTTAAATTAAGTAATTCTATCAATGGATCTTGATTTAAATAATAAGGAATAGTTAAATTTTGTAAATTATTTAGTCTTGATAATGGTGTTAAATCTTGATTAAACCTTTCACCAAAAATTAAAGTCTGTAAATTAGTTAATCCAGCTAATGGTCTTATATCTTGATTAAAACCATTACCAAAAGTTAAACTTTGCAAGTTAGTTAATCCTACTAATGGTTTTATATTTTGATTAAAATCATTACCAAAAGTTAAACTTTGCAAGTTAGTTAATCCTACTAATGGTTTTATATTTTGATTAAAATCATTACCAAAAGTTAAACTTTGCAAGTTAGTTAATCCTACTAATGGTTTTATTTTTTGATTAAATACATTACCAAATATTAAAATGTGTAAGTTAGATAACCCTGCTAAAGATTCTATACTTTTATTAAATATATTACCTAAAGTTAAACTTTGCAAGTTAGTTAATCCTGCTAATGGTTTTATATCTTGGTTAAATTCAGATCCAAATTTTAAACTTTTTAATTGAGTTAATCCAGCTAATGGTTTTATATCTTGTTCAAACATAAATCCAAAAGTTAAACTTTTTAAGTTAGTTAACCCTGCTAATTGTTCTATTGATAGATTAAATTGTGTACCAAAAGTTAAAATTTCTAAGTTAGTTAATCCTGCTAATGTTCCTATATTTTGATTAAACTCACTACCAAAAGTTAAAATTTCTAAGTTAGTTAATCCTGCTAATGGTCCTATAGGTTTATTAAAATAAGAACTAAAAATTAAACTTTTTAAATTAGTTAAACCTGCTAATGCTTCTATTGATTGATTAAAATGTGTACTAAAAGTTAAACTTTGCAAGTTAGTTAATCCTGCTAATGCTTCTATTGATTGATTAAATTTACCATTAAAAATTAAATTCTTAATAGATTTGGGTAAATAATTAAGTACTTCATTACATACAATATCAATATATAATGTTGTCTCAAATAGATATAGACTTTCAAAAAGATCAGATAGATCAATCTGACATGCTATTTTACGGTCAATTATAATTTCATTTTTAGAATTACTTACATTATAATACACCCACGTTAAATACTTATAAATAATTTCTTTAAACCATTCTTCAAGTTTTTCATTGTGAAATATGTCATAAATATCTTGAATTTTGACTGGTTCATCCTTTGAGTCCATTAACGAATCAGTTTTAATGTGTAATTGAAATTTAGTTTTTGGATCTAACTTTGATTGAATAATATATAAATCACCTTGATTATAATAATAATTAAACATACATTCGTCTCTTGCTGCAGTACACCATCTAGTATTTCTACCATAGAATTTTGAACCAGCTTCAGTTGTTGGTCTATATACAATTACATTTTCTGTATCAAGTATTATTTCAGCATCATTTTCACCTTCTTCTCTTATACCTTTTTGTTCTTCTCTTTTCTTATGCTTTCTTTTATTCTTTTCATCAATTTGATGTAATATATCAGTATTAGACTCAATAAATTTTTCTAATTCAATCAAGCCATTAATATTATTAATTAATCTAAAATCAGTAACCATTTTATTAGATGATTTATTATACTCTTCAACCATTTTTTTATTGTTAGATAATTTATTATACTCTTCAATACTAGTTTTAAACCTACCATAATTTTCAAGTGAACTTGGATTACCAAATGTTTTATTAACAATATAGCTTTTAATAATCCAATCTATGTTTTTAGTGTCATTTCCAACTATGTTAAAAATTTCTTCAAATATACCTTCAGGTTCCGAAATATTTTTTAATATTCCTCTTTCAAAATCTTTTTGTAAAATATCTTTACTAGATTCGTAATGAGTTAGGAATAATTTTTTAGCAGTTTCTTTACCACCGCCAGTCTGTTTCTGTAGATTAACATATTTCTGTTTATATTTTAAATATTTTAAATAATAATTCATATATAAAATAATATACATATTATTTTCTAAATTGATAAATCATCGTTATATTCTTTTTCATATAATTCCATATCATTTAACATTTCCAATTTCTTTTTATTTAAAAAATAAATTAACTATTCAAAAAATTGAATACAATTATCTATAATATTTGTAAATAATAAAATATCATTTTCTATTGGTAATATAAAACGGTCTCTATTTGCTTTTTCTTGATATGGTTTTAATTTATTCAATATTAATGTCTCAATAGCAGTCATTTCTTTTTCACTATTACAATTTTTATAATAAACAACTTCATGTTCACTTGTTTTATTATAACTACTTAACCGTTGTTTTAAATTAATTGCTTTTCCTATGATATAAATACGTTTTTTTTTGTTATCCTCTGTTGTTAACATATAAATTACATTTTTTTGAGGGAAATTTTTACGTTTTTGTTGTTTTATATAAGTATTTTTTAATAATTCTATTTCTTTTTCTTTCACTTTGTTATCATTAACTAATTGTAAATTTATTTCAACTGTACCATTTGTAAACAAATGACGTATCCATTTACTAACTTGTATTGCAAATTTAGGTGAAAGCCATTGAGCTAATTGTATAGCTAAATCTGGATGTATCCATGTTTCTTGATTATTTTTATTATTACCACCTTTATTTATTTGAATTAATGAATGAGCACCCGATACCGTGATCTCGGTATCGGTAACCTTATTCAGTTTATAATCTAAATCATTAATTCCAGTATCATTAGATAATTCATTGATTAATTGTTTTGTATTATCTAAAGAATACCAATGATTAAATTTTTTACCACCTGCTTGACATAGTTGTGTAGCATTAATATAATTATCAATACTTCTTGATGTAATAACTATATTATTTAATATTAATGATTGTTGTGATATACTTTGTTGATTAGTCTTTAATTTATCTAATTCTTGATTATTCATTAATTCTTCTATCTTTTTATTTTTATTAGAAATAATATCTATTAAATTATTATTAATTGGTGTATTAATTAATTGATTTTCAAATTGTTTAATAAGTTTATTTAATTCTTTTAATTTATTTTGTTCATCATCTTTTAGAATCATTGCAACTTGTGCTTTTAATTCATTAATTGTTTGTGCAAATTGTTTATTTTGTTCTTCTAATATTTGAATTTTATTATTTTCTATTTTATTACATTTCTTTTTATGTATAGACTTAGCAGGTCTATTATTAAAAACTTTTTTACAATATTCACAAGTTAAAGATCTAAGATTTTCTTTAACATTTTCTTTAACATTTTTAACATCTTCTTTAACATTTTTAACATTTATATTATGAAACTTGTTGTTGTGATTCCATAAGCTTTTATAACTAGAATAATTTTTATTACATATTTCGCATTGAAATTCCACTTTATTATCCATTTATTATCTATATAACTATACTATATAATATTATTCTTAAATGAATTATTAAAGTGGAAAAATGGATATCCACTTTTTATAGGGAGAGAGAGAGAGCGCTATATATAAAATTTTTACTAAATTTTTTTATCATAAAAAGCTAATCTTTTATTACGTAAATTTTCTAATGTAAGTTTAGTATCTTTAACTATATCATCTGGTTGACTAATTGTATTTTCTACTATATCACACATACTTGGAATATTTTCATCACACATACTTGAAATATTTTGACTAATAGTTTTCCCAGTTACATCACACATAGTTAACCATTCATCTTTAGTAATATTTTCAAAAGATTTTAAACAGATAGATATATCTTTTTCATTTTTAGTTACTGCATGTCTAACATAATCGCAATTAGTCATTACAATATATTTTTCAAAAGGTCCGGCTTTCAGACATAATGCATAGAACGTAGATAATACTTTCCATGATAAAACATTTTTTTTCATAGTATTATGTTTTTTATATTTACATTGAACAGCATAATAAAATTCTTTATTTTCAACTATAATATCGATGCCCATATCTCTTCTTTTTAAATTTAATTTAGTTAAAATATCTTCAGGGGTATCTTTTAGTAACCATACTTTGTCATATTTTTTTATATTTAATAAATATAAAACACAAAATTCTTCAAATATGTCACCTTTAATTTTATTATTATTTCTTTGTTTCAGTTCTAATAAAGTATGTGCTGGCTTTGCATATGACTTTTGACATTCTACTAAAAATTCAGTAAATAAATTTACTGGTGATTTTAAATATATTGTATATAATAATTTATTTAACTCAATCATTATATATAATATATAAATTATATTTATATGTTTATTCTAAATTTTTTTTTATAAAATCAATAGAATCAATAATTTTTTGATTTTTTAATAATTCTTTATTAATAATTTCAATTTGTGCACCTGGATTTAATAGAATATATTTAATATTTTTATAATTTGCATAATAAATAAATTTTTCATCATTAAATTCAGTTGGTAGATATAAAATAATATTAATATATATTATCCAAAAAATATATACACTATCACATAAATCTACTAATTTATCAATATTATTATTCATATAATCTCTTAAATAAACTAATACTTTTCTCTCAGTGTTATATTTATATACTATACTTAATACTAACAAATATATATCAAATATTTTTAAGAAAGAACCATATATTTTTTCACCATCTTTTAAATTTAAATATAGATTGACAGTTGGTTCATCATATGCAGTTACTTCTATATATTTATCATCTTCAATAAATAAAGAAAATTCTAAATCAAATAATGATGGAATATCGTTTTCACGAATTAAAATATTATCACCCTTAAAATCTCCATGTCTAAAATTAGTTTCTTTTGTAACATTATCTAAATTGATAAATACTTTATTAATAATATTAATGACATTTTCCGGTGGTAAATTTAAAATATATTTATCAAGTGTTTTATTATTTGGAAAATAATCACCGATTAATATATATAAATTAATATCTAAATTCTTTGAGTTAATTATATCAATATATTCTTTTTTATCAATAATACTATACAATGGTATATTAATGGTTAGACCATCTATTGATAGATCAATGTTATCTCTAATATCTATATTTTCAAAAATAATATAATCATAAAAATTTTCAACATTATATTTAGTCGTATCTTTTAATAATACTTTATAATTTTCATATTCAGTTATATGATCTTCATTATTACATGCTACTTTAATAACTTTATAAAATGTTTTATCATCATAGATACTTAATAAATAAACTGGTGCTTTTAATTTTTTAAGTTTATAATTTATGGGAAGCTTGTTACCGAATTCCATTATAAACTTAAAGATAATTATTTTTTATGTCTATAAAAAATAATTATAATTCACTAAATATTAGTAGGTGTAAATATTAATGGACTTGTCCACATGTTCCATTCATTTACTTGTTGATTTTTATTGTGTAATTTAAGTTGAGCTTCATTATATGATCGAAGTTGATCTTTATACCGTAATATAAATTGATTTTCTTGATACAATTTAATTTCATTTGATAATTTAAGTTGTTCTTCTCTTACTTTAATATCACGTAGTTCTCTTAATCTAATTTCATTTGTTAATTTAAGATGTTCTTCTTTTACTTTAATATCACGTAGTTCTCTTAATCTAATTTCATTTGATAGTTGAAGCTGATCTCCTTGCATTTTAAGCTGATCTTCGCGCATTTTAAGTTGATCTTCTCTTAATTTAAGTTCATTTTTTAACTTAATTGTTTGCCTTAACTTAATATCTTCCCATATTTTAATTTGTTCTTCACGTAATTTTAATTCATCTTCTTTTGCTTTCAATTCTGCTCTTTTTCTATTTTCTTCTATTTTTTGTTGTTCTTTTAATTCTTCTTGTTTTTTCTCATATTTTTTTTCAGCTCTTTTTTGATATGATTTTTCATTAGTTACTGTATTCCATTCAGAATCCATTTTTTTAAATAATGCCATTACTTGTTTGGGAGACATGTTAGTAGTATCTATATTTGACATATAAATACATTTAAATAAACTATATATAAATATATCAATTTTTATTCTAGTAGATGAAATTAGAAAAATGAAAATAAATTATTCATAAAATAATCAGGAATAATTATGCCGGTATACTTTGGGTTGCCAATATCGTGTGATGAAGCACTACGTATATTTAATATTGATAAAGAAATGCTAATTACTAAAATTATAAATATTAAAAAATGGAAAAAAGAAGATATTAATGATTGTCACTTAATTTGTGAAATTAATGATTACTTTGAAAATAAAAGTTTATCCAACTGATAAAGGACATTTTATACTTGGTTATGAAATAAATAAACCTTCTGACATTTGGACTAATTTGGTTATGAAATAAACAAACCTTCTGACATTTGGACTAATATTGATGAGTTTTTAATTTTACTTATAAATTTAAAAACTCAGTTTGCTTCAGAAATGTTGGAATTAGATGGTGATTTATGTGAGGTTAGAATAGAGTATAATAACCAACTAATAAAACATCCTATACCTTATATTATTTCTTATTAATTTATTTATAAACTTGACTATTCATCCATTCTTTATGATAATTATTAAGATTTTTCTTATAATAACCTTTATATGCTGTATTACAAATAATTTTTTTTAATTTTTCACTATATATATTTCCCTTGTGTCTAGCACGGTAATGAGAATAGAAAATAATATCAAATCTATTTACAAGATCTGTTTTATGGTGTGGTATTATATTATAACATAAACAAGGACCGGTTGGGCATAATGGACATGTACCATAGTAATTATTGTCTACATTTTTAATAACTGCATCTATAAGATTACTAATATCTTTATTATTAGGTGTACATAACATGATAGCATTATAAAATGCATTAGGTTTCAAATCTCTACATAAGATTAAATCGCTGTTTTTATTAATTATATCTCTAATAGGTACTCTATTTATTTGTTTAATATCAAAGTAACAGCCTCCTGATTTATATAAAACACAATATCTAAAAAGATCAGCTCTGTAAGCAGTTGGTTTTAATTTATTATATGCATCTATTACAGTTTTGTCAAAATTTGTTTCGATAAAATTATAACATGCAGCATCATCAAAAAACATATATTCATATTCTGGATTTAAATCAATAAAAGTCATTACTGCATTATATGAAGCGAGGTTACATTCTGAACTTTTAGCTGTTTGTATTATAATTTTAGGAATTTTTTGTAAGTTATTTATTTCTACTTTTTCTAATTGGATTTTAAATTTAATATTTGTTATTATTTCATTTGAATTAACTGGTTTAAAATATATAGTTTCATAATCAGATTTATTAATATCATATACTTTAAGTTCAAATTGTTTGTCAATCTTATAATCATCTAATCTTCTAATAATAACAGTAGCTTCATCAAAATTTATCCAATATAAAACAAAATGATAATCGGAATAATCATATGCATTCTTAATTACTTCGTAATAATTGGCAACTGGAATATGATTACGTGGTTTTAAATATATAGGTATTTTATTATCAAATTCAGTTAATTTATTATTTTTATTTATTAAATTTATATATTCTAATAAATTATTATAACTGGTTAACGGATTAAAAAAATAATTATTAGGTAAAATATTATTATTCTTGTTATTTATTATCATAAAAAGCATTATTAAACAAAACACAGTTATAACTATCTTTTTATACATACTATTAATATATATAAGATATTAATTAATATATAAAACTTTTTTATATATTAATTATATATGACATCATTTTTATCAGAATCATATGATAAACCTAAACTAGTTGAGTCAAAATTAGTAAAAAAAATTATTGATGATCAAAATAATAAAGTAACATTTGAATCTAAAGTAAAGACAACACTAATAGGGTTTACAAAAAAAAATTATAAAATTATATTTGGTTTTCTTTTAATAGGTGGTTTATTATTTTGGAGATATAATGATATAAAAAAAAAGAGGCGCATTGAAAATAATATTGAATACGAATCTGATTCAGAAGTTATTAGTACTGAAGAATAAATTATATTATTAATATTTAAAGAGTTTTTATATTTATAATATAATGAATACTCAAGATATCATTAATAAATTTGGTGAATTTATTACTCATGTAAATCAAATATGCCCTGATAATACTGTACTTGCAAATATTTCAAATGAAAGTGATGATCAAAAACTTAATCGTATTAGTAAATTTAATACATCAATTAGTTCAACTACTAATTTAAATTATTTTATCAAAAACAAGATTAAACTTTTTTCGCATAAAGAAAAAGATACATTAAAAATTTCATCTAGTCTTTTTGGAACTGAAATGTCTTTAAAAAAAATATTTAATAATCAAGAAGAAACAATCAAATTAATTTTATGGAAAGATCTACAATCATTATTATTAGTATATAATAAATATTTACTTTCCAGTGATCCTAATAATAAACAACTATTAGATCGTGTTGAAAAATTAAGTACAATTGACCAAAGTAGTTTTAACAATGTAGTAAATCCAAAAGAAAGTCTTAATAAAATTTTAAATACAGATAATCTTAATGATCAAACAAATGAAATGATAAATGATATATTTGGTAGTTTTGAAAAAACATTAAGTACACCAAATTCTAATCCATTTGGTAATATTATGGAAATCAGTCAAATAATCACTGAAAAATATAAAGATAAGATTGAACAAGGAGACATTAACTTAGATGATTTATTAAAAAATATGACTCAATTACCAGGAATGGAAAATGTAGGTAATATGGTTGGTATGTTATCCAAACAATTAGGCGGTGCTAAGGCTGAAGATACTAGTGAGAAAGTTATTATTGATGAAAATTTCTCTACATCAATTGTGCCACAAGGTGAACAAACTAAAGAACCAGAAAGTTCAATGAATGTAACATCTTTATTGAAAACTATGGATTCATTAGGTGTAATTGGTAACTCTCAAGGTATGCCAGATATGGGTAATTTGATGGGTATGATGGGAGGTGAAGGTGGACCTGATATGAATAAACTTATGGGTCTATTTAATAAATTAGGACAAACCAATGATTCAAATGAACTTAATAACCTTTTTGAAAAAGAATTAGGTATTGATATGAACAAGTTTAATGATGAACTATCAAAAACATTTGAAAAAAATTGATAAATAATTATCTTGAATCAATATCTATTATATATAAGGTTGTTTTCCCGAGTGGTCAAAGGGGCGAGACTTAAGCTCTCGTGCATATGCTTCGTGGGTTCGAACCCCACAGCAACCAAATTATAAATTGGATACAGCAAAAAATAATAAAACACTTTTATTGTTTCTCATCCCAATTAGTAAAACCCCCAACGCATCAATTGGATTCAGCAAATAAAGAATAAATATTCTTTTTATAGATTCTTCTATAAATGTTAAACCCCAATTAGTAAAAAACAAACGCATTATTGGATTCAGCAAAAAGAAATAAATAAATTTCTTATTTATAGATGCTGTCTATAAATGCCAAACTCCCAATTAGTAAAAACCACACACGCATCAATTGGATTCAGCAAAAATAATAAAAAACACTTTTATTGTTTCTTTTCCCAATTAGTAAAAACCACACGCATTATTTTATATTGAAACCTTGTAGGTTTTAATAAATTTTATTTATATTTCTACTAGAATTGTCTGTTATGAACGAATTGTACCGATATATTAGAATATTCTAAACTCATCTACTAAGAATTGTCTGTTAGAACGAATAAATGTGTTAGAATATTCTAAACCCATCTACTAGAATTTTTAAAAATAATAAAAATTGAAAAAAATATCATAAATTAAAGTTACATTAAGATAATGGAGTTTTTTACAAAGACAGCAAATGGTAATAAGTCGGTTGATACCGATAAAAGAAGTATTTTTAACGGAATCTGGTCCTTGATGAAAGGATCTCCAGAAAACCGTATTATTGAACTATATAGACAAGCACTTTCAGAAGCACTTTCACTGGAAGACTTGAATGAAAGAACACAAAGAGTAGTTCATATTTTAACACTCGCATTGAGGATGCGTGATATTCGGAATGGCGGACACGGTCGTCGTTCTGAATTTTTTACTGCATTACTAACTATTCTTCCAATTATTAATGATGAAAATGTAACTAAGATGATACTATCGTTGGTTGCTACTCATCATGGACGTTGGAAGGATCTTACAGATATTTGTGATAACCTAGATAAGCCAAGTACTTTTTCAAGTGAATTTATTGTTTCTACAAAGACAATTATCAGGAATCTATTTATTGATCAAATTAAAGCTGAAGTTGAAGGAAGACATGCACTGACTATGTGTTCAAAATGGTTTCCTACCCAAAATGGAAATCTTGTGAGAGCTGTGGAATATGGTCGTGCACTATTTCCACATATTACCCAAGATCTAACATTTCAGGGGAAACCTGTTACTGAAGCTAGTCCATTGAATCACAAGTGGCATCGTGTACTAAAGTCATCACGTATTTATCTTGGAACTCTAAGATCTAAGATTCCTATGTTGGAAAGATTTTTGTGTCAAGACATGGCAGATGAAATTGATCCTCAAAAGATTCCAGGGGTTGCACGCCAGAGAAATCAACGTGCACTTGAGAATAAAGCTTCGCTAAGAAGTAAAAAGGGTGATGTTCAACGTTCAGAAAATCCAAAGCGTATTCAGTGCGCATTGAATGTAGCAGCCCATGCTCTTTCTGCACAAGAGGCATTTCAAGCACATCGCAAGAAAATGGATGAACTTATGAACAAAATGTCACCTTGTGAGACCGATGAACAAAGACAACAACTTGCTCTCCAAATTCAGGAAGCTGATGAAAAGTATGAATCAACTGCTCCTAAAGTACATGGTGGTGATACCGTGACTATTGAAGCGTTGGTTAGTCAATATAGCAGAGAAAGTGGTCCAAATGTTATGATTGAAACTCAATTTCAAGCAATGCAAAGTAAGTTGAAAGCACTTGCAACACTTCGGGTATTGTATGTGCTTGATACTTCAGGATCAATGAATGGAATACCTATTAACGTTGGTACTGGTTTGGTAGCACTTTGTGCATCCAATGCCGGTCCAGCATTTCGTCATAAGTGTGTTTCATTTTCTGGAAGCCCGCAAGTTTGGGATTTGTCAAATATGAATGGAGGGAATCCACGTCTATATGATTACATCCAACACTTTAACAGAAACTCAATTATTTCAAATACTAATGTAAAGGCAACTATTGATTTGATCGCAGAAATGTGTCGTAATGTATCTGATGTTGAATCATTGGACATGATTGTATTTCTATCAGATTGTCAATTTGATCAGATTGCAAATACTACAACTGGTATTACTGCAGGTGATTATTGCAAACAGAAGTTTGCTTCAATTAATCGAAAGATGCCATTGGTTTGTTTCTGGAATCTTAATGGTGCTAATTCAGATAGCCCAGCTGAGCCTTCAGATCATGGAATTGTGATGATGTCAGGTTACTCACATACTATGTTGGAATCATTTGCTGAAACTGTTATTGCTGCATCACAAGCTTCACTTGAAGAGGTGAAAGCTCAACGTGAAGCAGCAAAGAAGGCATTTGAAGAGAAACGTCTTATTGCAATTGCAAAGGCAAATGAGGAACGTGAATTGAACACATATCAAGTGATGCTTGATTTTTGTGAAGGAAAGTTCTCTTATCCTCTACGAATGAAGTTGGCAGAACTAGAAACTGGTTTATTTGCTGAGTATACTTTTACACTACCTGAAGAAGTATAATCAACAAACAAACTAGTATTTAATTTATCCTTATATAAAAATTCTATTGAGCGATAAAAATTGAAAATATTTCAACTATATTAATTATTAATAATGTATGGCTTTTCAAAGAAACACGATTATTAATACACCAATAAATAATACATTTGTAAATACAATTACACAATTTGCAAATGTTACTACAAATATACCTTATGAGCTTCGAAATACAGCTGAAATCATAGGTATTGATAATAATAGTCTATCACGCATTGTTATATCAACTGATCCATTAAATAGAGAATGTTTTCAACTAATACAAAATTTAAGTGAAACATTAAGTCAATATAATATAGATGCGTATCCTCAACAATTAACTGAACGTATTAATCAAATAAGGCAACTTATTGATAATCTACCAGTTGACGATAATACCATACCTTCATATTTTAGTTTGATTAGTCCACCACGACGAGTAATAATAATTAATCATACAAATAATAATTTTATTCAAAATATTGATAATGATTTTTATGATGATTTTATAGGAAATCTAAATGATGAACTGTCCGGTGAAGAACTTGAAGAAAGAGTTGAATTAGTTAGAACAATTGTAATCGATGATAATATTAAAGATGATGCTTGTCCAATTTGTTTGTCACATTTAAGAGCTGAAATAGATGATACTATTACATCATTGAACTGTAATCATCAATTTCACACTACTTGTATTGATAGTTGTTTAGAATGTAAGCTAGAATGTCCATTGTGTAGAATGAAATTTTGATTTAAAGATATAATTATTATGTATAATATGCCCATGTAGCTTAGTGGTAGAGCACCAGTCTTGTAAAAGAATCAAGTTAACTGGAGGTCACGAGTTCAATTCTCGTCGTGGGCTGTTTTTTTAGATTAAATATTATTATTATATAATAATAATATTTATTTATTTTGTAATATTATAAAATGCAAATTTTGTTCTTAAAGCAGATGTTAAATTATTTAATGTTGCTGTTTTTGTTTTAAGTTCATTATTAGCTTGATTTATATATTGAACGTCAGGACTATTAGTTAATGCTATCGTAACACCTTGTTCACATAATGTATTCCAAGTATCAATTGTATTAACTGCTGAACTAATTATATTTTTATCTGTAGCAGATAATTCTCCATCAACTGGTACTGTACCGGTAGGTGCAACAAAGTATGTAATGTATTGCATTGCACAATTTATTTCATCCATTACTCCTTGTAATATTACTTTAGTATCATGTGCAGATTTAGGTATTTCTACTGTTGAAGTAGCAAGAATTGTTTCTTTAAATTTACCAAATACATTTGAAAGATTAACAATCTTAGCTAATGCATTTACAATAGCTGTTAAGAAGGCAGTATCATTTATAATACTTACATTTTGTAACTTTACAATAAAACTAGTGAATAAAGAACTTAAATCATCTGCAGCTTGTGCAAATTGATTAAACCCATCTAATTCAACATCTAATTGCATTTGGGTAGATTCATTTGCAATATTTGCTGCAGCTTGGAATAAAACTGTATAATCATCAATTGTTCCTTTACCATGGAAATCACTACATTTAATTTCACTAGCATATAATTTAATTTGATCTAATAATGCTTTATTAGGTAGTGTACCTTCATCATCAACATATGATTCTACTTCACCTTTTAAAGTTTCATTAATTTGTAAATTACTAGATTGACCAGCAAATGTTACATTTGTAATTTCCTCGCCATAATCAGTAGTACCTTGTTGTTTAACAATATTAATACCTGGTTCTGTTATAGTTTGATTTAAAGTAAAAGTAGTAATTATATCTAGTTCAGTTTCTTCTGTACTAGAATTGTTATTGCTGCTAGAGTTATTGCTAGAGTTATTGCTAGAATTATTGTTGTTGCTAGAGTTATTGCTAGAATTGTTATTGCTGCTAGAGTTATTGCTAGAATTATTGTTGTTGCTAGAGTTATTGCTAGAATTGTTATTGCTGCTAGAGTTATTGCTAGAATTATTGTTGTTGCTAGAGTTATTGCTAGAATTGTTATTGCTAGAATTATTGTTATTGCTAGAATTATTGTTGTTGCTAGAATTGTTGCTAGAGTTATTATCATGAGAATGATCATCAGAATGATTATCAGAGTTATTATCATTACCATAGGTGTTTGTATTACCAACGGGCATGTATATAATGCATTAGAAATAAATTTTAAAATTTCTTAACATTTTTTTTGAAATAATTTATATATCTAAATAGAAGTTACTATTTCTAATTTATCTTCGACTTTTGTTTCTTGAATTAATTTTTTATTTTGGTTATTTAATAAAATTTGTCTAATATTTATATTTGATTGAAGTGTAGAAGAAAATAATCTTTCTTTATTATTAATATTTTTTTCATTGGATTCAAGTTTATTTAATTTAATAGGTGGAAATCCTCCGTTTTGCATTATTAAACAGTAGATATTATTTTATAAATATTATTATTTAATACATAATTATTTTTATCTTCACCGCTTAATACAATATTTTGAACATATTTTTCATTATTTTTTTGAAATGAAATATAATTTTCAATCCAAACATTATCATGCATTTCGAGACCATTTAGTGTTCCAATTAATAAATTATTATTATATTTAAATTCACAGTCAATACATTTTGGTAAAATATTACCGTATAATATATAATCTTTGACAATATAATTATTTATACCAGATATAACTATATTATTAATAATTATTTCTATATTTTTACCAACATTTGATTTACTATATTTTGAACTAAATGATTCTATTTTCATATTATCACTAACTGATTCAACTATAATATTAGTATTAACTGTTTTATCATAATATTTATCTAAATTTGTGAAACTAATTTCTAATAATTTAGGTTTTATATTTCCTGTTGTTATATATGTTTTTGTAATGTAATTATTATTATCTATTACAATATCTGATATCACTACTGTATTTTTACCAATATTTATACTATCATATAATGCAACATATGATAATATTTTGATATTATCATTACAATTATATGATTCGATTGTTGCAATATTATTTCCATCGTATTCTTTAGATTTTATAACAAAATCTAATTCTACTAGTTTTGGTAATATATTTGCAGTTGTTACAATATTATCTACTTTATAATTAGTATCTTTTAATTTAATATTTTCAATAATAACTATATTATTACCAATATTAGGACTATCAAAAGTAGCTACATAGGAAATAACATTGATATTAAATTCAATATTAATTACTTTATTAGTACCATCGTAAACTTTATCTTTTATAATAAATTCTGGAACAATAATTTTTGGTTCAATAATTCCAGTTGTTTCAAAATCTTTAATAATATAATTTTTATCTTTTGTTATTATATTTGATATTTTAACAGGAATATTTTTACCAACGCAAGGACTACTATACGTAGCTAAATATTCAAATTGTTCTAATAAATTACTCCCATCGTATATTTTACTAATAGTTGGATTAATAAATAATTCTTTTGGGTAAATATTTGCAAATGTTTCTATAGAATCAGGTGTTATATAGTTAGCATCATTAATTTTTATATTACTAATTAATACTTTATTATATCCTATATTTATATTTTCAAATTTAGAATCAAAGCTAATGTTAAATTCAGATTCAATAAATATTTTCACTTTATCATTTCCATCGTATACTTTATCTTCTGCAAGAAATTTTAATTCTATCATTTTAGGTAAAATATTACCAAATATAGTACAATCATCTACTAAATAATTATCTATTTTAATATTTGATATTAATATTGATTGAACACCCACATTTAGGTCTAAGTATTTAGAATCAAATGATTTAATATTATAATCATTTTTTTTTATAATTGGCTCATTAATACCATAATATATATCTTCAGCTTCAAATGGTATTACTATTTTTTTTGGTAAAATAGTACCTGTTAATTTTGTATTGTGACATATATAATTTGACGCTGTTTCGCCTTGTAAATTAATATTATAAACATTTATTATTTTATCATTACTAATATTAGAATCTTCAAATTCTGCATCATAAGATTCAATATAAACAATATCATCATGATATATTCCTTTTATATGATTTATATTAATATTTATGTTTGGTGTACCATCATATTCTTTTCTATTATTATTACTAATTATAGTTAATTCACAAGGATTTATATTACCTAAACAAAATGCATCATTTACATGATAATTAATTGATTGATCGCTATCTAATTTAATATCAGTAATTTTTATATTTTTATTAATTCCTACATTGGAGTCTTCATATTGTGCATTATATGAAATAACATTAATATTAGATTTAACATATGCTGTTAATGTTTTATCATACATTTTATCAATTGCTGTAAATATAAGATTTAATGAAACTATATTTATTGATGGTTTATTAGTATTTATAGAACTAATTTTATAATTTTGTGAATCTTTCCCATATAATTTTAAATTATTAATAACAATATTTTTATTTGAACCTGCATTTATATTTTTAAATTCTGCATTAAATGAACAATTAACAATATCATTTTCATTTATATCTATTTTATAATCACCTTCACATTTAGTTAAACCATCATAATCTTTATCTTTACCAATAAAATTAAATTCAATAAATTTAGGTAATATATTTCCATATAAAATACAATTATCAACTATAAAATTATCATTTTCTAAAATAATATTATTTACGGAAATTATTTTTTTAATACCTACATTTTTATCATTATATTTAGCATCATATGATTTTATTTTAAAATCTGTATCAAATATAATATTTGCATTATTTGTACCATCATAGATTTTATCTTTTGCAACAATTTTAAGAACTATTTTTTTTGGATAAATATTTGCCATAATTTTATTGATTTTTAATACATAATTATTTGACCCAATTATTACGGGATTGGTAATTTTAATTTCATTATAACCAATATTTGAACTAACAAAATTAGCTTTTTCATAATCTAATTTTAAATTAAATTCTTGAATTTCTTTTTCTATTTTTGATATTTTTATATTACAGTCATTTGTAGAATCGTAAATTTTATCTTCAGCACTAAATGTTACTGTTATAATTCTAGGTTTTATTATGCCTTTAATTTTATAAGTATCACTTGATAATTTATAATTATTTGATCCATTAGTTATTATATTATTTATTATAATTTCTTGTTCACCAACATTATGATTAATATATTTAGCTGTATATGATATTATATTTTTAATATTAACTTTAATGTTAACATTATTATTATTGTCATAGATTTTATTTTCGGCTATAAATTCAGGTTCAATAATCTTTGGTGTAATTAAACCAGATAATTTATAAGTTGTTGTATAATAATTTAAATTTAAGTCAGCTGGTAATGAAATATTATCTATTATAATATCTTTATAACCACAATTTGAATCTATATATTTTGCATTAAATGTTATGTTATTATTTGATAAAGATACATTAGCATTAGTTGTCCCATCGTATTCTTTGGGATAAGAAGTAAAATCTAATTTTAATTCTTTTTTAATAATATTAATTGGAACATTAACAGTTGTTTTTATATTATTAATTTCGTATGAAACATTACAATTATATGAACCAACATCAAAATTATTAACAATTATTTCACCACTATTATTTATATCAAAAGTACGCAGGAAATCGGGATCTTGCGAATGATTACCGTCTGGATCTTGCGAATGATTACCGTCTGGATCTTGCGAATGATTACCGTCTGGATCTTGCGAATGATTACCGTCTGGATCTTGTGAACTACTCCCATTAAATTTTTCAACTTCCCTGATGGTGAACTTACCATTTAATGGTAAATATGTTGGTCCAACTGATAAATTATCAGAATATATTAGATTAATATCTGGATAAATTAATAAAGGTTTTACAGTTAATACATAATTGAAACTAATATCAAATGTTTGATATTTATAATGAATATCTATTGAATAAATCCCAACATCTAAAATATTATCACTACTTATTACACCAGTTTTACTATCAATAATAAAATTATCAGAAACATAAAATGTTCCATTTAATGGATAAACACTAGGTGGTTCTGAAATAAATTTATCATTATAAATAAAATCATTAACTTTATAATTTATTATTGGTGATATAGAATAAGAATATACATATGAAGATACCATATTATTTATAATCAAAGTAATAGTTTCACTATAAGTACCAACATCTGTTACATCTTCTATAATAATTTCATTTCCAATAATATTTCTAGTAGTTTCTAATGTGTATTCAACATTATTCGGGATAACTTTGAAATTAATATTAGATAATTTTTCTGAATATTTAATATCTTGTCCTTTTGGAATAATTAAAACTGGTTTAACATCTACTTTAAAACTAGTATTTGTTATACATTTATTTTTTGAATATTGAATATTTATAGTATAAGTATTTGGTACTAATTTATCAAAAGTAACTATACCTGTTTTAGAATCAATTGATAAATCACTACTAAATTCACCATCTATTACTTCATTAGATATTGGTTCATTAGATTGATATATTTTATCAGAGTAAATTACCATATTAGAATATGATATTTGTGGATTAATTATAATATTAACATTAGAACTAGTTGATATATTATTTTTGGTATAAGTTACTTTTATATCATATATACCACATGGCGCTGATCCCGATATTATACCATTTTTTGAATCAATTATAAAATATTCACTAGAAATATTAAATACTCCCCCTTTTTCTAAATAATATGGTTCATCAGTACTAAAATTGTTTAATGCAACATTTGTATATGAATTATATTCTAAAATAGGTCTAACATATAAATTATAAAATGTTTCATTAATAATATTATTAATTTTTATTTTTACTGGTATTTTATGATAACCAACACTAAAATTTGAAAAATTAAGTATTCCATTTTCAGAAATTGGATAATTACAAATTATAGTATAATCTTTACTTGAATCAAAAATTGGAACTAAACTAGTTTCTTGATCTCCAAGATTAATATATTTTTCATTTGGTGAATAATAAATTTCTGGTTTAATTTGAAAATTAATAAAAAAAGATGTTTCAACATTGTTCAGAGTCCAAATTACATGAAATGAATATTCGTTTATTTCTAAATTATTTAATGATATTTCTCCACTTTTAGAATTTATAATAATATTTGGATCTTCTATGTCTAATTTAAAATTACCATCCTGTGTAGATGGATTTAAAATAGGTGTTAATATTTTTTTATTTATATCTGTTAGATCATAATAAATTAAAGGTTTTATAATTATCTCATAATTAGTCCCATTTAATTCATCTAAATTATTATAAATTTCAGTTCCATAATTTAATGTAATATTATTCATATTAATATTAATTATAAATTAACATTTCTTTAATTTATAAATAATAATTTTACCATGAGTCAAATTTATCTTTTGTAAATTTAGTATTTGATAATGCAGTAGTATTAGATTTGTATGTATCCATTGCATTTTTAATATTTGCTTCTTTATAATTTGTATTAACAGGTTGTAATTTAAATGCTGAATCTAAACTTGTAAATTTAGAAGTAGAAATTCCACCACCATCAATATATAGATTATCAAATGCAACATCTAAACTAGTATAATTATCATTAACATTATATGTTGATAATTGTGTATTTTCATTAACTTGTATCAATTGATCACTAAAGCCACCATTAGATGCTCTATCTTGGAATTTTTGATTAAAATCTTTTGTATTTTTAATATTTTCTTGTGGAATATTAATTTCAATATCTCTAGATTTTACCATTTTTTCATAACGATTTGTTGTTTTATCATTAAAATCTGATGAGGCCATATGTTTGTTATCCAATTCAATAAATTTACTTTGAAATACTTTAACTGCATTTTCTTTAGTATCTGTAAAAAATTTATGATTTTTCAAGCTGCCTGATTCAGGTGCATTATTTTTAATTGTTTTATCAAACATCCTTTTTAAATCATCGTGTGTATTAACACTTTTATTCAAAAAATTATCATATTTATCTCTATATTCTTTATTTGATAGAATTTGATTTGCAGTTATTATATGATAATATATATCTTCTTCAACGTCATTATTTTTATCTGGATGAAAATTTAGGATTAAGTTTCTAAATGCTTTTTTAATTTTAGATTCTGTAGCGTTTTTTTCAACACCAAGGATTTCATATAAATTAAACTTTAATTTGTCAAAATCAACAATTACTTGTGCCATTAAATTAAAATAATATTATTTTAATTTAATTAAACGCCTATTTTTAAAGTATTATAATGATTACCACCTTCATATATTATATGTAATTCTCTAGTGTAATTTGGATTTCTATCGTGTGGTACATATCTTTCAACATAACCACTTCTTGTATCATATATTACAACTGTAATACCAAATAGGTGTGCAAAAACATAAGCTTCAGTAGCACCACCCCAAGTTTTGTCCATTCTCATGCGTTGTAATTCAGCACGTATAACACTTTGATCTTGCATTGTCGTATATCTTAAAAAATTATCACAAATAATTTTTCTCATCATTTGATGGGCACGTAATCTTGTTTTAACTTGTCTTCTATTTGAATGTGCAGTAGTAGGAATATAATTTACTGTTTTTTCAGGATCACCATATACATGTCTAGCTAGTGCTCTAAATAAACAGTTACCATCAGGTTCTTCTTCAATAATAGTTCCAGTATAAGTTTGCTTTCTATAATCTGATATTTTTATTGATTTTATTAAATTTAATTTTAGTTCTAGAATATGTTTTTCATTTAAAGTTTTTGCAATTAAATCAATAATTGATTCATCTTGATTTTGTGATAATTCAAAAATTCTTTTTTCTAAATTCGTTATTTGATCTTTAATGCTTTCTATCCAAACTACTCTCATTTCTGGATCTTCTAAACTAGATTCTCTATAATTAGAATGTAAAAGTGATTGTCTTAAGTCTTCATCTTCCAAACTAGATTCCTCTCTTGAACTTAATTCAATTGCTTGTCTTAATTGTTCATTTTCTAAACTTTCTGCAATAGCACGATCCAGTTCTGGGTCAGCACCACCTAATTGTTTTTTTAAATTTAATTTTATATTATTTAATAGTTGATTGTTATTAAATTGATTTTCATTTAAAAATTTCAATGAATCAATTAAAACTGATTTATTTATTTTATCTTTTTGTAAATACTTATCTAAATAAATTAAAAATTCATTATTCATATATTTAATTCTAGATTTTTTTATATATATTAATAATGGTCAATGAAAAAATAGAAGCAGCAATTTTATTATCTTCTTATTTAGATACAATAGGATTTAAAAATGGTCAATGGGAATTTAATTATAGAAGAGACCCACAAAATGTTGTACAAGCAATAATGGCTAACTTTACTATAGTAAATCATTATATGGCATTAGGTGGTTTTAATAATATAGATATTACAAATTGGAAATCAAGTGACGATACTTTATTAATGATGGCAACTATTAAAGCATTAATTGATGGTGGTAAAGAAATAGATTATATTAAAAGATATATTGAAATATATAATGAATTAGTAAAAGAAGAACGAGTAGCTGGAATGACAACTTTAAAATCAATAAGTTATTTAAAAAAAATTATTCAAAAGAAATCAGATACTTATTTAGACAAAATACCATTTGATGATCAAATGGGTGGAAATGGTGCAGCAATACGTACTGGTCCAATTGGTATTTTTTATTCAAACAATATAGATAAAATAATATCAGAGTCTATTATAGCATCTAGATTAACACATAATATACCAATGGGTTATTTAGGTGGGTTAGTAAGTGCATTATTTGCATCGTATGCTTACAATGGAGTTGATTCATGGCTTTGGTTAGATAAATTATTAGAATTAGTAAAATCAGGAAAAATTACAAAATATATAAATGTAACAGATATTGGTAATAAACATGATAAAGAAATTAATAGTTATTTTTCATTATGGTATAAATATAAAGAAGATCGTTTACAAAATTTATTAAATTTCAGAGGTAAATCTGAATTTATTCATCCAAAAGAAAGACTAGAAGCTTTATCAGAGTATATTCCATCAAAATATTTTAGAAATAAAGATAAAGAACGGTGGTATCTATTAGGTGCATCCGGTCTTGATTCTTGTATTTATGCATATGATTCATTATTAATGTCTTTACTTTTGAATGAAAGATTTGAAGTAGATATAGATAATCCAAAATATAATGCAGAAACATTTTTATTTTTTTCAACATTGCATGTAGGTGATTCAGATTCAACTGGAGCAATTGCTGGATTTTGGTTCGGTTCATTATTAGGTTATAATGGATTTGATAGTAATAAGATGAAACAACTTGAATTTTATAAAGAATTAAAAAAGCTATGTAATAATTTTATATAGATTTTTTATTCTGAAGCAAATTTCATTAATCCTTCAACAGTACGATCACCATTGAAGTGTATTACTGAATCACCAGATACTTTTACTACTGATGGGTACCCAGGTACATCATATTTTGAACATAGTATTTTATTTGATTCATCGTCGCATTTAACGTCAATAATTTCAATATTAGGATCTTTATTTGTTTGAGCAAATTCATTCCAAATAGGTTGAAATCTAACAGAGTATCCACACCATGCAGTGTTAAAATTATATATTTTCTTAGATGTTGAAGCTAATTTTGGAATATATACATTATTATTTTGAACAGGTGCGCCACATTTTGGTACAGGTGCATCATTAGCAACTTCATTTGTTTGAATTGATTCTAATTTTAATGCACTTCTTAAACCATTAACAGTTCTTGGTCCAGAATATTGTGTATGATTATTACCATAATCAATAATAACAGTAGGAAAACCTTGAACGTCATATTTTTGTACTAAATTTTTATGTTTTTCATCATCTCCTTTGATATCATGTGCAATAATATTTTTATCGCCTTTAACAGATCGACTAAATTCATCCCAAACAGGTTGGAATCTAACAGAGTGACCACACCAAGTAGTATTAAAATTATAGACATTTATTTTATTACTGTTAATAAATTGTTCGTTTTGTTTAGGTTTTTTAAACATATAGTTTACAATAAAATATAGTAAAATAATACCACCAATTAAAAATATTAAATTTTGAGAACTAAAATTACTTTTCATTAAATTAAGTTAGAAAAAATTTAAAAAAATATATAAGATTTTTTTTCTAGAATATTATATACTTATAATGTCGAATAATGTTGAAGAAAATAACCTATATTCATCAATGATCCCATTCTTTGGGTTAAAAAATGATCAACGTGTAAAACTCTATTTAGATAGCTTAAAAAAACAATATGCTCTTGATAACACTTTAGAATTAGACCCTATTTCAGCTGTTGGTGGCAATGTTAAAAAAACATCAGGACATTTCTTAAGCCAATATTTTATTCAAGGTGGATTAAATGATGATTTTGTTCATCCACAATGGTTTGAATTTAAACAAGATCTTGAATTTAGATTAGGTGGCGCATCTGATATAGATTTTAGATCTCCAACTAAACAAAATGATGTTGACCCAAACGAAGTACTAACTATTATTAAAAATTTATCAGGTGATCCTTATGGCAATCCTGTTAAAGAATGGCAACAAAAAGTAGTCCAAGCACATTTATCCACTATAACTGATAGTGCTGGGTCACAAATTGAAAAACTCATTAATTCATGGTCAAATGCTGCTCATTTTACATTCAATGCTAACTTTAATAATATTTTTACAGCTAACTCTTTTCCTCCTGCTATCCCTGCCAGTCATCATGACAAACTAGTTTTTGGTTTCAGACCCAATAAATTTTGGTTACGTAGTCAATTAGAAGAAGGCCCTAACCAATTATCTGCTGTATCAAATTTCTTTTCAACCAATGATGAAGTAGTTGATAAATATTTCAGAACTCTCAATGAACCCGGGAAAATCTTTATGTTAGATCCCAGTGGAAATCCTGTTGAAGTCCAACTTGGATCTGATTATGCTTCCAAAAATCAAGATAACAAATGTGTTACAACTGGTTTCCGCAATGCTAATGGTAAAGTTTGCGCTGATTACTTAAATCAATGCTTAACAAAAGGTAGCTCAGAAAATATTCAACAATGCAAAGAATTTATGCAAAAATCTGAATTTTGGGATGTTGCTAGAGATGAAGTAAATGATATGTTACCTGAAGTTGCTGAAAAAACCTTAACTAAATTTGGTTTTGATAAAATTAAAGTCCATGGTAAAAATTTATCTGCTTTTGAAAGCACTGCTTCATGGAAACGTAAATTATTTGAAAAAACAAATGCACCATCATCTGGTTTAGCATTAGCTGAATACAACGCTATCGCTGGAAATACAAAATTAATTGGTTACCTTGATATGGTTGTTGATAAAGTAAATGCTAACCCTGCTATCTTAAATCCTTCATACACAGGTTCTGCTAATACATTTAACCCTGATAGTGCTTCTACTTATTTTGCTGGTTGGAATGTTACTAAATACGGTGTACGCCCCAGAGTTACCGTTCAATCAAACTTTAGTGTTGATCTTTCCAGATCAACTAACCTAATTACTAATAACTTATCAAATTTACGCAAACGTGCTCAATACTTTGTCAATTACTTACCTAGCATTGGTATTGTAAGACGCGGTGTTCCTTACACTGGTGTAGTAGTAAATTCAGGCCCTTCATTCTTCATGGTTGGTGGTGGCGAAACAGAAGCAGTTATTGGTAATTCATCTATTTCATACAATGCCCCTTTATTTAGATTACTCTTTGAACAAGCAAAACGCCAATTATCATCTACTGGAAAATCATTAACCTCTGGTGATAGCCATAAAATTGAAGAACTTCTTACAAATTTCGAAGAAACCGAAAAGAAACTTGCTAAAGCAATTAACTACTCTGTTAACTATGTAGGTTTACTTGATACATTTAAAGAATACGATAAAGATAATGTATTAAGCATAGATCATATTAAGAAATTTGTTGATACCCGTGAAGCCTACTTTGATAAAACACAAAATAAACAATCTGATCTCTTAACTGTTTTAACAAATCTTGCTGAATCAATAAATGAAAAACTCTAAATCTATAAAAATTAATTAAATTAAATAAATACATATTTTCTTTTATACATTAATATAATGGGACTGGGATTGTTACTATTAGTTTCTGTAGGAAAGGAAAATATATATTTATCAACACAACCAGATATAACTTTTTTTAAAGTAGCATATAAACGTTATACAAATTTTTCAACTGAAACTGTTGCACAATATTTTAAAACAACACCTGATTTTAGTAGAAGAGTAACTGTAAATATTTCTAAAAATGCTGATTTATTAGGACAAATATATATTTATGTTACATTACCTGATATTATACAATCCAGTTCAACTACATTACCTGCCAATGTTAAACAATTTGCATGGGTAAAAAAAATAGGTCTTGCTTTGATTAATTATGTTGATTTAGAAATAGGTGGTATTTTAATTGAACGGCAATACGGTGATTGGTTAAACATATGGTATGAATTAACTAATAATTATGGTAAAGTAAATGCTTATAATAAGATGATAGGTAATATTGAATTATTAACTTCTTTCTCAAATGGTAAAACTTCTTATGGTTTAAATATACCTTTAAATTTTTGGTTTTGTCAAGATTCGGGTTTAGCATTACCATTAATATCAATGGTTCATAATGATATTAAATTACATGTAGAATTTAATGATTTTAATAATACTTACATTGAATCGCCAACTAATTATATTAGTATTTCAGAACCATTTTGTTTATTTAAATATGGTGAATTAATTAAACAAACAGTAAATGGAAATGTTGTAGTTGGTGAATTTATTTATTATGATAATATTAATCAATATATCTATTATAATAAACTAGTTGGTGATTTTTTAATACCAAGTACTGTAGATACTAGATATATAATAACTGGTAATGATACTTTATTTCAAACAAATATTACACCTAATAGTATTTTAATTACGGATGAATCATATTTTAGATTTAATACACCATCATTAATTGATGCATATTTACTTGTTAATTATATATATTTAGATAATGAAGAAAGATTTAATTTTTTAAATAAAACACATCAATATTTAATTCCAATGGTACAAAATATAGCAGAACAAACATTCTATTCAATTAATGTTGCATATAAAATACCGTTCATTAATCCAAATAAAATTATTTTTTGGGTTGCACAATTAGTATCAAATATTAATTCAAATGATTTATTTAATTATACATTATATCCTATAACTAAAGACAGTATTATTAATAAAGAAAGTATTATATTAAATTCTATTAATAGAATGCAACCTGATAATGTATTAATGTATACTAATCTTCAAATCTATTTAAATAACTTTGTTTCTTCTGAAAATGGAATTAATATGTATGCATTTTCATTGAATCCTTTAGATTATCAACCATCTGGAACATCTAATTTTTCACAAATTGATGATACATATATACAATTTAGTTTAAATAAAAATATAAATTATCAAAATACAATAGTGATTAGAGGATATGGACTACAATATAATTTATTTAAAGTGACTGATGGATTAGGTGGTCTTGGATATTTTGTATAAATATTATAAAGACTATTTAGTAATATTTAATAATGAATTTAGAATTAATTATTAATTATTTAAAAAACCTAGAAAATGAAAATATAAAATTAAAAGAAACTGTTAATAATTTAGAAACTACAAATAATAAATTAGAAAATGATCTTGCTAATTTAAGTAAAGTATCTATGATTTCAAGCATGGATAAACAAATAAAAGAAAAATTATCAACGATTGAGATATTAGAACGTCAATTAGAAAAAAGTAATAGAACTAATTTAGAATTAAAAAATAATATTTTTGAAAAAATAAATATAAAAGACAATGAATATTTAAAAGATTCTGATAATAATGTATATAATTATGAATTAATAGGTACTATGAAAAATAATAAATTTAAATTAATAAAACGTGATCAATAACTTCATCAAGATATTCAACAATAATTACCTTAAAATTTTTATCAAGTAATTTAGGATTTTTTATTTTAATTTCATCTAAATCTTCTTTGTTTTCTTTTGGAATAAATATTAGTTTAACTCCAGCTTTTTTAGCACCAAATAATTTATAATTTAATCCACCAATCTTTGTAATTCGTCCAGTTAATTCAATTTCACCAGTCATACTAATATCATTTCTAATAGGTCTATTTAATATTCTAGAAATGAAAGCACATGTAAATGCACATCCTGCACTAGGTCCATCCTTTGGTGTTGATGTTGCAGGAGCATGAACATGGAATCCATTTTTAAAATTTTGTTGAAAATATTCATCTATATTTTCAATATTATATTTTAATTTATTTTTTTTAATGTAATCAATTGCACATGTTAATGCACATTGGACACTTTCTTTCATAACATCACCTTGCTTACCAGTTAATTTTATTTCAAAACTGGTTGATGTAAAGTTATTATATATTTGAATAGGAATAATACCACCATCACCATTAGTTGTAGCATATAAACCATTAATTATTCCAACACATGGTTTATGATGAATTTTAGTAATATCAGAGTGAGGCTGTAATAATATTCTATTAATTTCTTTAATTGTTAAAATATATTTATCAGGATCTACAGTTTGTGTTAATGTTTCATAATTTAATGCTAAAAATATTTTTTCTATATTTCTTTTAATATTACGTATTCCTGCTTCATTAGTATAATTATCTATAATATATTCAATAGTTTTATTATCTAAATTAGTCCATTTATGATTTATACCAATATTTGATTTTAATTCAGGAATAACAAAATCTTTAATAATTACAATTTTATCACTAACTGTATATGGTTTAATATTTATTTCAGTAATTCTATCTAATAATATTGGATCTATTTTATTTGAATCATTATATGAAAATATCATAATCACTTTGTCTAATGGAAAATCTACACCTTGAAAAAATCTATCTTGAAAACTTTTATTCATATTTGGATCTGTTAAGTGAATTAATATACTTGTTATTTCATTTGTACTACCATGTTTAGATGCTGATTTATCTAATTCGTCAAAATATAATATACATCTTTCTTTTCCCATTTCAACCATTTTCCTAATAATTAATCCTGGTTGAGATCCAGAATAAGTGTAACCATGACCATGTAATAACTCACCATCATTTTGACCTCCTAATGTAATCTCAGCAAATGGTATATTCAAAGCTTTAGAAATACTTTTTGCTAATAAAGTTTTACCAACTCCTGGCGGTCCAACAAAACCTAAAGGACGCCCTCCGCTATTTGGATTACTTATCCAATTAGCAACTGTTTGAGATAATATATTTTTAGCTTCTTCGTGACCAAATGTTAAATTATTTAAATTATTTTTAAGATCTATTAAAAAGTTTCTTTTTTTATCATCATCATTTAAAACATCGAAATATTGATCATTTGTTGGCCAAGGATATTTTATAATATGATCTACAAAATTTTTTTGTTTATAAAATTCATTGTTTTGTGCTTTCATTTCTTCTATTTTTTCTAAGGTTAATACTTTTATATTATTTGGTATATTTTTAATACTTAATAATTGTTTTTTATAATCTATAGTTTCAATAGTAATTGCTTTAAGTTTTTCTAAATCAGCTTTAATATTTATTGCGGCCTTGTTGATTTTTAATTGCATATAAAAAGACAAATTATGGTTAATAAGGTTGTATAAATTAATAGAATTTATCTTTTTCTCTTTTGTTAAATTTATTAACAACGATGCAACTTCTGCATTGTCATCATTACCAAGTAATAATAATAAAATAATAAAATATAAATTATATAGATTTACACTGTTTGAAATAAAGTTTTTCATAATATTAATAAATGTTGATTTACTTAATTGTAAATATAATTTAAATGAATTTGAAAGATATTTAGCGTATTCTATTTCAGTCATACAATATATATTACCAATATAATCATATCTTATAAATTTTTTTACAAATCCTATATCAATATCATCAGATATATCTTTTAATATATTATATTTTTTTGTATATAAATATGGATAAGTTAACTGTGATGTTTTTAATATTGTTGATAAAATATCATTTTTAAATATTCCTTCTATTTTATAGTAATTATTATCTTTATTCTTGAACCAGAATTCGCGAGTTAAATGTAATATATCTTCATCGGAATATTTAACTGGCATTCTCCAATAAAATTCAGTATTATCATTTGATGCTAAATTAAAAGATTTAAATGATAATGGTAAAAATATATTATCTAATTCATTAATTATATTAATAAAATCAGAAGACATATTATTTATTGATATATTATTGATTGAAAATAGTTCTTTTAAGCTACTGTAACCAGTTATACTTATTATTTTATGTAATACCTTTTTTTCCTCATTGAATGGTAAATCTGTAAAATGGTTTTGTAACAATTCAAAATTACTTTCATCTGTATTATTTATTATATCAATTATATGAGGTTTTACATTATTTGTAGGATCTTTATCAATATTATTAATAATATATGAATTATAAATAGTATTTATATTTTTATTTATATTAAATATTTCAGTTATTAATACTATTTTTTTATTATTTTCTATTAAATAATTACTGTCAATTATATTTATATGACTTGTTAACTTAAAGATAATATTTGCAAGTTCATTATATTTATTTTGTAAAAGATATAATTTGAATAATTTAAATTTATATAGATTGTTTTGCATTATAAACGAAGAGAGAATAAATATATAATTTAATATAATAATTTTAATTATAAATTATTAGAGTAAACCTATTTAAAACAATATTAGACGCATTTAAAAAAACTAAGTGTGTTTGATTTAAAAAAATATTCTTATAATATTGTATATATGGTATCTCCAAAGAAAAATTCTCAAGTTTCAAACTCCAAAGTCTCCACTCCAGTTGTTGAAGCAGTTACTCCGGTAGCTGCTGCACCAGAAAAAAAAGTTAAAGCTAAAAAAGTTGCTGCCCCTGAACCAGTAGTTGCTGCCCCTGAACCAGTAGTTGCTGCCCCACAAAAAGGTGGTGCTAAGGGTAAAAAAGCAGCTGCTGTCGCTGAACCAGTAGTTGATGCTGAACCAGTAGCTGCTGCCCCTAAAAAGGGTGGTAAGAAAGTAGCTCAACCAGTTGTTGAAGGTGGTGCTAAAGCAAAGAAAGCTGCTGCTACCCCCAAACCAAAAGTTGCCGCCAAAAAAGCTGCTGCTAAACCAAAAGCTGTCAAGAAAGCTGTTGTTGAAGGTGCTACTGAAGCTGAAGGTGAAGGTGAAGAATCAGAAGATGGCAAAACTAGATCATTCAAAGTTCAACTTCCAGAGGAAGAAGAATTCAGTGGTCGTTTTACCGGTTTAACTCCTTACCAAGCTGCAAACAAAGCTCTTTCTAAGTTCTTTAGAAACAGTGACAACACTAACATTAGTGAAGAACACATTCTTTTCTCTATTAAAGAATCAACCCGTGGTTCTAAACGTCACACCTACACTTACAAAGGAACCCGTGTCAAGCTTGCTGAGCCAATTACTTACACTATTAAATCCGCCGCTGGTGAAGATCGCGTAATTACTAAACAATACAAGAATCAATTAATTAAAGTTAAGAAAGGCGTTGCTTCCAAAACTGTTCAAGTAGCATCTGCTAATGCTTAAATATTTCACATTGTTGATTAAAATCATTTAATTTAATTTCCCAATCAATATTATTTTCTTTATTTTCTAATAATTCTAATGAATCATTAACTAAATCAATTAATTTTGATAATTCACTATTATCGATATTTATTGTTCCTTCTTCTATTTGTGTTTTAATAAATAAACATAGATTATTTAATTGATCTTTATATGATACTACTTCTTCGTCATCTAATTCTTTTATTGTTTCTAATTTATCTTGTAGATATTCTAAACTTACATTTGTTAATGTTAATTTTTCAATAATTGGATTTAAGTATTCTTCCCATTCTGGATTTTTAGTTAATAAAAAGATTACTTTATTATGTAATTCATCTTTTAATTCCATAATCATAAGTTTTTCCATATCATTCACTTCATTAATGTCTTCACTTACATTATTTTGCACCCAATTAGTAAATTTATCATCAATTTCAGCTAATAAATTCAATAATATTGTGTTATTTGCGTCATTCATTTTTGATTCTATTAAACATAATTCATTTAATAATTCTTGTTTTTTATCTTCTTCTAATAAATGATTTAACTTTATATTATTCATAGCAATTTCTATTTTTGTATTTAATAAATATATTCTATTTTGTAATGTAATTTCTTCTTGGTCTAATTCATTTGATCTATTTGCTAATTTTATAATATTATTTATTTCTTCATAATTTAGTTTTGGGATATCCTTAATTAATATATTCTTTTCTATTTCAGATTTTTTATCAATAACTGTAACAGTTATTATTGAATTAGAATCTACTTTAAATATGATTTCAATTTGTGGTGTACCACCAGTTGAAATTTTATCAAATACAAATTCACCAATGAGAGTATTTTTATTTGCAATTATTCTTTCACCTTGGTAGACTTTTATCTTTACACTATTTTCACTTGGATTATCAGTTGTATATCTCTGTTTTCTTTTAACAGGTAATGGTGTATCCTTTGGTATAATTACTGAAAAATTACCATCTGCAGTTTCCACTCCAAGAGAAAGTGGTAATACATCTACTAATACTACATTATGATCTGATTTATAAACATTTTCTAAAATAGCACCATATAAACACGCGCCCTCTGCAACAACTGATTCTAAATTAGGATGTAACCATGGAGTAATATTAAATATTTTTTCTACAATAACTTTAATTAATGGAATCTTTGATGTATTGCCAACCATAATAATATAATTTATATCAGTATATTTATTTTTAATATCATTTAATAGATTTTCTAATTTTTCAATAAGTGGATTACATAAATTTTCAAACTTTTTAATATTCACATTATAAATTAAATTTGCTAATTTTATTTCATAATTATCAACCCAAGATAACTTTTCTTTAGCATTTTGACATGCATACCAAAGTTGGTTAAGATCTTCAAAATCTTTATATTGTTTTAAAATTGCATCATAAATTACTTGTGTAAAATTATTACCCCCTAAATCATTTAAACCAACACTATGAATTACTTCAAAAAAACCTTCATCTTTTAATAATAATGTTAAATCTAAAGTACCACCGCCAATGTCTAAAACTAATATTTTTTCTTCATCTATTCCAGTTTTTGTTAATCCATATGCTAATGCAGCTGCACTTGGTTCATTAATAATGCGAATAACATCAAATCCTGCATTAATAAAATTTTTTCTAATTATTTCTCTTTGTAAATCATTAAAATTAGAAGGTACAGTTATTACAGTTTTTAAATTATAATTTGGAAACTTTTTATAAACTATTTTTTTTAAATAATCAAAGAATAATAATAATTCATTATCTAAATTTTCAAGTTTTATTTTAAAACTATGAATTATTTTATCACTATTTAAGCTAACTGAATTACCAAAGGAATATTGATCATTTTTTATTCCAATTTTTGATTTTATACTTTTATAAATACCATCGTATAAAATATTTGGTTTATTGTTTTCAAAATATGAGATTACTGTATTTGTTGTTCCAAAATCAATACCTAAAATAAGATCCATTAAACTTAATATTATATAAATATTAAGTTTGACGCATTAAGCGAAACTTGTTCTCTGTAAAATATCTGATATTACATCCGTACAATTTTCCCAGGTTAATTTAATATTATTGTTTATAACAATAATATTTTTATCTTCAAAATTTTGATTTTCGCTTCTACTAATTTGTATTATTGAAAAATCTAATTGTGGGTATAAATTTTTTATAATATCTGAAAACTCAAATAAATACTCCAATTCTGTTTTAACATATTTATCTGGATGGTAAATAACCCTATTTTCATAATGTTCTTCTGTTCTTAAAAAAATAATTTTATTTTCTTCACTTAATAATTTTTTTAACCTTAATATTCTTCTTATGTACTTTGATTTAAATTGATTAAATTGTAAATCTGTAAAATTTTTACTTAAGTCGTGTAAAAATCTTAAATAATAATGTTTATGTGTAACACATTCATAATTCGTTAATACTTTCATATTAGCATAATCTTCTTTATTGAATAAATTTGCAAAATCATTTAAAAATAATTCGTTAATACTCCATTGTGACGAACCTATATAATCAAAAAAATTAGTTTCCCCAGGTTGAATAGTATTTAAATATTTTTTTATAAAACAATTATTACCCAATGATAAATATTTATTCATAATATATTATAATATAGAATGTTTATTTCTTATAAATCAATTAAAAATTTTATATTAGTTAATTCTACTTTGTTGTCAATATCTTTTTTTGAATATTATTTATCAAAATCATTTTTATTAACTTTTATATCAGTAATGTTTAAAAACTATACAATGATTAATATTATTGATTACCAATTGAAAGATAAACCATATATTAATGACAAATATATAGAACCAAAAGAGAAATATTATGGTGAATTTAGTTCTTATGTAGTAATGTCAGCCATTATTGAAGCGACTAGTTTAAAGATTATCAGATATAATACTACCAAAGAAGATAATATTATTACAGATTTAGTGACTTTTATTCCGATATCATTTTTATTCGAAATAATTTTTGATTTTTTTCATTATATAACTCATAGTTATTTACATACAAATAAATATTTATATAAAATAATTCATAAGAAACATCATAAACATTTTAATTTAAAAAGTATATTAACTTTTTATCATCATCCTTTAGATATAATAATAACAAATACAATTCCATTATTTATAACTATTTATTTAATGCCAAATATTTCATATTTCCAGCTATTAATTATTATGACTTATAAAACTTTTATTGAAATAAGTGGTCATTCTGGTAAAAAAGTAAATCCTGGTTCATTTCCACAATTTATTTGGTTACCTAAATTATTTAATATGCAATTGTTTACTAGAAATCATAATCTTCATCATACTAATGTTAATTGTAATTATGCTAAAAGATTTAATCTATGGGATAGATTATTTGGTACAAATAAATAAATTAAACTTCCAAATCATATTCTTCTGATTCAGAATCATCTGTATCCTCGGTAAGTTCTGATGAATTTTTATCACTCGATACTAAACTTTCTTCTGATTGTAAAAATGGTTGTTTTTGGGAATTATTTTTTTTCTCTAAAATCATATCAGTAACTTTATTATTCATAATAATTTTATGATATGGATAGATTTTTCTATATGTTTTTGATATTGTCACATCTGAAATACCAAAAATATCTGATATCTGTTTTTTATTAATATCAACATGATACATATTTGCAACTAATAAAATACAACCAGCTGCAACTGATGGTGGCTCGTGTGTAGAAGCTAAACCTAATTTATGAATATTTGATGATATATCTTTAATAATAGTAATATATTGTTTATCAATATTTAATTTTTTGGCAAATCTCTCAATAAAGTCTGAAGATTGAGAACTTTTTACTTCATAAAATATAGTTGACAAATCAATATAATCTATAAATTTACGACATCCTCGATTTACATGTTTAATTTCTAAATCATAAATATCAGCAACTTCTTTTGGACTTCTTGGTTCTTTTTGAAGTTTGCATGCATAAAATAGACAAGCAGCAATCATAGATCGTCTATTAATACAACGCATAATCATATTTTTACCTTTTCGTTTGCCTTTAGTATGTTTACAATCTGATACTTTTTTATATAAAATTTTAGCACTATCAATAATAGTTTGTGTTAAATTATATTTTTTGCATTTTGATTGAATTCTTTCTAATACCTCTAAAAGACTTTTTTCTTTATAAGGCATTTGTCCTTGTCTTTGTAAAATAGCTGCACGATTATATCCACGAGCATTTATTTTAGTTCCTAATGCTGATTTAGGGAAAAAATAATTAGATGGGCAACCATATCTTGATGTGCCATTGGCATCATTTGAAAATTCTTGATTTTTATCTAAGAATTCTTCATTTATAACTGCACATTCTTGACATACTAAATATCCTTTAGCATTATCTATAATTAATTTATCACTTTTACATGAAATACAAGTTAATTTATCATCAATAGGTATTGTAATATTAGGTGTAGTTTGATCTAAATCTACACCTAACAATAAATTATCTATTTGATCATCTGTTAAATCTAAATATTTATCTTCGAGACTCATTACTATTTATAGAGATAGTCTCTTTTTAAATGAAAATCAATTTTTTCTTTTATATTTAGAGTCTGTGAATTTAAAAAAATTAAACTTATTAACTTTTTAGAAAGTTTATAAATTATTTAAGATACAACTTTGTAGGTAGCATGTCAGATTGTTCTTTATTTAAGTCTTTAGGTTTTTTAGGTAGTTCAGGTGGAGACAAGTCAAGAATAAAAGTTGGAAATGGTTTATTCGGTTCAATGGGTTTAGTAGAGGTTAACATCTTAATTGAGCTATTATTATATGCGGCTAAATCAGCTATATATTTATTATATACTGGTTCGTATTCTTGTAATTCTTTATTGTATTTTTTTTTTTTTCTTCATTTTTTTCATAATTAGAATAACTTTTTTCATATTTATCTAATTCTTTGTAATAGTTTAATACTTCTTCTTTGTTACATAAATCTTTAGTAAATTGTTCACAATCTTCTTTGTTACATAAATCTTTAGTAAATTGTTCACAATCTTCTTTTGCGTTTTGATCTATTTTTTCCTTTTCCTTTTCTTCCTTTATTGCTTTTTTTCTTTCTTGAATAATTTTTTTTTCTCTTTTTAATTCTTTTTTGTAGTTGTGGTTCCCACCATTCATGTCATTTTGTAAATCTATATATTTTTTTTATATTTTAAATATTTTTCATAATAATTTGACATATATAAAATAGAATAGAAAATATTAATTAAGTGTAACTATTTTATTGTTAATCCATTCGCCACTATATTCAGTACCATTTGGAAATATCATTTTACCATTACCATTTTTATTATCATTTAACCATTGACCATCGTAAATAACATAACCATCGTATAATATATCATAATATGTAAGTTGACCATTACCATTTCTTTTATTTTTATACCATTCACCATTATATACACTTCCATTTTTATATTGAATATAACCTTTACCATGTTTTTCCCCTTGATCAAATTCACCATAATATATACTTTCATCTACATAATACATTCTACCTTTACCATGTGCATAACCATTTACTTTTTCACCATAATATACATCTCCTATACCTAATTGTTTATCAATAAAATGTGCGCATAGTTTAGGATTATAATTATCATTTAATAATATTCTCATATCCTCACAATGACTATATAATGTTTTGTCATATGTAACTTGATATGAAAATGTATTTATACTATGAACATAAAATTTAGAATCTATCCACTCACCATTGTATGCATTACCTAAATATTCAATTATACCACGACCATCCATTTTATTATCCTTAAATTCACCATAATATTTATGACCTTTATGAGATATTAATTTACCAAAGCCATGTCTTTTATCATCTACCCATCTACCAAAATATTTGGTACCATTATAATGTTCAAAACTACCAATTCCATGTCTTTTACCGTCAATTAAATCACCATTATAGATTCCAAGTTTATTACCATCAACTAATTCGTCATTATAGATTCCACGTTTATTACCATCTACTAATTCGCGATTGTAGATTCCACATTTATTACCATCAACTAATTCGCCATTATAGATTCCACGTTTATTACCATCAACTAATTCGCCATTATAGATTCCATTTGAATAATTCATAATAAATTAATAGTTAGATTAAATTAAAAAATATCAATTTTTTTAAAATATATTGGTTTTGGTTTTTTTTGATATATTTTTTTCTTCTGAATTATTTTTTCTTTTAATTGATATTTTATTATCTATAAATTCAGCTTCATAATATTCACCGTTAGTAAAAGTATATTTACCTTGACCATTTTTCATACCTTTTTTAAATTCACCTTCATAAATATCACCATTTGAAAAAGTAAATTTACCCAAACCATTTCTTTCACCATCATTAAAATCACCTTCATAAATATCACCATTTGAAAAAATATATTTTCCTTGGCCATTTTTTTTCCCATCTTTGAAATTACCTTCATAAATTCCAGTAGAAAAAGTATGTTTACCTTGACCATTAAATTTATCCTCTTTAAATTCACCTTCATAATAAGTACCATCTAAAAAAGTAACTTTTCCTTGACCATTGAATTTACCATCTTTAAAATTACCTTCATAAATACCATTAGGATGATTTTGTTTACCAAAACCGTTAATAAATTTATCATCTTTAAATTCACCTTCATAAATACCATGTGAATTATTAAGTTTACCTTGACCATGACGGTTACCATCTTTCCATTCACCTTCGTAAGTACTTCTGTCAGCATAAGTACGTTTACCATTACCGTTGGGTCTACCATTTTTCATTTTACCAACGTAATTACTTCTTTTATTAAAAGTAATTTTACCTTGGCCATTAGGTAAATTATCTTTCCATTCACCTTCGTAAATCATTCCTTCAGCAAAAATACGTTTACCATTACCATTTCGTACACCGTCTTTCCATTCACCTTCGTAAGTACTTCTGTCAACATAAGTACGTTTACCATTACCATTGAATCTAATATTTTTCACTTCACCAACGTAAGTACTTCCGTTAGGAAAAGTAATTTTTGCTTGGCTATTAGGTTTACCATCTTTCCATTCACTTTCGTAAATACCACCTTTAAAAGTAAGTTTACCGTGACCATGGCGTTTATCATCTTGAAATTCACCTACAAAAACAATAAAAACAATTCCATGAGGTATCATCTCCTTACCTTGACCATTACGTTTACCAACTTTCCATTCACCTTCGTAAGTACTTCCGTTATGAAAAATAATTTTACCTTGCCCATTAGGTAAACCATCTTTCCATTCACCTTCGTAAATAGTTCCATTAGCTAAAGTTCCTTTACCTTGACCATTTGGTTTATCATCTTTCCATTCACCTTGGTATTTAATTCCGTTATCTCTGATTAATATACCTTTACCATGTTTCAAATCATTTAACCAATAACCTTGATATGTATCTTTATTATTATATACCATATCACCATAACCATTTCTTTTATTATTATGCGTGTGTCCTATATACATTCCATCAACAATATTTAACATTTCTTGCTCAAAATTCATATAAATTTTAATCAGGTTTTATAAATAAATAATTTCAATTTTTATAGAAGAATCGAAGATTCTTCTATAAAGATCAATCGCTCATAATAGAATTTATTTTATAAATTCTATTGAGAGCAGACAATTTTTATTATTTCCTTTAGGAAATAATAAAATTATAGTAGATGGGTTTAAAATTTACTTTGTAAATTCTAACACATCGGTATAATTCGTTCATAATACAATTAAATAACTAATGAGATATCTATTTTATAATAGTTACCACTTAATTGGTTCCAAATTATTTTCTATTAAATATTCATTTATCTTTAGGAATATTTTAGATCCAAAAAATCCACGAAAAGCACTTAATGGTGACGGATGTACAGTTTTAAAAATTTTATGTTTATCAGATACTAGTTTTTCTTTATTAATAGCAAAGTTACCCATTAATAAAAATAAAGTTCCTTCATTATTTTCTGAGATAAATTTAATTAAATTATCTGTAAATTTTGACCAGATAAAAGCATGAGAATTAGATTTACCATCATTAACTGTTAAAGATGCATTTAATAATAATATTTTTTCATTGTTAGCCCATCTTTCTAAACAACCATTATTTGGAATTTCATAATCTGGATAACAATTTTTAATTTCCTTAAAAATATTTTTTAAAGATGGGGGGATCAATTTATGACATTCAGGAACACTAAAAGATAAACCACAAGCTTGTGGTATTCCATCGTAAGAAGAAATATATGGGTCCTGTCCTAAAATTACTAATTTAATTTCTTGTGGTGAAAAATAAAATAGTGCTCTGAATAATTTATCTTTTGGTGGATAAACTGTATCATTATAATTAATTGTTTCTAATATTAAATTTAAATCATCTGAATACTTTTTAAAGAATGGTGACCAACCTATATTAACGTTTTCTAGTATTTTATCCATATAAATATTATATATGGATAAAGTATTTTATTAACAATTTTTATTATTTCCTTTAGGAAATAATAAAATTCTAACACATCTGTACAATTAATCTATTCGTTCATAATCTAATTTGCTTTACAAATTAGATTGAGAACAGACAATTTTTATATTCTTTTATAATAATCATCAAAATATAATTTATAATCAGTATCTTCTTTAACTAAAGCAAAAATGTCACCGTATTCATCAAATTTTCTATCTAATAATAGTTTCAAGTCCTGAATATATTTATATTTGACATCTCTGTTTTCAAGCGAACTGATTTTATTATTATAACTAATGCCTTCAATTGCTATTTTGATTCTATCTAATATTTGCTCTTTTGTATATTTGCGGGTACCATTAGACACTTTAAAATAAACATTTGCAAATATTTTACCATTCCACCAATTTTCATCAATAAATACATTAGTTGGTATTCTATCTAACTTTGTTGCTTGTATTTCATGTGGTAAAAATATTTCACATTCATCACATGATATATATCCTGTTTTAAATCCTAAATTTACTATTTTTTTTGCAAAATTATCAGCATATGTAGATAATAATGGGTGTTTAATAATAGAATATCTTTTTTCTTTCCAATTATATACTCCTTGAAAAACATGTGATCCACTCCATTTATGTAAAGTAGTATAATCTTTTAAATTATTTTTTTCATATTCATTTATTGTATTAAATAATTTATCATTAGTTAAATTATTATAAATAGGTGGTATAAATAAAATAGGAAATTCTTCTCTAACATTATATTCAAGTACTAATCCAAATTTAGCACTTGCTGAAGGTCCACTATCTTTTTGATTAAATGTAAACCATCCCCCCCCGTATTCTTTTTGACCTATTAATTCTTGTGTCCAAAAAAATATAGATTGATTATTTGTTTTAAGATATACTGGATTTATCATATGATCATATTCACCAAAATTAATTAAAACTTTATCAACTAATGAAGTTGCATGATAACATTTAGTATTTTCAGGAATAATATAATATAACATTTCATCTAAATAGTCTTGTTGTTCGTTATTCGATATATCATAATTACATATTTTTAATATATTCATTTGACTCATTGGATTATCTTTTATAAATACATGTATATCTTTATATAAACAATTAACTGTAATACCTTGGAGACTACCATCTTCCATACATGCAATACCAAATTCATAATTATTAAAAATATTAATAACTAAATTATCAAATTTTTCACCTTCTAATAAATCTTTATTTATTTGAAGTAATAATCTAAATTTATCATATAATTCACTTGGTAAATCCATTTTATATGTTAGAATTTTATTTATTATTCGAATATCTAATGTTAAAATTTTTAAATTCTTTATCAAGTCTAATTGAAAAACAGTAAAAGAAATATTATTTGTTAAAATATAATCTTTAATCATTTGATCTAGTGTATCTAAAATATTGTATTTATATTTTAATAAAGGTTGTATATTTTCTGTCCATAAATTAAACACATCATCTTCATTAAGACCAATTCCTTTTAAATCTTCTTTAGTAATATTTTCTTTATAATAAATATTATTAATTTTACTAATATCTCCATTAGTAAATTTTAATAACTCAGAATTCATATTATATTTAAAATCATTCATTGATTTTTTTATCTCTTCAATATCATCAAAATTATTTATTCTAGAAAAAATAAAGAATAATTTATTTTTTTCTATATAATCTAATTCGTTTGCAAGTAGACCTCCTATTTCAAATGTTCCTCCTTGTTGTTTACGTAATTTAATGTATTTATTCTTATATTTTAAATATTTTTTAAAATAATTCATATATATTAAACAATATATTTTATAAAAAAATCAATATTATTCATTTCACAGAAGTTATAATCATCTTCATTTACAATATACTTACTTTTTTCACATGCTGCAAAATCATTATATTTATTATAAAAATATATGTTAGTCATAGATAACATATCATTTTCTCTAACTCTCATAATGGTTTTCCCTAGCAAGTTTTCGCCTTTATCATCAGGATTACATCCCCAAACTAAATCATCTGCATAATAAATAAGTTTATTAAATTTTGTTTCAAATAATTTTTTATATAGATCTGGATTTTGCAAAAATTTATGTTTATTTCCAATATAAGAAACTTCACCTCTGATTTTTACCCAATCTTCATCTACATAATTTTCAATACGCCGTCCCAAATAATGCATATCTAAAGGATCCATCGCAATCATAACAGCTTTCATAATTCGTTCATCATTAAATAATTCTGCTTTTTTAAATATCAAATATTGTTCTACTGAATTATATTTAATATTATCAATTGTAATATTGCAGATATATTTATGACTAAGCCAATTATGACATTGTTGATTGAAACGGATGATTCCGACATAATTTATTTTGTCATTTATAATATGGTTATCTATACTACTCATAATATTAATTATAGATAGCTGTAATTATAATTTTTTCAATTTTTATAGATGAATCTTTGATTCTTCTATAAAGATCAATGGCTATATGCACACAATTTTATTATTCCCTTAGAGAATAATAAAATTCTAGTAGATGGGTTTAGAATTTACAAAGTAAATTCTAACACATCGGTACAATTCGTTCATAATCTAATTTGCTTTGCAAATTAGATTGAGAACAGACAATTTTTATAGACGCTATTAATGCAAACAATTTTTATAGAGGCTATTAATGCAAACAATTTTCTACAATAAAATATATGGAAAATTTAGATGAATTTTATTATAAAAAATATTTAAAATATAAAAAAAAATATATTAATATGATAGGCGGTATTGGTAAAAAAACTAGAGAATATAATAAACAAGCAGACATAGATAATAAACACTTTGATGCGCGAATGAAAGAAAAACAAGAAGAATATAAAAGAGCTGAAATAGAAGAAATTAAAAAATTATGTCAAAATACAGAAAAAGATAAAAATAAATGTAAAAATAAGGAATTAAAAAAATATTATTTTGAGTTATATTTTTATAATAAAGAATTAGAAAAATATAATAACTGCAAAAATGCAGAAGGAAAAGTTTATTTTTATTCATCATGTACTAAACCAGTAGAACCAGTTAAACCGATTTAATAAATATTTTATAACCTATATCCTTTAAATTTTCAAACATCAAATACCAGGCTTCAAAATAACCAATAATTGTATATTTTAAATCCCATTTTTTACAAAATAAAATTAATTCTTTACTAACTTCAGGACCACGATATTGTGGCATTGATAAAAATAAATGATGAACAACTTGGTTATTTAAGTGTCCCATAATCCAACTAATTAATTTATTTTGTGGATCAATATCAACTGTATGTTCTAGAGCATTAAGTACCCAATTTTTATTTTCATTCTTTTCAATTGTTGGCATAAATGTATGTGATAATGCAAAGTGACCAAATAAATATATTCCAGATACCCATAATGTAATTAAGTGGTAACAAATACCTTGAAAAACAGTTGAATTTCTAAAATAAATAAATAATGAAACTCTAGAAATATGACCTAAAATAACAATTAATCCTTGCAATATATTTTTATCTCTAATTATTTTTCTTGGGTGTAAATATAATATCCAAAATAACATAACAAATATTCCTGAAGTAATTGGTAAAAAAGTATAAGCTTGATATTTTAACCAATATTTTACTATTTTGTTATTATTTTTTAATGCATTTTCATAGAATGCAACTAAAGGTGCTGTATCTAAATCCATATCATAACCAATTTTTTGTGTGTTTGCATGATGTCTATTATGCATACTATTCCACATTGATCCATCAGTTAAAAGTCCAAAACCTATTGATATATTTTGTATTATTTTATCTATTTTAATATTACCTGTTAATGAATTGTGACCACCTTCATGTTGTAACCAACCACATCTTCCACCAAATATACCAAACAAAAATATAGATCCAATAATATTATATGGTATTAAATAGATAGCGATTGAATAAATAAAAATTAATTCTAATATTCTAAAAGTTATATGTTTGTATGATGGTTTAAAAAAACCCTTTTCTTCTAAAGATTTTCTAAATTTCTCAAAGTCTTTTAACATTTCTGAATCATTTTGTACATTTGATATTTTATCTAAATTATCTAAAACTATTTTTGCTTTCTTTGAACGATAATGGAATTCTTCAAATGCATAAGTAGCATCTTGACCATCTGTCATTGAATCAATTACATTACCACCTGGATGTTTATAATTTGTTATATCATATTTTACACCTTTTATATTAATTGTTTTCATTAAAAAATTATGATATTTTATTTTTAAATCATTGCAAATTCTTCAAATGTTAAAGATTGAATTGAATCAATTCTACTTCTACATATTGGACATTCTCTTACTAAACCAGTTGAATATGCTGCATTTGAAATAGTATGTAAACAAGGGTATAATAAAATTATATTATCAGATGAATCATATTTTGTTAAATTAATAGGACAATCATCATAATTTAATATTTTATCTTCTAATAATAAAATATTATTATTAACTATATGACCCAATACTTTTCCCAAATTTTCTAAATAATATTCATAATATTTTGTTGAACCATTTACAATAAAATTCCGAAGAATTCTATTATCTGATTTTGTAGATAAAGCAGGAATAAATCTATAAGTTTGATATTGGGCCCAATCTCTTAATCTTGAATCTTCACAAAAAATAATAATTGGTTCACCTGAATAACTAACACTAATTTTAAATAAAAACTGATTAGATCTTTCATCTGTTTCAATCAAAGAATATGAATTAGTTTCTGGATTATATTTTTCATAAGTAATTTTTGTTATAATTCTTTCATAAGTTATATTTGATATCGTTGTCTTATCTATATGACTAGACCCACTAAATAAAAAATCAAATTTTGGATTATCTAACAATAATCCTAATGGAATATTAGTTCCTCCACCAATTAATTTTTTTAATTCAAAGTATTTATTTTTGTATTTTATATATTTATATTTATACATATATATAATAATGAGAAAGTGTTAATTTAAAAATCATTGTGTGTTTATTTTTAAAATATAATATATATAAAATTATATGCAAGTTTTAGTTTATGGTTGGAATGGTTGGATTGGCAATCAGTTTATTTTATTATTAAAAAATAATAATATTAGTTATATTTGCGGAAAAGCTAGAGTAGATAATATTAATGATATTAAAGAAGAATTACAAAATGTTAATCCCACACATGTTGTATCATTTATTGGAAGAACACATGGTAAAATAAATAATAAAGTATATTCTACAATTGACTACCTTGAACAAGAAGGTAAATTATATGAAAATGTTAGAGATAATTTATTTGGTCCATTAATTCTTGCAAAGTTGTGCAAAGAAACTAATATTCATTTTACATATTTAGGTACTGGTTGTATATTTAAATATGATGATCAACATCCATTCGGAAAAGAAATAAATGGATTCGATGAAGATTCAGAACCTAATTTCTTTGGATCTTCATATTCAATTGTTAAAGGATTTACAGATCAAATGATGCATTTATATGATGATAGTGTATTAAATTTAAGAATTAGAATGCCCATCACTGGTGAGAAGAATTCAAGAAACTTTATTACAAAAATAACATCTTATGAAAAAATCTGTTCGGTTCCAAATTCAATGACAGTTTTACCTGAGTTATTACAATATGTAATAGAAATGATGAATAAAACTGTAACAGGTACTATAAATTTAACAAATCCAGGATTAATTTCACATAATGAAATTTTGGAAATGTATAGAGAAATTGTAGATCCTTTCTTTACTTGGAAGAATTTTTCCCAAGATGAACAACGTAAAATATTAGCAGCAGATAGATCAAATAATTATTTAAATACTGATAAATTAGAAACATTATTTCCCACTATATCAAATATTAAAGATGCAGTTAGAAAATGTTTGTTTGAATATAAAGAAAATATTAGAAATGATAATAATTTAAATAATGAAAATATTAATTTATTAGTTACAGGAGGGTGTGGTTTCATTGGTAGTAATTTTATCAATTATTATTTTCAAAAAAAGAAAATTAATTTACTTGTAAATCTAGATGCAATGTATTATTGTGCAGATGAAAATAATATTAAACAAGTTATTCGTGAGGATAGTAGTTATAAATTAATCAAAGGTAATATTACTGATAGTGTATTAGTTAAAAATATATTAGAAGAAAATAATATTAACTATATTATACATTTTGCAGCACAATCACATGTACAAAATTCATTTGAAGACTCATTACAATTTACATATGATAATGTATTAGGAACTCATACTTTATTAGAAGCCGCACGCAAATATAATAAGGTTAAAAAATTTATACACGTATCTACAGATGAAGTATATGGTGAATCAATGAATTGTGTTGAAGAACATCAGAAAACTGAACATTCTATTTTATGTCCAACAAATCCTTATGCTGCTACTAAAGCTGGTGCAGAATTAATTGCACAATCTTATAGTCATTCATACAAAATGCCAATTATTATAACCAGAGGTAATAATGTATTTGGATTACATCAATATCCAGAAAAATTAATTCCAAAATTTATTAAATTATTAAAAGAAAATAAAAAAGTTACAATACAAGGTAATGGTAGTGCAGTTAGAGCATTTTTACATGCATATGATACAGCAACAGCATTTGAAACTATTTTAGAAAAAGGTCAAGTTGGTGAAATTTATAATATTGGGTGTGATAACAATATGGAATATTCTGTTATGGAAATTGCAAAAATATTAATTAAGATGATAAAAAACACTGATAATTATGATGAATGGATAGAATATATTGAAGATCGACCTTTTAATGATCAACGTTATTATATTAGTAATCAAAAAGTAAAAAATTTGGGTTGGTCGATTAAAACAAATTTAATTGATGGTCTAAAAGAAATATTAGAATATTCAAATTTTTAAAAAAAAATAGGTTTAGTTATAAATAAAATCTTTAAAATTTTTTTCTAATATTAATTATATAAAATGCAAAGTGATAGTAAAGTTTCTTCATTCTTATTATTAATTCTTGTTGGATTATCAATATATTTACTTTATAATCAAAAAGAAAAATTTAATAACACTTCCGAACAAAATGTTATTCAAGAAGAACATTTTGATGATATTGAATCTAGTCAACCATTTGGTAGTCAACAATATGCACCAGCTAGTCAACAATATGTAGCAGATAGCCAACATTATGAATCAGATAGCCAACATTATGTACCAGATAGTCAACAATATGTACCTGCTAGCCAACAACAATATGTACCTGCTAGCCAACAACATGTAGAAGCTAGCCACCAACAATACATGCCTGCTAGCCAACACCAATATATGCTATCTAGTCAAGAACCAGTTATTCCAGCATCTGTAATTAATGAAATAGCGACAAAACCTGTAGCACCAAAATCTGGAAAACCATCTGTATATAACTTTGAAGCTAATGATGATTCTGTATTTGAATCACTCGGATCTAATTTAAATGATGCATTTGCTGCCCCCATTCCACCAGGAACAAATACTAATGAAGTTGACTTCAAGAAACAAAATATGGATAACTATAATGCCAAAGATTTCTTACCCAAAGAAGTTAACGATGAATGGTTCGAAACTGATTTCTCATTAGCTAAATACCAATTAAATGATGACAAATTAATTAATACCGAAAGATATATCATCGGAATTAACACCGTTGGACAATCGCTTAAAAACGCGACACATGACATCAGAGGAACTGTACCAAATCCTAAATTCATCGTCTCACCATGGAATAATTCTACGTACGAACCGGATTTCAATCTTAAACCATTATGTTAAATATTTTATGATGGTTTTACATCAGAAATATAATATTTTGACAAAAGTCGATTTTTATAAATTATTTTTATAATTTATAAAAAATAATTGAAAATAATATTAAGATTATGAGTAAAATTAAAACACTATATACAAATTTATTAAAATAATAACAACTAAAACTGAATATGAAAATCAAACTGGTAGATAATAAACAAAAACTACTAACAATATTTTTATAAATTAATTAGTATAGTTTATAAAATTATTATAAAAATATTATAAAAATATTTTCTAAATTATATTATATCATCACATGAATTTGAACTATCAAATGCTTATGTATTACTTTTTACTATTCTTTGTTTTAGTACCTGGACAATTCGTTACACTCCCATCACCAACTTCAAGCAAATTACACATTAATCTTGCCCACGCCGCAGTATTTGTCATTGTATGGCAATTAACCCACAAAAAAGTATGGGAACTTAGCCAACCTAAACACGCTTAAATAGTTTTAATATTTTAGACATTTACTAATTAGTAAATGTCTAAATTAAACGCAATAATTTAAAAACTAATATAATTTTCTTAATAAATATTATAAATGTCAGAAGATAATAATTCAGAAGAAAAAAAAAAAGTATCTAACAAATTTATTGATTCAATAAAAAGTTGGGTTGCACTCGACGATAAAATAAAAAAATTAAAAGAAGAAATTAAAACATTAACAACTGATAAAACTGAATATGAAAAAATAGTATTAGAAGAATTAGACAAAATGGATGAGAAAGTTATATCAATTTCTGATGGTAAACTTCGTAAAAATATAACTAAAACACAAGTACCATTAAAGAAAGAACATATTCAAAAAACTATTTTAGATTTAACAAAAGATCAATTAAAAGCAACATCAATATTTAATGACATGATGAAATCACGTCAAACTGTCGAACGTATTAATTTAAAGAGAACTAAAAATAGAGATCCTAAATCAACAGATAAGAGTGTTTAATAATTCAGTTAAATTTTTCACTTCTATTTCTAATGTAGATTTTAATTTAATATCACAGTTACTTAGCCATTTATTAACTGTTTTAATAATATCGTCTTTTTTAAATTTAAAATGCGCTAATATTACATTCTTATATTGAATATTTGGATTTTTAATTTGATCAATCATTCCCCATTTAATTGTTCCAATCTGAATGTTTTCATTATAAGCTTTACATTGTGCACGACCAGTTGGTGTATGCATGTTTTTTTCATATCCAGGTTCGTTAAAAAATGGTTCTTCTACCAAAATTAAAGATTGAATTGATACCAATACTTGTAAAAAAGTAGATGTTTTTGGGTTCCATTTTTCATTTTGATCACCAGACCAAGTTCCTAATAATGACAAACATACTTTTCCACAGTTATATAAATTTGGATTAAATCGAACAGATCCATTTCCAGTAGTTTTTAATAAAACGTGGGGTTCTTTATTTGGATAATTATATGGTAAATATGCATCAAACTTAAATAGACCATTTTCATAAGGAGTATCTTTAGGTCCTGATATAATAAAAGTAAATAGATTCATATTAGTTTTTGGAACTCTTAACCATATAGTTGAATCATAATTTAGAGGTAACCCATTTTTAAAAGATGTTATTTCTGAAATAACTCTCTTTAAAGCTTGGGGTTCTAATTTTGTCCCCATTTTTTCTTTATAACTATGTGAATTATCCAAATCACTCATATCAAATTGTAATGGTTTCATATGATCACTATATTTTTGAATAATATCTTTATCGCAAATATCTTCTATTTGTTTATTACTATCTTTACTATTAGTAGTATAGATATTATGGATACTTTGATATAATTCATTACCTTGCATATCTTCATCTATATTAAATAATAATACAATTTCATCATATGTTGGTCTCAAATTTGTAATTAATTCATTAATATACTCAGGATCTGCTATATTAATAATTTTTTCTATACATTTCATAATTTCTTTAAAAATTGTATGATTATTTTCAATTTCTAACAAATTAATTCCAGTAGTCATTTTTAATATATATTTTAGTAAATAAGAATTTTTAATAGAACTTATATTATCAGAATTAATTACTTTATTAATTGCTGATAATAAATTAGTAAATTCTATTTTTTCTAATTCTTTTTCTTTTATAAATGTTGTGATATTCCAATCAGATGCACCTGTACCACTGCCATAACCTGTACCTGATTTCCAATATGTTGATTTCTTATTATTTTGACTAGTAATATTATATTTAGGAATATCAAAATTAATATTTAATTTATCATTATAAAATTCCTTATTTAGATTTGCTAATTTCAATATTAAATATTCAAGATTATTAAAATCATTACTATCATCTAAATAATCATTTATAATTGGTTCTAACTTATTTGCTAAATTAGTAATTATCCATTCCAGTGACATTGCCGAATTCCAATTTATTATTTTTAGAATATTTAAATTCATAATTGCAAAATATAATGGTAACTTTACTTTAGGCTTACTAATTTCTATTTTTGGTGGGAAAAAAGGATATAATTTAGAATCCAATTCTATTGTCAATTCTATATTTACATCTTTTATTTTCAAATTTACTTGTAGTGTAAATATATTATTATTAATTGGAATAATACTATGTAAATAATCATATGTTGAGTTTATTTTTTTAATTTCTGTTAATATTAATTCATATATTTGAGAATTATTTAGCAGTAATTCTTTTGGAATATTAATATTTAATCCTTTATTTTGGGGATCTTTAATTTTTGATTGTAATTTTAATTCATCGTAGTCAATAACCACTTTTGTTTTTTCTTCTACTTTTGTATGATTATAAAAATTATAATCATCACTATATTTTACTCTTTTATAAATATTATTGTTAAAATTATAATTATCAATTATAGTCAGTATCAATTCTAATGATTTATATGCATTTGTAAACAATATTTGTTGATTTAATTCATCAATATTACTGTATGGTGCATCAATATAACAATAATTTACAAAATCAGAATTAATTTTTAATTGATAATTATTATTAGTTCTAGAATTATAAAAATCTAATGTTAAATTATCATCATTTGAATTATCAATTACAGTTATAGTATTATTAAATTTATTTAAATTTAATATTTTTTCAAGGTCATATATACTATTAAATTTAGACATTATTATATAGTAACTTGATTATTAATATTTCATTTCAATTTTTATCAATCGCTCATAATAGAATTTATTTTATAAATTCTATTGAGAGCAGACAATTTTTATTATTTCTTTAAGAAATAATAAAATTCTAGTAGATGGGTTTAGAATTTACTTTGTTAATTCTATTATTACAATAGATGGTTTTAGAATCTATTTAACACAATTATATTTATAATATGAATAAACATTAGATGAATTACTAACAAATGTTGTTAAATAATTATTAAAATCTGTACTATAACTTATAATATTTTGATTTAGTAAATATTGCTTTGTAACTCGTTGTTGGTATTTATTTAATACATATTCTTTATTCTTTTTATAAATTTTATCTTTTAAAAAGTTACATATGTTATATATTCGTTCTTCTTCTTTACGTTTATATTCATCTTGATATTTATAAAATTGTATAACTATAATTATTAATAGCAATGTTGAAAAAAAATCCATAAGTATTAATATATAAGATATATTGGATATATTTTACAATTTTTATAGAAGAATCTTTGATTCTTCTATAAAGATCAATCGCTCATAATAGAATTTATTTTGTAAATTCTAGTAGATGGCTTTATTATTCACGTTAGCAAATAAATGTTAGATCTTAAATATTTTTTTTAAATATTGCAATTAATGCACTAATATAAATATCTGTAAAAATACTCTTTGTAATTTTATTTTCTAAATCTGCCAACTCACTTAAAATTTCTGCTTTTTTGTTAATTTCACTACTAATTATAATTAAAGTTAATTCTTTTAAAACAATTCCTAATGAGTATCCATTATTTTTTATTATATTATTTAATTCTGTATATGTATCAATGAACGGACTATTACAATTTAAAAAACTATATATAGAAGTTATATCCTTATATGTTGGTAGGCCAGCAGTTTCATAACAAATATTTATATTTATATCATTTGATTTCATTGATATAGATTGTAATAAATTTATACCTTTTCTTAAATCACCATTTGATAAATTACTGATAACTTGCAATGCATCAGATGATATATTAATATTTTCTTTTTTTGATATATCTGTTAATACTGTATTAATATCATTTTTATGTATTGGATTAAATCTAAAATTTGCACAACGTGATCTAATTGCTGGAATTATTTTATTTTCATAATTACATATTAAACAAAAACGTGTTGATTCAGAATATTTTTCAATAATACGTCGTAATGCAAACTGTGCATCAAATGTCATCGAATCAGCTTCATCTAATATTATAAGTTTGACCCCTTTTTGGAACATATTTTTTTTTTCAGCAAATCCTTTTATTTCTTCTCTTACAGAATTAATACCTCTATCATCTGAAGCATCTAATTTCATAACCATCAAATTCATATTATTCTTATATAACTCATTTGCTAATGCAATAATAGTTGAGGTTTTTCCTGTACCGGAAATCCCATGAAATAATAAATGTGGTAATGATCCTCCTTTTAACATATTTTTTAAAATAGTTAAATTTTGATCATTACTAATAATTCCTGAAAAATCAGATGGTCTATATTTTTCAATCCATGGTAAATATTCTGACATTAACTATAAAGAATGAATATCTTTAAATAAAATTATATAATACTAACAATATAATAAACAAGTCTTATAAATTGTATATATTCATCACAACCTTTAATAAGATTTTGATCTACATCAGATATTTTTAATATTATTTGAGATTTTTGTTGATTTGTTAAATTACTATTTATAATATAATCATGGAATAGTAATATTTGATTTACTAATGAGTAACCTTCCAAGTTAATATTTAAAAGTTGTTCATCTATTTTTTCTATATCTTTATTAAAGATATTTTGTATTAATTCATTAAAAATATTATTAGGTAGTATACCCGAAATTTCTTCTAATATTTCTTCGTTATATTTTTCATTATATGCATTATAACATTTTTGTAAAAAATTAATTCCTTTTCTAAGATCTCCTCTTGAAATTTTAATTATTTTGTTAATTAAACTATCAGAACAATTAAAATTTTCTTTGATACTAATTTCTTTCAATTTATTAAAAATATCAATATCTGATATCGACTTAAAACAAAATAATGAACACCTAGATATAATTGGATCTATAATCTTATTATGATAATTACATATTATACAAAAACGAGTTACTTTTGAATATTCTTCTATTATTCTACGCAATGCAAATTGTGAATCTGGTGTCATAGTATCTGCTTCATCTAATATTATTATCTTCCATGGTGGTATATCATCACTTAATTTAACTGCTTGTTTTGCATACATCTTAATTTTATCTCTAACTATATTAATACCACGTTCATCAGATGCATTTAATTCAATAATTCTATTTGAATATTCTTTTCCGAATAATTCTCTAGATAAAGCTAATATAGTTGATGTTTTTCCACAACCAGAACCACCATAAAATATTAAATGAGGAATATTCTTAGTTTGGATTCCTTTCTTTAAAGATTCAACAACATTATATTGTGTTGTTATTTCATTTAAACTTTTTGGACGATATTTTTCTACCCATTGCATTTTAATAATTATACACTACTATTTTTTAAATATAATTATATTTAAAAAAAATATAATTATATATAATATATGAATGAAATAAATAAATTACCAATTGGATTTTTCCAAGATTATAATCCAAATGTAAAAGATGTTCGTAACCAATTAGTTAAAAATATTATAAAAGTTAATCAAAATGAATTGTCTAATTTAGAAGATATATTTTTTTCTGATGATAATATTGATTTAATCAATAAACAAATTGTATTAACTGTATGGAAAAGAACTAATAAGCAATATAAAATTGATTTTCAAAGTAAAGATAAATTAATTATAGTAATGAGATATGTTTATATTGAAAATGCAAAACATTTACCTTACAATTTAAAAGGTCAAATACATGAATTAAATTGTAATGTGGTAGGTGAAGTAATTCCTTCTATTATTACAAATTTTGAACAAAAATTAGGATATTTAAGAGATATAGAAAAAAGAGGTGAGTTACCACCTTTACCAAAATCAAGTACTGCAGATAGAACATTACCTACTGCAACTAATAGAGGATTTTAATAAAATTGAAATTATTATTATCAAATAATAATTAAATAACTATGGAATTCATAAATAAAACTCGTGTTTTTACTACAATAATTTCTGAAGAAGAAATAGACACAGTTCATGGACAACTTATTTATAAATTGATAAAAAAATGTGAAAATTCATCAACAATAAAAGAAAAAGTGATTGCCATATATGAATTGTCTGCTCCCAATTGAGCGAATAAATTGTATAAATATATTTATGAAATTTTAAGTGATTTTAAAGAGTTAAAAAAATTCCTGAATAAAAAAATATTAACTATAATAATGTTAAACCTTATATAATCAATAAATTGAGTCAACTTGCAAATGAAATATATGCATTTAATTAAAAATAATATTTTTAATTAATAGCTAATTTATTTAAAAAGTAATGGTACCAGCGGAAGTATCTTTAGTAAGTTCATACATGAAGATAATACCACGTGTGCGGGCAATATCCATGAATGAAACTTCAGCAGGGTTTCTGGATACACCGGCAATTGATTGGATAGGATCGTATCTTGTGACACCAGCACCGCTGCCAATAACTTGGGGTAATACAACGGAATAAGGATCATAGATAATGAATTCATCAGAAAATCTGTTTTCCATAGGATTTTGGTGAATCATAACGGCAGCAGTTGAACCAATAACAAGGTTTCCTTCATTAGCAGTCTTGTTAACTTCGCTGAGAACAACGGATCTTAATTTGTATTCATCATTTCTCATTCTGATAACTGTTTCAAAATTTACAGGGCGATCATTGAGTCTTTCAAATCCAGCAATAGCAGTTGGGAGTTTCATAATAGCAAATGAAGGCATGGTATGAACACTCTTAATAACGTTTGCACGTCTGTCAACGTAAAATAAAAGTACACCACGAGAATAAATTAAAGATGTGTGTTTAGGAACAACAGTACCATTTTCAAGTAATAATTGGGTTTGTTCAAGAGCATCATTAAGTTCAATTGGTGAATTATCATTGGGTGAATAAGGAAGTTTGAGGTTGATCATAGGAACGTATGTTACAGTTGGTTTAATATTTTGTTGGTAAGGATTGGTGTTGAAAATTTGGTAAACAGGGGTAGTTGTAACAACTGTGGGTCTGAATGAAAATGCTGATAATAAACGTTTGATAATGGTACCATCGTAACGACCATAGACAAGATCAGGGGAATCATATTTGTTCATTTTGCAAATATCAACAGCATTAATGAATTCACGGAATGAAGCATTGTAATATTGACCATTACGAAGAGATAAAACAGCATTCCATAATTGATTTTGTAATTGAGCACGGTTGTAAAGATCAGCTAATGTGGAACGAGCATCACATACAATATCATTAGGATCTTTGATTAATGCATCATATAAAAGAGCATCAGCCATGGAAGTGAATTGTTCTTTGTTCCAACGGGTTTTAACAATGTTAGCAATGTTGGAGTGTAAAAAGTGGTTTTCTAATAAATCAATTTTGGGTAAGAAAAGGGCAGCAACAACAGGGTGGATGTGATCAGCAACTCTGTGAAGATTTCTGTCATATTTACCAGTTAAGGCTTCAATTCCACAATCTTGGTATTGGATTGATTGTAAAATAACTTGGGCGTGTAAAGCTTTGCTAGATGCATGTAATTTAAGAATATTTTCAAGAACTTTGTAATCAGTATCAGATAATTTTGTTGTGAAACCTTGGAAATCAACAGATACATTACCTAATACTTTTTGAAGATTAGTATTGGGGGCAAATACTTCAGGGCTCTTAAGGCCAACTAATTCATTTTCATAAATACGTTGGAAAGCGCTGAATTCTTCATCAGATAAATTGTGTTTGGTTTTGTATTTGTAAGCTTTTTCTAATAAAACGTGGAATGGGTATTGGCTATTAGAATATTTTTCACGAATGAGTTGAGCAAATTTCTTGGCTCTTTTTGTAATTTCAGTGTGTTTTTGAATAAAAACTTGTTCAATTTTAGTAACAAGATCTTCGTTACCATATCTACTTCTTAGATTTTGGAAATCTTGTTGATTAAATTTGCCATCACTACGTTTAAATAGTTTTTGAACTTCTTCATCTATAGATACTTTTTTTGGTCCATCTTTTCTTTGATTTGTTTTAAGATCGGTATTATCCATACTTAGTTATATAAATATATGTAGAAAATTTTTTTTAAACTATTTTATTATTTATTATTTTTTTTGTGTTTTATAAGTATATCATATTAACATAATTTTATATTAAACTAAACTTTTTTATTGAAAATTATATTTAAAAGTTTATATACTTTAAATTAGTAATGGATAAATTATGGATTAATAAATACAAACCAAGTACATTAAATGATGTAATTGGACATAAACAACAAATATCAAAAATCAAAAATTGGTTAAGTAATATCAACACTTTTAAAAATAGGGCAATTGTTATATCTGGAGTACATGGTATTGGTAAAAGTCTAACAATAAAATTACTGTTGTCAGAATTGAATTATTTAATTAGAATAATACATCCAAATGAAATTAAAGATCATAGAATTTTTGATGATTTTAATGATTACTATAATCATCAGAATTCAATATATTCAAAAATTAATTTTTCTGATGAAGAGAAAAAACAACTTGTATTAATATTTGAAGAAACTGAAAATATTTCATTAACCAGTGAAAAAAAATATATAATGGATATATTTAAAGAAAATAATAAATTGAAAGCATTTCCATTAATTTTTATTGCCAATAATCAACATTCTAAATTATTAAATGATTTGAAAAAAAATTGTGAAGAAATTAAATTTGAATGTCCTAATATTACTGAATTATGTAAATTAATACATAAGATATGTTTAAACGAAAACATTAAAATACAAAATGATGATGTCTTATGTGATTTAATCCATTTTTCACAATATGATATTAGAAGATTGATTAATTTATTACAAGAACTATCATTTCATTACAAGATTATTGATAAAAATAATTTGGATATATTTATAGAAAAATCTAGAGAGAAAAATATAGATACTGGTTTATTTGATGCAACTAATAAAATATTAAATAATTATTTAGATTATGATACTATTATGAAATTATATGAATTTGAAAAAGTTTTATTACCTTTAATGATACATGAAAACTATTTACGTAAAGTGTTATATAAGAGTAAAGATGAATGGCCTACCGTATTATATGATTTAGTTAAAATATCTGATTCAATATCAAGAGGTGATAATATTGAAACTAGTATATACACGGATCAAAATTGGTATTTACAAAATATACACGGGTTTTACACATGTTTAAATACTTCATATTGGATAAATAAAAATAATAAATCATATACTATTGAGAATAAAAATATTAAATTTTCAGCAGATCTTAATAAAACATCATTAAAAAATATTAATAGAAAGAATATTACAAATTTACTTAAAATATTTCCTAATAAATCTATTTATGATATTTTAATCTTAAATAAAATTAGTAACTATTTGTTAGTAAATAACTTTGATAATGATTTAATAGAAATTTTATCAAAATATATAAAAGACGTCACTGTTAAAGAAATTGAGTTATGCCTAAAGATTGATAAAACATCCGAATTTAAACTATTAAATTCTAAAGATAAAAAGAAAATAACTAAAATGATAAAAAATTAAATATAAGATTCTAATATATTGGATATACCAAATGAATTAAATATAAGATTCTAATATATTGGATATACCAAATGAATTAAATATAAGATTCTAATATATTGGATATACCAATGAATTGTATATTTCCAGAACTGTTAATTGGATTTAAAATAATTATACTATCAGATAAAAAATTTAATACTCTGTTTATTAAACTAAAATATTTTTTATCAGTTAATTGTATCACATCATTTGTTAATAATTGATATATAAATAATACATCGGGATCATCATCACTTTCAAATAATACACTTTTATTTTTAATATCATTTATTAATTTTATTTGTTTTTGGTTGACTCCTGGTATAGAACTTGACCAAATCCATAACTTTGTTATGGGTTGATAAATACCAAAAAATACATAATTGCCAGCCATTATTTTTTTATTATTCTCACTTAGTATTGCAATATCTTTTATCTTTTTATCAAAATTTAAATTATAATTTTTTTTAATATTTAATTTTTTATTTATTTCTATATTTTTTTTATTATTGTATTCATTTATTTTTTTAATAATATTCATTAATTACTATTAGGAAAAAATATCTAATAGTAATTATATAATGGATTTTAAATTAATTAATCAAAATTTGTCAGATGATCGCCTTTTAATTATTCTAATCTGTATTGCAATTGTATTTTTTGTATTAATATTACCCAAGTTAGAAAAACAAAGTATGGCTGAATATAATAGTGTATATGAAAATTTTAACAACATAACCAAAGATTTACCAATGATTGATCAACATATTTGCTCTGCACAATGTTGTAAATTTGTTCAATGGCCTATACCATTCAATAATGAGCCCCTTGGATCAAAAGAAAATTTATCAAATTACATTGGATCTAATATGACATGTAATAATGGTCAATCAGGTGGTGGATGCGTATGTATTCAAAAAAATGATTATGATTATTTAGCAAATCACGGACAAACAGATAGTAATCCTACAGATAACCCAATACTCAACTTTTAATATATAATAAAAATAATATTATAATTTTTATTGTATCGTTTTGATTCTTTATAAAATAAAAATATCTAATCTAATAATAATGCTTAACTTTCTTGTAGAAACAAAACAAGAATATACAACGCAATTAATCAATATAATAACACCAATCATTTATGATGGTTTACAATCAATATATAGCGAAGTTGTACATATTTCAACTTCAGATAATATATTAAAAAATTTTCAAACATTTATGAAAAGAATTCCAAAATGGAATAATGAAATTATCCAAAAAGAAACAAATCGTATTATGAATAATACAAAAAGTTATACATGGTTAGAAGATTTAATTCGTGCAACAATAAAATCTAATATTATTGTATTAACTTATAATCCTTCTTTTAAAAATCAAGTCAAAGTAGATCCAAAACTGTATCAAGATATTAAAATAGATGATTTTATTCATAAAATTTACATTGAATGTGCGCGTGAATTATGGAATAACCCTTATTTATTTTATCATAATTATCCACCAATTGAATTAAAACGTAATCAACGCGATTCTATTTTATTAATTAAAGATTGTATTAGAGAAGCTATTAGAAAATTATTACCAGTTAAACATATTTTAAATATATACTTAGGTGAAGAAATGGAAGTCGGTGAAATTGATGATCATTTTGAAAATAGTATATCTGAAATAGAAGGTAAAAATTTAAATAAATTAGTTCATAAAGATCTATATAATAAATTTAGCGAACAAATAGACAAATCTAATAATGAACCTAATAAACTTAGTGAGAAAATAGAAGATAAACATAATAATAAACTTAGTGAGAAAATAGAAGATAAACATGATAATAAACTTAGTTTAGATCTTTCTAATATGAAAATATCAGAAACATCTACTATAAATAATAAACATACTGCTACAAATGAAACAGTTGGTGCTAAAATTTTAGGTATTATTAATAATAATGATATTAATTTATCAGATAATAAAACATCTGAACTACAGGTATCAAATAATACAAATAATATAGATACTAAAATTAAAAAAGTATTAGAAAAAGATCTTAATGATTCTGAAACATCAATATCTATAAATCCAGATCAAAAATATAATGAAGTATTTTCAAATAGTGTTAATAAAGAAGAAATTCAAAATTCTATGACTGCCCCATCTAAAGATAAGGCAAAGTTTTTTGCAAATTATTTAAGAATATAAAATTTATTTTACAGCATTTTAAGAATATACAAATTTATTTTACAGCATTTTAAGAATATACAAATTTATTTTACAGCATTAAGAATATACAAATTTATTTTACAGCATTAAGAATATACAAATTTATTTTACAGCATTAAGAATATACAAATTTATTTTACAGCAATACTGGGTGAAACCATATCAATTATTCCAAATGATATTGATGCAATAGCTCCAATCATTACTATTTCTTTAGTTTGAATTGTATTTTGAGGAATATATCTAGTTGAAATTCCAACTATTAATCCAAATAATAAATATTTTATAATTTTTTTTTTTTTATCTGAATCTTGAGTTTTTAAACTATTCATTATAAATATATAAATTAATTAGAAATAATTATTTCTTATTTAATTTAATGGATATTAAAAATATAATCATTTTTATCACTGTGTTTTTATTAGTCATGTGGCTTCAGCATAATGATGATTTAAAGTTTGAAAATATAAAAAAAAGAGAATCATTATATGATAAAGTTAAAATACCTTTAATCTCAGCATTATTTGTTGTAGTATTAAAAGATCTTGATTATAAAGAATGTATTAATAGTATGCAATCAATCATGATATTTAAAGTTCCAGAAGATTTAAATACTGTAAAACCAACTATAAATAAAGATGTCTTTAATGATATTTATACAGAACCGCCTGATTTCTAATAAAAAAATGTTCTAAAATAATATGACAATATTAAATATATGAAAATAAATTTTATATTTTTAATATTTTTACCACAAGTAATATCCTGGTCTAAAACATCTTGGCGCAATTTTAAGGCTAACCAAATTCCTGAATATCCAGATAAAATAAAAGTTAAAGAGGTTGAAAATAAATTATCTAAAGTAGCACCACTTGTTTTTGCTGGTGAATGTGATAATCTTAGAGAATCACTTGCTAAAATTAGTTTTGGTCAAGGATTTTTATTAATGGGTGGAGATTGTGCAGAAAGTTTTAAAGATTTTAAAATTGATAAAGTTAGAGATACTTATAGATTAATTTTACAAATGGGAATGATTTTAACTTTTGGTTCTGGATTACCAGTAACTAAAATAGGTAGAGTGGCTGGACAATTTGCTAAACCTAGAACTGAAGAAAAAGATCCAGATGGACGTTTAACATATAGAGGCGATATTATTAATGATATCAATGAAAGAACACCAGATCCAACTAAAATGCTAGAAGCTTATTATCAATCTGCGCAAACATTAAATATTTTAAGAGCATTTTCATATGGTGGCTATGCTGATATTAATCGACTACATGCATGGAATTTAGATTTTGTTGAAAAAACAAATCAAGGATCAAAATATCGTGAACTCGCTGATAAAGTAACGCAAAGTTTAAGATTTATCCAAGGATTAGGAATTAATATATATGATGATAAATTTAAATCTACTAATATATACACAGGTCATGAATGTTTATTACTTAATTATGAAGAAGCATTAACTAGAAATGATTCACGGACTGAAAAACCGTATGATTGTTCTGCTCATTTAGTATGGCTAGGTGAGCGGACTAGACAATTTGATGGTGCACATATTGAATATATGAGAGGAATTAATAATCCGATTGGTATTAAACTTTCTGATAAAGTTACACCAGATGAATTAATCACTTTAGTAAAAATACTTAATCCTGATAATTTACCGGGACGTATTGTTTTAATTACACGTATGGGTCATGAAAAATTAAAAGAAAAATTACCATTATTAATTAGAGTAATTCAGGTAAATGCATTCAATGTTGTTTGGTGTTGCGATCCAATGCATGCAAATACTATTAAAACTGATAATGGTATTAAAACCAGACCATTTGAATTAATTCAAAAAGAAGTTATTGCTTTTTTTGAAATACATAAAAAATTAGGTACATATCCGGGTGGGTTACATTTAGAATTAACAAATGAAGATGTAACCGAATGTACAGGTGGTGAAGTTAATGGTATTAATGAAATAGATTTAGAGAAAGCATATTTATCACAATGTGATCCAAGATTAAATGGAATGCAATCTTTGGAATTAGCATTTACAGTTGCTAATTTATTAGATAAATATTCTATTTAATAATATTTTTTTATAATAATCACTATCTAATTCTAAATTAAATATTACACTATTTAATTCGTGTGAGTATTCAACAGAAGAATTTGCATCTACAAAATTTATATTAACAAAATGTATATGTAAATGATAAGTTGATGGTTCATAATGAATATATATTTTTAAATTTGATTCATCTAAGTTATATTTTAGATGAATGATATTTATTGTTTTCATCTTTATATTTTTTAATAAATTAATATTTTTATTAGTTAAATCTCGTAAACATCTTAATGATTTATCAGTTGGTATACATAATATATGTAACTTATTTATATCTTTACCATCAAATGTATTAGTTGGAATAATTATACATTCATCATCTCTATATAATATATCTTCTTGTTCAGTTATTTTATCAATTATATTATAAATCCATTTATCATTTTCAGTATCATAGTTATTTATAAATTCTAGATATTCATCATATGTTTCTCTTTTTATTTTGTTAGATCTCATTTATATATATTATTAAGTATTATTTATATAATAATTATTATATTAATCAGAATCAGTAAAATAATAATTAAAATTATTATATTAATCCGAATCGGTAAAATAATAATTATTTGATATAACTATTATATCAATCTGAATCTGTAACATAATAATTATTTGATATAACTATTATATTAATCCGAATCGGTAACATAATAAAATGAATCTTTTGAACTAGTAGATGAATCACTATCTGATAAATCATCTTCTACTAATTTAGGTTGAATTAATTTAGTTGACCACGTATCTTTTACTACATCTTTATTATTATAGCTAATTTCATTTATATTTGTTAAATAGATTTTTTTTGTATTATCTATATAAGATATATCTTTCAATTCATTAATCATATTTAATAATTTTTGCTGTTTAATTATTGATACAGAATCTTTTATTTTATCAAATAAAGATGTCATTATATTTATTGCTGATATTAAAACAGTATCATAGAAATCTTTTTTATTTTTTTTTTCTATTTCATTTTTATCAGTATTAAAAACATTAACGTATTTACCTTCAAGACTACTATTATAGAAATTATGATTTTCAGGGATTTTTTCATTAAAATTAACATATTTGATAGCATGATGCAAACAGTTTTTTTGTTGACGGAAAATATCTTTTATATTTTCATAAGTTAATTTATTTAATGATTCTTCACCTATTTTATTTATTATTATAGTATTGTTATTAATTATACCATTATTAATATTATTATTTGTTAAGTTATTATTATTTGTAAGATTATTGTTAATTATTTTTTTATTATCTGCTAATAATACTATTTTATTTTCTTCTTCTATAATATTTTTAGATTTACATACTTTTTTTTCATGTTCATATTTATTTTGTTTATATTTAAATAATTTATTACAATATTTACATAATAAATATTTATTATCTATATTGGAGCACGCTTGGAGTACGCTTGGAATACATTTTCCGTTACTTTCCGTTACCAAATCAGTTACTTTATTATCACTTTCCGTTACTTTTCCGTTACTTTTAGCTATCGTCCCGTTACCTTCCGTTACTATACTATTATGAAATTTCTTGTTGTGATTCCATAAGCTTTGATATGACTTATAATTTTTATTACATGTATTACATTTATATTCCATAAATTTTTTTTATTATATATTGTAATTTAGAAATTATATACTTAAATGTTTTTTTAAAAAAAGTTTAAAAAGTTTAAACGTTTAAACTTTTAAATTTTTTTTTTTTTTACTAAAATAATAAAAACTTTTTATAAAATAATAAATAAAAAAATTATCTAAATTATAATAAATGGCGACGAAAGACGTTAGATTTGGTGGATCAGTTCTGCAAATTAAAAAATTTAATATATCAGAGATGGTTGAACACTGTACTATTGCAATGATTGCAAAAAGAGCATCCGGTAAATCATATTTAACTAAAGAAATTATGTATCATAAGCGTGATATTGCATCAGCAATAGCTATTAGTAGAACAGAAAAATTAAATAAATTTTATTCAGAAATAATACCCGATTCATTTATTTACTCAGAATATGAACCAGAAATTTTATCAAAAATATATGAACGTCAATCAAGAATGAATAATGATAATGCAAGACGTGTAAAAGAAGGGAAAAAAGAAAAAGATGATCGTATAATGTTAATTATGGATGATTGTATGAGTTCAAAAGGTACATGGTTAAAAGATCCAAATATATTAGAATTATTTTTTAATGGTAGACATCATCATTTAGCATTTATATTAACAATGCAATTTTCATTAGGTATACCACCTGAATTAAGATCTAATTTTGATTATATATTTTTATTAGCTGAAGATATGACTTCAAATAGAAAGAGATTATATGATCATTACGCTGGAATGTTTCCAACATTTGATATATTTCAACAAGTTTTTAATGAAATAACAGAAGATTATGGTTGTATGGTAATAAATAATAGAATTCATAGTAAAAATATTACTGATAAAGTTTTTTGGTATAAAGCAAAACCAACCCCTAGTTTTAAAATAGGATCTGAAAGATTTATAAAATTTCATAAAGAAACATATGATAAAGAATGGGATAAAAGGGTACCATTATTCGATACATCTTCAATGTCAAGTAAAAGAAATGCAATAAAATTAATTGTTGAAAAAGTTAAATAAAATATCTAAATTAATTTATATGACTAAAAACGACACTGAAGAAAAACCAAAAAAAAGTGCAGGTAAACAATTATATAGTATATTTCACACTATAGTAGCTTTATTTGCGATATTTTTATCTTTTAAGTGTAATAATGGTTTTAATTTACCATCATTCTTAGCTGCATGCTGTTGCCCAACATGTTATATCGTATATGCTTTTGCTGTTAAAAAAGGATGTAATATATTTGGTAGCAAAGATTCTACTGAATCTGCATCGGATACTTAAGAACACTGTAAATCTAATAGAAAAATATATTTTTCTATTAGATAACATTTATTCGTCAAAATTAATTTGACCTAATTTTAGTTTAGATTCTAAATTTTTAGTTTGTTCATTAATTTCTAACTTCTTCTCTTCTAATTTGGCAATCTGTTCCTCTAAAGCTTGTTTTCTATCTTTTAATTTCTTACGTTCTACTTTATCATTTTCAGTCTTTAATAATTCTTGAGTTTCAAGAATACTGTTATTTCTGTTTTCAAGATTTTCATTTAAACTTTGTGTAACCATTTGATTTTTTCTATATTCATGATAAAGTTTTGCCTTTTCTTGATTGTCCATATATTTCTTCATCATTTCATTCAATTGTTCATTACCATGTTCAGTTTGTTTTACATATTTATCATTGTCGTCAATCATAAATGGACACCATTTACCATTTTCCATAACATATACATTATGGTATGTATCTACTGATCTTAATTTTTCAGCATGTTTACAGGCTTCTTCAAATGTTGAGAATGCACCTCTAAATTTTAATGAAAAAATGTTGTTATCAGTAGAATATGTTTCTTTATCTTCATCTTTTCTATATTCATTATTGTTATCAATTACTTGTTTAACATAATTTTTACTAAAAAATGAAACACAAATAAAATTTTGATTTGGTGGATTAATAGTATCTTCTGTTAAGTAATCTTCTTTCGACATATAATAATAATAATTAATAATCTTTAAATAGATTTTTAATTATATAAATTAAGAACCTTTTCAATAACTGCACTTCTTTGGATACAACTATTATCAAAATGAATATAACCAAACCCATCTTTTAACATTAAGTGATATTCTGGATATTTATTTCCAAGCAAATTTACTAATTCTTGTAAACCATTAGTTTCAATATTAATATCATTTTGTTGAAGATCGCCTGTAATAATTAATTTACTATTATTACCTATACGAGTTAATATCATTTTCATTTGACTTGGTGAAGTATTTTGCATTTCATCTGCAATAATAATAGCATCTTTAAAAGTCCGACCTCTCATGAATGCCAAAGGTGCAATTTCTAATTTACCACTACGAATTAATGTAGTCAGACCTTCTTTTGTATAATGTTCCAAAAAATAATCATAAATAGGAATCATATAAGGATATACTTTATCTTCAAATGTTCCTGGTAAAAATCCTAAATTTTCTTCTACTGGTACAGCTGGTCTAGTAATAATAATTTTATTAATTTCTTCATTTTTAAGTTTTCTAATTGCTTCTTGGCAAGGTATCATAGTTTTACCAGTTCCAGCAGGACCAGTACAAACCACGATATTTAATTTAGGATTGTTAATGAATTCTTGAAATTTTACTTGTTTTGTATTTTTTAAAATATATTTACTAACAAATGCAGATATTAATAATGATGCAAATTTCATTATTAATAATTCTTTTATTTATTATATGGAAATATCAATTTTTATAGAAGAATCTTTGATTTTTCTATAAAGATAAGTCGCTCATAATTGGTAGCAATCAATTTTTATTACTAGTTAAATAAATGCCAATCCCGCAAAATAGTAAACCTATCATTTGTTTTTCTGTGATGTTTTCATTAAATAAAGTAAATCCGATAATTAAAAACAAAATATTTGAAAATAACTTTATACTAATATTTGTTATTGTTGTATTGTTATCTTTTTCTAATTTAGAAAAAATAAATGTAGAAAATATTGTTAAAAGTGAAAATAATATAATTGATCCTATTTGATAATAAGTTAAATTTTTTATATTAGAATATGTTTCTTTACCATAAAAATAATTATAACCAAAAATACAACCTACAATCATTGTAACGAATATATTATTAACTAATAAAAATTCTTGGATATTTAATGTAGTAGTTACATATTTTCTCATAAATGGTTTTAATGATTTTAATAAAGTAAATAATATAATTAAATTATTCATAATATATTATATTAGGAATTTTTTTTAACACTAACTGATTCATATCCTTGCCACAATGATGGTTCTGAAAACATTTTGTTAAAAATTTGTGTAGGTCTCATTGCATAAGCATCTTCTATAGTTGCTTCACTTTTAATAAGTCGCGGTTGTTGATTTGGACAATTTGGTTTATTATATGCTTTTGCTAAATAATATGTTAATATAAGTATTCCTGATAATAACATAAAAACAGATACGTTGTATAATAAATGATTCATATTAATTAAAATTAGATAATAATTTTTAATTTAAAAAAATAGTAGACCAATCAATATGATCCATTTGCCATTCAAAAGTATATTCTGAAAATTTATAAATCTTAATATTTGATGGTAAATCATCAAATATAATATCAGAATTAATTATTAATTTCAATATATAATTGTTTGAAGATTTATTTAATAATAAACACAATTTATTAATATTTTCCATATAATTTAATTTAATAGGTGTAAGTTCAATTCTTATAAAAGTAACTTGTTCATTTATTGAATTGAATCTATAAATTCTATTTCTCATTTTATTATTAAATTCTTCTAGTTCAGTTTCTGATTTCACTTCATGTGCAAACTGTACATTATAATCATTCTTCAATAAAAGTCCATTATGATTATCTGATATTTTCTTAACTGTGATAGTATCGTAATTAAGAAAATTATTTTCTAAAATAGTTAGTAATTGGTTAATGTTTATTTTAGCCCAATCAAATGGATAAGCTTCATCTCTTAAATTATATTTATTTAGTTGATGAGTTACACAACATGCACTACCAAGAGTGATATATTTCATAGTTAATAAATTAATATACAAGTATAACTTATTTCAATCTTTCTATAAAAACTGAAAATATTAAAACTTTAATTATTATTTACTAATATTATGTTATCAAAAGTAAATTCAGCTAATTATTTTTTAGGAACACCAGCTATTTTAAATTATAAATATTCATATGATAATATACATGATAATTTGAATGGTTATTTGTTAATTAAAAATAATAATGATAATATTTTTATGCTTAATTACAAGAAAAATAAAATATATAAACATAATAAAATTCAAATAGAATTTAATCATTTGAATTTTATTAAACAAATTGATTCATTTGATCAAAATAATATTTTAATAGCAAATAAAATAAGAATATGTGTTTTATCATATTGTAAAATAAATAATATAAATACTGTATTAGGTATTGGCGGTGAATATTATATTTATTTTCCATTTATTGATGCTAAAAAATATTTTGGTATTTCAAATCATAAATCAATAATTGAAGATGCACAAAATATTTGTTCAGAAAATTATTTAGTGGATTATAATAGTAATAATTATCCATTAATATTAACAGCTGATATAATCATATTAAATGTGTTTAATATTCATCATAAAATTATTGAATATATTAAAATAATAAAATTTAGAAGATTAATTATAATAAGCTGTAATTTATCAGATAATAAATTAGATTTACTTGTTAAAAATTTTAAAATATTAAAAATTAAATATTTTAAAAATTTTAATAACTGGATACGTGTTATTATTATTTAAATGAACAAATAAATTCCCAATTAAGACTTTGACAAATTTTTTTCCATATATCATCGTTTTCCATTAATTTATTAGGATCTTTATGCAATGTAAAACATTCTAATAAATGATCAAGTTCTAATAATTCACAGAATTTATATAAAACATATGAATATGATAAAAAGTTTTTTCTACCAGGTTGTTTATATAATTCCCATGGACCTTCAATCTTAGTAAACATTTTAATAAAAATCTTTTCCATATCTCTTGTTATTTTTGGTGGTGGGAGATTACTTAATTTATTAATTATATAGTGAATATGCTCATAATAAGAATTATAACCTAATTTTTTTAATATTAGTTTCATCTTCTTTTTATTTAATTCATTATAATTTGAAATTCGATTTTTATTTAATTCTATTATAATTCCTTGATATACCTCTTCAGGTATTTCAGGTGATTGTTTTGCTTGAAATTGATTTAACCATTCTCTGAAATGATTGATACGACGATATGGCGAATAGTCTTTAATTTGGCGATCTTCATCTAATATAATTTCTTCAACATCTCCACAACATTGACAAACATAAGAAGAGATACTATAATCTAGTATTTTTTCTAAGTTACATTCAATACAATATTTAATTCTTTTTGTACCGTCATCCAAATTCAATCGTACTCCTTCAATTCGTTTCCAATATTTATTAAATAATTCAGATCTATTTACATCTTTAATAGATATATCTGCTTTCTTTTTACCTAAATATTCTAATATATTTTTAGATTCTTTAATATTAGTATCATTATCTCTTAGTTCATAATATTGCATAATTAAATCACCAGTTTTATCATAATAATCCATTTCATTAAAATTATTATTAACATTTTTTTGCATAGTTTCTAGTTCATCTTTTTGATTTAATAATTTTGCTCTAATATTTAAATCATCTATAGTAAATTTATCGCGTAGTTTGTCCATTTCAGTAATTTTATTTTCAAGTTCTAATAATTCTTCAGCATTAATAATTATATTATCTTTTTGATTTTTAAAATTCTTAATAATTTCTTTATGTTTTTTATCTAATGTTTGTGTCTCTTTAATATTTTGTATATTATTTTCAGATTTCTTAGCGTCGATCTTAACTTTGAACGACATTTATAATAAAATATATTAAGAAAACTTTAAGTTAAAATTATTTTATATATCATCTTGATTTATAAATATTCCTTCATTAATAGGATAAAATATAGCAGACCATGATCTTTCAATATAATGTCCTACTTCTGGATTAGAATAATCTAATTCATTTAATAAATCGCGATAATAAGAAATAGGATGTTGGTGAATATGTTCTCTAGAAATACCAATAATTCCCCAATAAGATACTATATTAATTTTTCTGTTCCCAAATTTTGATTCAAACCATTTACCAAATGGTCTGATTTTACTTTTATCTATACCATCTTCTGCATGTAATAAATTATTTTGTGAATATTGACATTTATAATTATCAATTGTAAAATTATATAAATCTTCTTTGACATTATTATAATAATTACCAATAAAAACTGTTTTATTATGATATTCTAACGCTTGTAAAAGAGCTTTAGCTTTATGTAACTTATAATGTAAATCAGTTGAACCTGGTAAAAATAATGTAATATCATGTAAATTATCATAATTATTAATAATATGATATAAATATGTATGATCGCATCTTCCTTTGTTTGGTAATTTTACAATTTCATGTTTTCTTTTAATATTATAATTATTATTAATACCCTTATTGTAACATATGACTGGATATTTATTAAATGGTTCCTCATTAATCCAGTCTACTGTTTCATTGTATCTAGCAATAACTATTTGTATATCAACTGGATTAGATAATTCAGTAAATTTTTCATTGGTGCTAGTTAATAAATAAAATATAATAATAGAAACAAATATAATAATCACTAGATTTTTATTATTCATTATGTATACTTAGATTTTAAATTAAAATTATTAAATAGAATTTTTTATAAGATGATTTGCTTTTTAATTATATAATTTAACGCATATAATAATAAATATAAAAAATTATTATTATAATTTATTACTTTTTGTAATAAATATTTAAAAAATCTGAATAATTTATTGATTTTATAAAAAACTATTTTTTAAAGTCTAGAAATAATAAAAATATTTAAAAAAATTTTTTTATAAAAATTATTTCTAATATATATTATATATCTAAATGGGTGGCGGTTTAATGCAACTCGTAGCTTACGGAGCTCAAGATGTTTACCTTACTGGTAGTCCTCAAATTACTTTTTTCAAAGTCGTCTACAGACGTCATACCAACTTCGCTGTAGAACCTATTCCCCAAACATTTAACGGTGCCGCTGACTTTGGCCGCACTGTTACATGCACTATTAACCGCAACGGTGATCTTATCACCAACATGTACGTTAATATTAATCTCCAAGCTCAAACAGGCCTTGTCCCTGGTGTCCAAGATTTCGGCTATGTCAGACGTCTTGGTTTAGCTATTGTCCAACACTACAAGATTGAAATCGGTGGTTCCAAACTTGATGAACAATACGGTGATTGGCTCAACATCTGGTACGAACTTTCTCACAAAGTCGGCCAAGAACGTGGTTTCTCCCGCATGGTTGGTGACGTTCCTGAACTCACTGATATCAACTCTACTGATAAACCCCAATACCAATTATACGTTCCCCTTTCATTCTGGTTCAACCGCAATAACGGCCTTGCCCTTCCTTTAATTGCTCTTCAATACCACGATGTCAGAATTACTATTGACTTCAGAACCGCTGCTGCCTGCGTTAACAAACTTACCAACGGCTCTGCCCCTGCTGTTGCCATGAATGATGCTCAACTCATCATTGACTACGTCTACCTTGATTCTGAAGAACGCAAACGTTTCGCTCAAGCTTCCCACGAATACCTTTTCGAACAACTCCAATTCACCGGTTCTGAATCACTCCCTTCATTATCCAATAAATACCGTCTTAACTTCAACCACCCATCCAAATACCTTGTATGGGCCCCCAAACTTGAAAAATATGCTGCTGCCACTGATTACCTTGCCTATGCTGCTGATAGCAACTGGGATGCTGCTCTTGAAAGATACGCTAAAGTCATGTGGCTTGCTACCCGTAATGGTCTTTCTGGATCAACTGGTGATTACAGAATTGTCAATACCATCTCTGGTAACTTAGGTGAAGTAGTTCAACCCGACTATGATGATTCATGGGTTGACTCATCCATCGATAACTTTGTCCAAGCCCAAATTGTTTTCTCCAACGATATCTCCGGCTCCAGCCCATCATTCAGCGCTGCCCTTGACAACGTTGTCATCCTTTCCAACAAATTCACCATCAAGGATTTATCCTTATCTGCTGGTGATTCCCTTGCTGCTTTCGTAAGCACCAGTGGAACTGGATACCCTGCTGCCGTTGCCGTTGCCTTCGCTGGTGATCACTCATTCAGCATCGTTGATCACTTCAACTACGGTAACTTCATCAACCGCAGCGATAACCCAGTTGTCTCTGCCAAATTACAACTTAACGGCTCTGATCGTTTCCAAGAACGCGACGGCTACTACTTTAACTACGTCCAACCTTGGCAACACTTTTCCAACACCCCTGCCGATGGTATCAACGTATACAGCTTTGCCCTTAAACCCGAAGACCACCAACCCAGCGGCACATGCAATTTCTCCCGTATCGATAACGCCACTCTTCAAGTACGTCTCGGCTTAAGAAACACCGATGGTGACTCTGCTTACCTTGCTAACTACCTTGGTGGATCCAACAGCAACAGCTCATTAAACATCTACACTGTCAATTACAACGTGCTTCGTGTCATGAGCGGCATGGCGGGGGCAGCTTACAGTAATTAGATATATTTTATATATATTAACATCATATTATCATCAAAAATTTTATTTATTATAAAATTTTTGATATTTTACAACGTATAAAAATCCCAATCAAATTTTTAAAAATTGATTTAATAACATATTTAAAGATATATTAGTAAATATATTAATGCAAGAAAGTATTGAATATAATGAAATTGAAAATTATTATATTATTAATAATAAAATCAAAGTTGATCCAAAATATTTTATAAAAATTAGTAAAAAGAGAAATTTAAATGATTTAATTAAATTAGAAGATAACTTATGGTATTATAAACATAATACATTGATTGAATTATTATTTGATGTCAAAGATTATAAACAAATTAAGTTTATAAATAATGATAATGATGATTACAGGTTGAACAATATAAATATAATATTTAAAAATAAATTTAATAAACCAAATGATGTAAAAATCTTAGAAGAAGGTATACCAAAAATAATATCTGAAGGAAAATGTTCTGGTCAACATAGAAACATGTATTGGAAAGTAGAAGATGATAAAAATAATAAATATTATATTATGCATATTTATGAAGACATTTATTCAAAGATTTCTATACATGATATTAATAAAGTATTGAATTTTAATAATATTAGACCAACCTGGGGAATTAGTAATGATTATATTAAAACAAATATAAAAATAGGTAATGATAAAAAATGTGTTTACCTTCACCAGTATATAATGGATGTCCATTTTGAAGATAATACAAGTATGAAAAAAACAGTTGATCATATTAATCGTGATAAACTAGATAACCGTAGAGAAAATTTACGTTTTGCTAATATGTCACAACAAAATAGTAATAGAGATAAACAGAAAAGACAAAAAAATGCATGTGATCTACCAGATGGTATTAAACAAACAGATTTGCCAATTTATGTTTGTTATCATAAAAGATGTTATGATGAAAAAAATAATTCATGGAGAGAGTTTTTTACTATTGATAAAAGACATCCAAAATTAGATAAAACTTGGGAATCATCTAAATCAAATAATATAACAATTAAAGAAAAATTAGATCAAGCTAAATTAAAATTAAAACATTTAAATGGTGAAATAACTGATCAAGAATATAAAAAAATAGTTGAACCAGAGTATAAATTATTCAAAGGACTACGATTATCAATTGATAAAAAATATAATAAGTATAAATTTGAATATGATAATAGATCAGTAAAACCTTGCATTAATTATAAAATGATATTAACTCATAATGATTTACAACTAATGATAGACAAATTTATTGATCTACTAAATGATAAATATAAAGATAATAAAGAATATACTAAAATGGCTTATTATAAATTAGAAAAACATGTTGTACTAGATTTTTCAAGTGTAAATAATGAAATTATTGAAGATTTATCATCTGAAAGTACACAAGACTTTATGAATAACTCTGATGACGTTGTAATAAACTCAACACTTACTCAGCATACCGTGCATAACTCATCTAACAGTGTAACACCACTATACACAATCAAACCAGATCTACCAGATAATTTTTCATTGTATAAAGAAAAAGAGGTATGGTATCTATCATTTAGTAAAAGTATTAATACAATTAGATATAATAAAAAAATTGTTATGCAATGTATGTGTATTCAAACTGAATTAGATAGAATAATTGTTAAAATAAATAAAGAATACCCAGATTTAAATATTCAGAAATATACAGTAAAGAATCCATATGATTTTATTGATAAAACCAAGTTAAAAGAAAATAATAAACCAGATATGCCAAAAAATTTTAGTATATGTAATACTAATGGAGTAGATTACATACAGTTTTGTAAAAAAATAGATGAGAAAAAAGTCTTACTTAAAACAAAGATAAACTCGTATAACTTACAAAGTGAATTAACTAACTTTGTAAATTATTTAAATCAAAAATATAAATTAAATTTACCAGATCAACAAATTATAGAATTAAATGATTGGAAAACTACTAATAAAGTTATTTCTACTTAATCTTAATATGCAAAAATTTACACATCATATTAAAACAATTTTGAAAGATAATACATTAGGATTTGAACCATATGATAAAAAACTAAAAAAAGCATATTTAAAAATATAAAAAAAATAAATCAATTAAAAATACGTGATTCTTATATTATTTATTTTCTTATAAAATTCCAAAAAAAAAATTTAAATATAGATATTAGTTTACTTATTAATTCAGCAATCAAACATGAAAATGATAAATTTATTAAATTTTTTAGTAAAATATCGAATAAAAATATGTGCATAATACTTAATTATATAATACCTAAAATAATAAAAAAATTACATTTAACTTCATTCTATAATCAAAAATTTATTTATTATCTAAAATATAGTGCTATTTAATGACACTATATTTTGGTTTACCATTAAATTTAGCTATAAGCACATATTTCTTGAATCCAATTATCTAAATCTTGAGTTAGTTTATCTGGATTTATATTAAGTAAAGCTTGAT